>ERZ808274.216-NODE-216-length-33526-cov-5.198321_pt1 | contig 33526 bp, 25 predicted proteins | sample MGYA00521277_ERZ808274 | MGnify/ENA primary metagenome ERZ808274 (study PRJEB31516, sample SAMN03275597) | gut metagenome | biome: mammalia-associated habitat; material: feces | host: Papio cynocephalus | place: Kenya | collected 2012-07-28 ... | reverse complement strand
ATTTCGTTAGAAATCTTTAAGATTTTCGTCAAAGGCGGCTGCAATGTGGGTTAATCTTGGTCAGGGACAATGAGCTTATATCCTTTACCATGGATGTTGATTATCTCAATTTGATCATCATCTTTCAGATGTTTGCGCAACTTCGTGATATAGACATCCATAGACCGGGCATTGAAATAGTTGTCATCAATCCAAATGGTCTTCAGTGCATAGTCGCGTTGTAAGATTTCGTTGGCATGTGAGCATAACAAGGCAAGCAACTCATTCTCCTTGGTGGTGAGCTTGGTTTGCTTCTCGCCAATGCTTAGCAACTGCTTTTGGGTGTCAAACGTGAAGCGTCCAATATGATACAGCGTGCTCTCCTTGCTCTTCTTACCCTTTACGCGACGCAATATGGCCTCAATGCGCATCACAAGTTCTTCCATAGAGAAAGGCTTCGTGATATAGTCGTCAGCACCCAGCTTAAATCCTTCGAGTATATCCTCTTTCAGTGTCTTTGCCGTCAGGAAGATGATAGGCACCTCGGCGTTGCTCTGTCTAATCTCCTGCGCCAACGTGAATCCGTCTTTCTTCGGCATCATGACATCAAGAACGCAGATGTCATACTTTTCTTTGAAAAACTCACGATAGCCCACTTCACCATCTGGACATAGCTTACAATCAAAATTCTTTGCTTGAAGATACTCGCGAAGCAGCATTCCCAGATTCTCATCATCCTCACACAACAAAATTTTTAATTTCTCTTCCATAATTCAATTCTGGTTTAGATAAGCGGCTGGCTCAGCACAAACGCCCTGCCTACTTCCGCTAAGGGTTATTATATTTTTCTTTCTTACAATATCATTCCATATCTTCATCGCGTATTATCGGCAACCTAATGGTGAACGTCGTTCCCTTTCCATACTCGCTATCCACCCGGATTTCTCCATCGTGCAAGTCCACCATTTTTTTGACATAGGCCAACCCTAAGCCAAACCCTTTGACATCATGCACATTGCCCGTATGAACCCGATAAAACTTCTCGAAAATCTTTTTAAGATTCTCCTTTTTGATGCCCATGCCTGTATCACGCACCGACAAACAGAGATGATGCTCCGTGTTCCAAGTTTTCAAAAACACGTTGAGCGGCTCATTGGGCTTGGCGTACTTGACCGCATTGTCCAGCAGGTTGAAGATAACGTTCTGGAAATGCATCTCATCGACATACATCGTAGAATCAACTGCCTCAATGGCTGTATAAACTTTTCCACCTGTATGCTCCACCCGGAGTGTGAACGCTGCCGCAATATTCTCCACCATCTCATTCAGATCCGTGTATTTCTTCTTTAGCACCGCCGTTTTATTATCGTACATGCTCATCTGAAGAACTTTCTCTACTAAAAAGCGCAAACGCTTAGACTCGTCATTGATGACACCTCCTAAATGCGCTATCATCTGTGGAGACTTCGTGAGACTCTTATCATTCATCATCTGGGAAGCCAAAGATATGCTTGCAATAGGCGTTTTCAACTCGTGGGTCATATTATTGATGAAATCATTTTTTATCTCCGAGTAACGTTTCTGACGGAAGATAATTACAATCGTGAATACAAAAGTCAACAGCAGGACAATCGTAAAGATGACTGAAGGAATCATAAACCGCACACTGGAAAAAATATAGCTGTTCATTTCCGGGAAGTGTATTCTAACAACACCGCGCCTATTGGGCGGGTCATTGCGGAACAGTACTTGACTGAAGCTATTCTCCACCCCATCATCGGTATAGTCTGGGCAACGGTACACTTCCCTGCCATCTTGAGTAAGAACTACAAAGTGGTAAGGGATGTTGATGCCATTGTTCATCATTTCCGCCTTCAAGTCCTGGTCTAACAGTTTGAAATTGACGCGTTCTTTAAGCGGCTTTTCCGAAGCGGAGTATAAAATGTTGTACACCACCTCGTCCAACATACTTTTCTGATAGACATAACGATTGCGGACTATTTCCTGTAAACTCTTCTTGGTAGCTGTAATCGAATTGCTATCATTGCGCAGTATCATCGCCTTTGGGGTTTGGGATGGCTTGCTAACTATCGTCTTCATCTGAAACGAGGAGTAGCCTCTTTTTCCCCGATCATTCATTCTGTCACCTTGCTTTAACTCCCTTTGATCCTCTTTTTCATCTACATCTCTTTCCAAATAGCGCAGTGTTTCATTAAGTTCCATATTGCGCGAGGCCTGATACAAAGCACGATTGACCGACTCGTCAAATTGCTCACGCTTCATCTCCGCCATTTCCTCTATATAATTGAGCTGCAGCAACAATAGGGCTAAGAAGGAAAGCCCCATGATGATGGCAATTATCCAAATCGTTCGTTTTTTCATTTTCCTCGAATTATCTTGATGCAAAGATACTTTATTTCATTAACTCATTAACAGTAATACGTTAATTGCAGCTCGTTTATTCATGTTATTTAACTATAATACGATTTATAGTAGATTATTATTAACCTCTATCTGCTGATAGCAACACTAAAAGATGCGATGGCAAGGAGCTGATTAAAAAAGCCTTGTTGCGAAATCTGTATTAATGAGAAATATTCATTACCTTTGTTGGCAATTAATTCACAGAAAAATGTTTAGCGGTATAGTAGAAGAAATGGCGACCGTCGTTGCCATAAAACACAATCAAGAGAATATCGACTTGACGCTCCGATGCAGTTTTGTCGATGAATTGAAAATTGATCAAAGCGTTTCTCACAATGGTGTATGCCTCACTGTGGTAAACATAGAGAATAGATGCTACACTGTCACGGCAATGAAGGAGACACTCCTATGCTCCAACCTTGGAAAGTTAAACGTTGGTGACCGTGTCAACGTCGAACGTTCGATGTTGTTAAACGGACGGCTGGATGGACATATTGTGCAAGGTCACGTCGATAAAACAGCTGTCTGCACAAAGATAGAAGACGCTGATGGTTCAACCTACTTCACATTTCAGTATCCCTTTGACCCAGTGATGGCACGCAAAGGATACTTCACAGTGGACAAAGGATCGGTGACGGTGAATGGTGTTTCACTCACTGTCATCCACCCTACAAACAACAGCTTTACTGTCGCCATCATTCCTTATACGAGAGAAAACACCAATTTCTCCGACATCACTGTTGGGACGGAAGTCAATATTGAGTTTGATATTTTGGGAAAATACATAGCACGCCTCAACCAATTTGCATAACACTTACGACAATGAACTTGTACTCCCATATTGTCATGATAGAATCTACATAATCTATATGCCCCCATATAGTAAAATCCCAAGTCTACCGAAATGTTGACTTGGGATTTTCATAAAGGTTATATTAAAAACTGATTTTCTGTTATTACTCCTCTGCAGGCTTCATATTAGTATAGACATTCTGTACATCCTCAAATTCTTCAAGGCGTTCCACCATCTTGTCTATAACATCACGCACCTCAGGCGAGACATCTTTAAGGTCATTTGGGATACGTGTGAATTCGGCTGAGGTAATCTCATAGCCATTCTCCTCTAAATACTTCTGGATTTCACCAAAATGATTCGGCTCACCATAAATAGTAATTTCACCTGTCTCCTCATCAACATCAAATTCATCATCGACCCCATAGTCAATCAAGTCGAGAATCAAATCTTCCATGTTAGTATCAGCAGGAGCCTTAAAAGTGAATACACACTTATGGTCAAAAAGAAAGGACAGCGATCCCTGCGTGCCAAGGTTTCCATTAAACTTGTTAAACACAGACCGCACATCACCTACAGTGCGAGTAGTATTGTCTGTCAATGTATCGACGAAAATGGCTATACCATGCGGACCATACCCCTCATACGGAACCTCCTTGTAATCGCTCTGATCCTTGCCCATGGCATTCTTGATGGCGCGAGTGATGTTGTCCTTTGGCATATTCTCGCGTTTGCATGTTGCAATCAGAGCGCGAAGACGAGGATTATTCTCCGGCTCAGGGCCACCGGCCTTCACAGCTATGGCAATTTCCTTACCCAATTTGGTGAACGTGCGGGCCATGTGACCCCATCGCTTCAGCTTAGTTGCCTTGCGATATTCAAAAGCTCTTCCCATGTATTTATCGTATTCTTGTTTTATTATATATTTGCCTTACCTTAATACTGCATGGAGTTTTTCCGTTAAGTTTTTCACTAACTTCTGCATTATCGCCTCAATGGCCTTATCGGTAAGTGTCCTATTTTCATCCTGCAAAATGAAGTTTACAGCGTAGCTTTTCTTGCCTTCGGGTAAATTCTTTCCCTCGTAAACATCAAAGAGCACCACCTGCTTGAGAAGTTTTTTCTCCGTCTGACGTGCTATTTGCTCAATCTGAGCAAACTCCACATTGGCATCGACAAGCAAAGCCAAATCTCTGCTCACCGAAGGGAACTTAGACAGCTCATGGTAAAGAAGTGTATTCTTGTGCGTAAGCTTCATCAGCTCCGTCCAATCCAATTCTGCATAATAAACTGGTTGCTCTATATCGAATCTACGCAGCACGTGATGATTGACAATACCCATATCGACAAGCAACTTTCCACCATGACTCTTTAACTGAATGCCTTTGTCGAAAATATTATTGTCAGAGTCTTCTGACAACAGTTGACTACTATTAACACCCACGCGACGCAAGATGTTCTCGACATAAGCTTTCAATTCAAAGAAAGAAGTTTTCTCGTCAACATGTGCCCAACTTCCTTCTATATGGTTTCCTGTTACCCAAAGTGCCAAATGATAACGCTGGGAGTAAGCCTTAATGGGGCTATTTAGCGTATAACGTTCCTGATTATAGGTATAGACATTTCCCACCTCAAAGAAACGAAGATTGCGCGCCTTGCGGTTTACATTGCGTACTATACTCTCCAATCCACCAAAGAGAAGGGTCTGACGCATCACGCCAAGATCTGACGACAAAGGATTCATTACCTTTACCGTCCGTGCCCATGGATAATAATTATAGGTGTCGCCTTCATAATATGATTGCTTACTCAGCGAATTGTTAAGAATTTCATTGAATCCTTCTCCCACCAGTTGCTCACTCACCTGATTCTCGCGACGGTAATCTTTATCTCTTTCCCCTGCAATGGTAAGAGAAGACTTCAAGGTTGTCGATATTTCCACATTATTATAACCATAGATGCGAAGAATGTCTTCTACCACATCACACGGACGTTTGACATCGACACGATAAGCTGGCACCAATAAGTTCAGTCCTTCCTTGTCCTCTTTGAGAATGCGCATCTCCAAATTTTGGGCAATACGTTTGATTGTCTCTGCACCGATTTGTTTTCCTATCAGACGGTCGCAATATTCATAGTTTAGACGAACAGGGAAATCCTCCATCTTATTAGGATACACATCGTTAATTTCCATGCTCACCTTTCCACCTGCCAACTGCTGACAAAGGATGGCAGCTTGCTTCAAAGCATATATCGTACCGTTAGGATCTACACCTCGCTCAAAACGGAAGCTGGCATCTGTTGAAAGGCCGTGGCGACGGGCACTCTTACGAATCCAAGTCGGATGAAAGTAGGCACTCTCAAGTACCACATTGCGCGTGGTCTCATACGTACCACTACCCTTTCCTCCAAATACGCCTGCAATACACATAGGTTCCTGCTCGTTGCAGATTGCCAAGTCGTGCTCACCCAGAATATGCTTCTCACCATCAAGAGTGACAAACTCCTTACCCTCGTTGCCATCTTTGACGACAATGTGATGACCTGTGACCATGTCAGCATCGAAGCAGTGCATCGGTTGTCCATAAGCCATCATCACATAGTTGGTGATGTCTACAATATTGTTAATAGGACGAAGCCCGATAGTTGACAACTTGTCGCGCAACCATTTCGGACTTTCTTTCACCTCGCAGTCTTCCAAGCTCAAGCAAGCGTAACGACGACACGCCTCCGTATTTTCTATGGTAACTTTGATGGGCAAATCATGATTGTCAACATGAAACGCTTCGCATCCTGGGCGATGGATTTGAGTTTTAAAGCCATTTTCACAAAGCCATGCATAAAGATCGCGCGCCACACCGTAATGGCTCAATGCGTCTGCGCGGTTGGCTGTAATGTCTATGTCAATAACCCAATCGCTTTCCAAATGGTAATATTCTGCCGCAGGCTCTCCAATAGGCGCATCCTCGGGAAGGACAATGATGCCATCGTGATTGTTTCCAATTCCAATTTCATCTTCTGCACAGATCATACCCAGCGACTCCACGCCACGCAGCTTTGAACGCTTAATCGTGAAACTTTTGTCACCATCGTAGAGCACACAACCCAAATCGGCCACTATTACCTTTTGGCCAGCTGCGACATTTGGCGCCCCGCAGACTATCTGCTGGGGTGCTCCCTTTCCCAAATCTACTGTTGTGATATGCAGGTGGTCGCTGTTCGGGTGAGCGACGCACGTCAAGATTTTACCTACGAAAAGCCCTTTCAGCCCTCCTGGGACAGCCTGCACTTCGTCGAGTCCTCCTACTTCGAGACCGGTAGAGGTTAGTGCCTCGGCGACTTGTTGCGGGGTCAGGTCGAAATCGACGTACTCTTTTAACCACTTATATGAAATCTTCATTTACGGATGCTTATTATTATCGAAATCTAACTGCAAAGTTACGGCATTTTCTGTAAATAGCCATAACTTAGTCCATTTTTGTTAATGCTACAATAGCGCAACGCTGCCAAAGATTGTTTAACCCCCAAATAGTTTCTTTCTTTATTTATGCCCGTCTATGGCTAATTGCTTTGATTTACATTGACTCCTTTTCATCGTTTCTCATTACCTTCCTTACATTGTAAGTGTTACAAGGACGTTAAAAAGTTGGTATACAAAATGAATTTCTGCGAAAGGGATGGATATTTTCAGATGTTATGTTTAACTTTGCAATGGCAAGAGATTCTTTATCGTACTTGTAGGAAGTACTGTGTAGATATTTCTAAACCGTGTAGGCATGGGCAACTTGTTGTTCAATAAATACCTTAATTTCAGATAAAATGAAATTACAGCTTATTCAAAAAAATGGATGCCTGGCGTGCAGATTAGGTATTAAAGATTTTTGCTAAGCTGTGGTAAATAGCGAGTGATAAATGAAAGAGAAATCATCCTTTGAAAGCCTCATTGTACTGGCGGTAGGTACTTTTTTATTGGGAATGGCAGAGTTCGTCATGGAAGGTATACTCCCCGATCTTGCCAGCGACCTTAATATAACCATTCCACAAGCTGGGCATGCTATATCCATCTATGCCCTCGGTGTCTGTGTAGGAGCAACATTCCTAATTGCCCTCCACAAGTTGCCCCCCAAACATATCATTCTTGGGTTGGTAAGCCTTGTGTTTATAGGCGCTGTTCTTTCCGTAACTGCAAAAAGTTTCTATTGGCTTATGGCAGCACGCTTTATCAGTGGACTGCCTCATGGTGCCTATTATGGAGTCGGTACTATCATCGCTTATCGCCTTGCTGACGAAAGCCACAAGACGAGAGCTGTCGCCATCATGTGCGCAGGTATGACTTTTGCCAACCTTTTAGGTAATCCTCTGGCGACCCTTCTCTCCAGCACTTTGTCATGGCGGTTGGCATTTGGTGTGATAGCATTAGGCAGCCTGATTGAAATATTCCTCGTCACTAAGTTCATACCCAACTTGTCGCCACTTCCCGATACAGGCTACAAAGGGCAGTTCCACTTTCTCAAGCACTTTGACCCGTGGCTGATTATTCTTGCTACAATGTTTGGCAATGGCGGCATTCTTGCTTGGTACAGCTATATTTCATCCACGCTCGTTGAGACGGGGGGACTTCCCGCATCTTTGTTGCCTTTGTATATGGCGCTCGCCGGGCTTGGTATGGTAATAGGCAACCTTCTGTCTGGATACTTGTCAGACAAATACAACCCTGGTCTTACGGCGGCCACACTACAGGGTATTGCAGGCCTGGCACTGCTGCTCATTTTCTTTACCGCCCAGTTCGGCTATGTTCACCTCATACTCATGTTTCTCTGTTGTGCGTGCCTTTTCGGCATGGGCACACCTGAGCAAATGCTCATCATCGAACACAGCAAGGGAGGCGAGATGCTTGGCGGATGCTGCATCCAGGTAGCATTCAATTTTGGCAATGCAGCTGGAGCATTCCTCGGAGGGCTGCCTATCAACGCAGGTTATAGCTATGCTTACCCTGCACTCGTAGGGTTTCCATTTGTTGTCATTGGATTCATTATGCTCATTTACTTCCACAAAAGGTTTGAGATAAAATAAGTCGGAGATTGCTTAATCATCCTATCTGCGTTACTTTTTGTAAAAATCGAAGGCTGATTACGCAAACAAACATTAAGTTCGCGTTTTTCATTGAAAGAAAAGCGACTTTGATTGATTTCCGATTGTAAATTCAATGCAATGCCCATTTTGATTTGTTGGTTTTGCTTACCTTTGTCGTATCTTTTTTAATTTAACGGAACTTTCAAAAAGGGAAGACACGACAAAATAACAATAGATATGAATAAAACAAGATGGACAAGCATTCTTTTTTCTGCCCTTCTCCTACTGGCAATTCATCCTGCCATCGCACGGAAATGGACTTTACAAGAATGTATTGACTACGCACTGTCACACAACATTCAGCTGAGGCAGAACCTTCTGACGCGAAAGTCGGCCCACGAAGATGTTCTCCTGTCTAAGGCCAACCTGCTTCCTTCACTCACGGCATCTACCTCACAGAACGTTTCCTACAACCCTTTTCCTGAAAGTGGACGGCAACAAGTGGCCAACGGCTATGTAGAAATGACCACCGACAAAGTATACTACAATGGATCGTATGCCATCAACTTCGACTGGACGATATGGAACGGCAATCAAAATCATCTAAAAATAAGCCAGAGCCAACTTTCTGAGCAACAGGCTGAGCTTGATTCCGCCATTACTGCCAACTCCATCCAAGAGCAGATTGCGCAAATCTATGTGCAGATACTCTACACCAATGAGGCACTGAAAGTAAATCGTCAAAGCCTTGAGTACAGCAAGGCTAATGAACAACGAGGCAGGGAAATGGTACATGTAGGGCAATTCAGTCAGGCTGATCTCGCTCAACTTACTGCGCAACGATCCAACGATGAGTATAATGTTGTGGCACAGGAGAGCAATCTCCGCGACTACACTCGCCAGCTCAAGCAGATTCTTCAACTCACGGATGATGGAGAGAGCTTTGAGGTCAGCATACCCGACAACCTGTCTGGCGATGCACTGGCTGAGATTCCCAGCCTACAAAGCGTTTATGAGCACGCATTGACTTACCGTCCTGAACTGCGCCAACAACGTTTGGCCATTGAAAATAGCGAACTGAATGTCAAGTTGGCCAAGGCGCAAAGGCTGCCTACGATTTCAATGCAAGGTGGAGTATCCACAAACATGTCAACATTGAGCAATGTGGCCTATGGTTCTCAGTTGAAAACCAACCTCACCACTTCGGCGGGAGTAACCGTTAGCGTACCCATCTTCGACCGTCGCCAGACCAAGACTGCTATCAACAAGGCCAATATTGCTATAGAGAGCAGCCGACTCGCATTGGAGCAAGAACAGACCAAGCTCTATTCCACCATCGAGAGCTATTGGATTCAGGCCGTCAACAACCAGGCCAAGTACAAGAGCGCGTTAACCAATACCGAAAGTCAGCAGACCAGTTACGAGCTGCTATCGGAACAATTCAGGCTCGGACTGAAAAACATAACAGAGCTTCGCGAAGCGAAAGAGAATTTGCTTGTAGCGCAGCAGAACGAGCTTCAAAGCAAATATCTCACCTTATACAATATACAGATGCTGAATTTTTATAACGGAAAATAACAAAGACAGATATGAAGAAGATTTCTAAAGTATGGTATCTCGTGGCCGCAATTGCTGTGTTGGGTGTGGTCACCTACTTCCTTTCCAAATCCGACACTAAGGAAAGCATCACGTTCGACACGGAGGCTGTGGGTAAGAGGAACATACAAAACAGCATTACCGCCACGGGAACCATCGAGCCAGTGACGTCAGTGACAGTCGGTACCCAAGTGTCTGGCATCGTCAGCAAGCTCTACGTCGATTATAATTCGGTGGTAAAGAAAGGACAAGTCATTGCGGAGTTGGACAAAACCAACCTCATCTCGGCGCTCAACCAAGCCAAAGCAATGCTCGAAAACGCACAAGCGCAAGTTAGATCGGCCGAAAGTGACGTTCAAAAGGCACAGGCCGACTACAATAGCGTGCGCGCAAATACCCACTATCAACAGAGTAACTTCAACCGTTACCAGACACTTTACAAGAAGGGCCTTATCAGCGCAAACGATTTTGAGAGCGCACGGTTAAGCTACCAACAGGCTCAGCAGAACCTTGCAGCCTCTTCGCAAACGATAGCCACCGCACAACAGGGTGTAGCGCAAGCGCGCGAACAGGTAAAACAGCAACAAGAGCAAGTGAAGCAGGCACAGACCAACCTCAGCTACGCCACCATCACTTCACCCATTGACGGTGTTGTTCTGTCCAAAAGTGTGGAGGAGGGGCAAACCGTTGCTGCCAGCTTCTCTACCCCTGAGTTGTTCACCATTGCCAAAGATTTAACCAATATGCAGGTGGTGGCCAATGTAGATGAGGCAGACATCGGTGAGGTGAAGGCAGGAGAGCGGGTCTCGTTCACGGTCGACGCCTATCCGGACGACACGTTCACTGGCTCGGTAAAGCAGGTTCGGCAGGAAGCCACGACCACCAACAACGTTGTCACCTACGAGGTGGTTATCAGCGCACACAACGCCGACCTGAAGTTGAAACCAGGATTGACAGCCAATGTCACCATCTATACGCAGGAGCTGAGCGGAGTGACGGGAGTGTCGAGCAAGGCTTTGCATTTCACTCCGTCACAAGATATTGTCGGCAAGCAATACAAAATACAAGATATTGCCAACGCAAAAGCCAAAGTGTGGACCTTGGAGGGTAACGTGTTGAAAGCTCACCGTGTCAGCACAGGCATGAACGATGGCACCAACACCGAAATTCTATCCGGCGTGAAGGCGGGATTGAAAGTCATTACTGGCATCACCGTCACCAAGCCAGAAGAAGACGAGGAGACGGACGACACCGAGCAAAGCCCGTTTGCACCAGGCCCGAAACGGGACAACAAGAAAGAAAACGCATAATGGAGGAGAAACAAGACAAAAAAGTAGTCATTGAATTGTGCGATGTCAAACGCGATTTTCAAGTGGGTGACGAGACGGTACACGCTTTACGAGGCGTTTCCTTCAAAATATATGAAGGCGAATTTGTCACCATTATGGGAAAATCAGGATCGGGCAAGTCAACGCTGCTCAACCAGTTGGGGTGTCTCGACACCCCAACGAGCGGCGAATATTTTCTCGATGGTGTGGCCGTGCGCACGATGTCCAAATCTCAACGCGCCGTACTACGCAATCGCAAGATAGGCTTCATCTTCCAGAACTACAACCTTCTGGCCAAAACGACAAGCGTAGAGAATGTCGAGCTGCCCCTGATGTACAATCCCGATATCACGCCAAAAGAGCGTTTCGACCGTTCCGTGGCTGCCTTGAAGGCTGTCGGATTGGGCGAACGGTTATATCACAAGTCCAACCAGATGTCCGGTGGGCAGATGCAACGCGTGGCGATCGCACGGGCTCTGGTTAACAACCCAGCCGTAATCCTGGCTGATGAGGCAACAGGCAACCTCGACACACGCACGTCTTTCGAAATCCTCGTGCTCTTCCAGAAGCTCCATGCTGAAGGAAGAACCATCATCTTCGTTACCCACAATCCAGACATAGCCCACTATGCCTCTCGCAATATCGAGTTGCGAGATGGCCGGATCATTCGCAACGAGGTCAACGAGCACATCCTCAGTGCAGCAGAGGGACTTGCGGCGCTGCCTAAGAACACCGACGAGTAAGGGATCTTACACCATCAAGAGTTTCACAAGCAATGAACTTCAATAATCTTTTTAAAATAGCCCTGCGCGCCATAGCGGCCAACAAGATGCGGTCCTTCCTTACCGCGCTGGGCATCATCATCGGTATTGCATCGGTGATAACTATGCTCGCCATCGGTCAGGGGGCGAAGAACAACATACAGAGCAACATCTCGGAAATGGGATCGAACATGATCATGATCAGTCCTGGAGCTGACATGAGAGGCGGCGTGCGCCAGGACGCGTCATCCATGGAGACGCTCAAGCTCACCGACTATCAGACACTGAAGGACGAATGCCACTATATCAAGGCGATTACGCCCCTCGTTCAAAGTTCGGGACAGTTCATCTACGGTAACAATAACACCCCTTCGACCATCTACGGAGTCAACCAAGACTATTTGGAGATACGGCAACTTTCTGTTGCCGAAGGCGAGATGTTCAACGAGACGGAGCTGAAATCGAGTGCAAAGGTGTGCCTGCTGGGGCAGACTGTGGTGGATAACCTCTTTCCAGATGGCTCCGACCCCATCGGCAAAGTGGTGCGGTTCAACTCCATCCCTTTCCGTGTCATTGGCGTAATGAAGAAAAAGGGCTACAACTCCATGGGCATGGACCAGGACGACTTTGTACTCGCTCCTTACACATCGGTCATGAAACGCATTCTTGCCCAGGACTATCTCCATCAGATTCTCGCCTCGGCGGTCGTTGAGGACGTCACCGATCAGGCCACCAAAGAGATGAGCACCATCCTCCGCCGCACCCACAAGCTCAAAGATGCCACCAGCAATACGGAAGGCGATGAGGACGACTTCAACATACGTTCGCAAGAAGAGCTGGCCAACATGATGAATTCTACTACCAACATGCTCACCATACTACTTGGCTGTGTGGCAGGTATCTCTCTGATTGTGGGCGGCATTGGCATCATGAATATTATGTATGTCAGCGTGACTGAGCGCACTCGGGAAATCGGATTGCGTATGAGTGTAGGCGCAAGGGGAGCTGACATCCTTAATCAGTTTCTCATCGAAGCCGTTCTGCTCAGTGTCACAGGCGGCATCATCGGTGTCATCTTGGGCGTCAGTGCTTCCTATGCCGTCAAGATGTTTGCTCACTGGCCTATAGCCATTGAGCCTTGGACTATCGTCATGAGCTTCGCCGTCTGCACTTTTACGGGTGTGTTTTTTGGCTGGTATCCCGCCAAGAAAGCGGCACGCCTCGACCCCATTGAGGCCATCAGATACGAATAGTTAACCACTAAATGAATAAAAGACTGCAAGAGAAGACTGACACGCTGTCGCCTGTCAAATGATAATTTGCCTATGGCGACAGCGTGTTGCAGCTCGATTGGGATAAGAATCACGAGCAGAACAGCCCAAATGAGGACAGTAATGGCAAAATAGAATTTACAAATCAACACACCATGTCCCAACGCTAATGATCCGGCGCGACGATAGCATTGGTTTCGCATTACGATACAGCCTATATCAGCACACAAAACAGCCAGTATTGCAACGTAATAGAGGCGATATTGCAACGTCTTTTAGCACGTTTCACAACGCATTGAATATCAAGGTGTTAAGAACAAACACACTTGATAGCATTCGATTTTTTAAGCCTTCGCAGTGATTTGTAGTAAAACGACCACGCATTCCTTCTTTCACAAAATATCCTTACAATATATTTATTATTCGTTGTCTACTGTTTACCGTTATGTACAACTGACAACACTGTTCCACCGAGGGCCTGCACATGATAGCGGCTGCCATGTAAAAAGCGGACAACCACCTCCCACCCAAATCCTAAACCAAAAGAAGGTGTGGAAAAAATAGCAAAAAGCGGTAGAAATGTCTATGCCTCTGTGTTTTTTTCGTACCTTTGCATTAACCATAAAAGGATTGAGCATGAAACAGACAAAAATCGTTTGCACCATCAGCGACCAGCATTGTGAGCAGGATTTCCTTCGTCATCTGTTCTTTGCCGGCATGAACGTCGTACGAATGAACACCGCCCACGCCACACCGGACGGCATCAGACAAATCATCCGCAACACACGGGCCGTCAGCCCGCACCTTGCCTTGCTCATCGACACAAAGGGGCCTGAGGTCAGGACAACGGACACCAAGGAGCCGATATTGTTCAGAACGGGCGAGCAAGTGACCATCATTGGCAATCCTGAAGTGACAACGACTCACGAACAGATATGCGTCTCTTACACAAAGTTTGCCGATGACGTGAAGGTTGGCGACGACGTGCTCTTCGATGACGGTGCACTGGCTATGCGTGTCACGGCTAACGACGGACACACACTTACTGTCCAGGTGCTCAACAACGGCACGCTGGGGGCACACAAAAGTGTGAATGTGCCAGGTGCTCACATTGCGCTGCCCTCGCTTACCGACCGCGACAAGCGCATGATCCGACTGGCCATCGACCAGGACATCGACTTCATTGCTCACTCCTTTGTCCGTTCGGCTGATGATGTGCATGACATACAGCACATTCTCGACGACTATCACTCGGACATCAAAATCATTTCAAAGATAGAAAATCAAGAGGGGGTTGACAATATCGACGAAATTATTGACGCTTCCTATGGAATCATGGTTGCACGCGGCGACCTTGGCATCGAGGTGCCCATCGAACAGATACCTGGCATACAGCGACGCATCATACAAAAGTGTATTCAAAAGCACAAGCCGGTGATCGTTGCGACACAGATGCTCCACACCATGATCAACAATCCGCGCCCCACTCGAGCCGAGGTGACGGACATTGCCAACGCCGTCTTCTCGCATACCGATGCGTTAATGCTCAGCGGCGAAACGGCAAATGGCAAATATCCGCTCGAAGCTGTAAAGACCATGGCACGCGTGGCGGAACAAGCGGAGCTGGATGCACACCGTGAAGGCTACCTGAAGATACCCATCAGGAACATCAACCAACGCGAGTTTCTATCCAAAAGTGCCATAGAAGCTACGGAGTATCTCGGCGTAAAAGGAATCATTACCGACAGCGGAACAGGCGAGACAGCACGCACCCTGGCCTCTTTCCGTGGGCCCAACCCAGTGCTGGCCATTTGTTACCGCGAGAAACTACAGCGCTGGCTCAACCTCAGCTATGGCATTATCGCCATCCATCAACAGCAGCACGTCACGGCTCAATACATGTTTACCGCCGCCCTGCGTATGCTCCGACAGAAGGGTTTCATTGACAATGAAGACAAAATAGCTTACCTTTCTGGCTCATTGGGCAAGGGCAACGGCACGACATTCCTCGAAATCAACCAAGTCAAGGAAGTCTTCAGCAAACGTTATCGTTTTCACCTTCCCGAGCCAGAAGCCTGACCGCCACAACGTACTGAAAAACAGCATAACAAGAATGGGGGCACGGAGGCAAGACGAAATCTATATCGCCAATGAGCCCCTCCAAGCCCACAGAAGGATAGGCTATGTCTTTGGGCGAATAATAACTATGACCAAAACAATCCATCAACTATAGGAAGAAAGCAAATATGGCGAAAAGAACAAACAAAGTACTGCTAATCTATACAGGCGGAACCATTGGAATGGGGCAGAATCCACGCACCGGTGCGCTTGAGCCACTTAACTTTTCACACCTGTTGGAAAAAATACCAGAATACAAGCAACTTTCAGCAGATGTCGACACAGTACAGTTTGACCCTCCTCTGGACTCATCCGACATGTCGCCAGCCTACTGGGTGCGCATGGTAGATGTGGTCTCGGAAAACTACAACAGCTACGACGGCTTCGTTATCCTGCATGGTACGGACACGATGGCCTATACAGCATCGGCGCTTTCCTTCCTTTTGGAGAATCTCAAGAAACCAGTCGTACTCACAGGGTCGCAACTTCCCATTGGTCAACTGCGCACCGACGGAAAGGAAAATCTCATGTCGAGTCTCGAACTTGCATCTGCCTACGATACTGAAGGAAAACCGAAAATCCCAGAGGTTTGCATCTATTTCGACGGACACGTCATCAGAGGAAACCGCGCAACGAAGCAAAGTGCGGAAGAATTCAATGCCTTCCACTCATTTAACTACCCCCATCTTTGCGATGCAGGTATTAATTTTTCGTTTCACGACCCCTATATCTTGCGCCCAGACTATGACAGGCCAACGGTTTTTCACCGTGAGATGAATAGCGACATCATTGTATTCTCACTCTTTCCAGGAGTTCAGGAAGACATTGTGCGTCACATGCTTGACGCACCGGAGCTGAAAAGTATCATTATGCGCACTTATGGCTCTGGCAATGCCCCGCAATATCCATGGCTTACCCGGCTGTTGCGCAAAGCCTACGACCATGGCATTACGGTGGTAAATATCAGCCAATGTGTCAGCGGACAAGTGGAGATGAGCCGCTACGATGCGGGGTTTCATCTCAAAGACGCTGGGGTCATCAGCGGATATGACTCTACGGTGGAAGCCGCCTTGACCAAGTTGATGTACCTGCAGGCACGATACAAATCTCCAAATGACATACGCCGCCTGATGAAGCAGAGTCTCGCGGGAGAGATTACAGTAGATCAATCTCGCTGAGAAGAACTCACCACCGAAAAAATAAAGGAGAGCCAAGACCAATGTCATCCCCAATCGGCCAATAGACCGATTGGGCTTGGAATAGGCATACAAGGCAATTATTCTTAATTTCATCGCACACACGATGAGCAGCTTTCTTAAAGCAACTTTCATTAAGACTGTATTTTACTCCCCCGAGAAATCAAGCAAATGGCGTTTATTCCAAATCCCATGCACTTGACTGACCGTATCGGATGTCATGAAAGACCGTATTTTCTCCTTGTGCATAAAATCCACTAAGTCGGAAAACTCATCTTGAGTGAGCACAACCTCTATCTGCATTTGCTGTTGGTTGCTGTATCCTCCATAGACCGGATGGAGCGTAAGGCCACGCCTCATGGTGTTGATCACATAGTCCTGTATCTTATGATACTCTTCTGTGATGATAAAGACGCGCGTCTTCTGATTGATCTTCTCCATGAAGTAATTGATGACCAAACCATTGATCCAGGTTCCAATCAGCCCAACCAGCACCATATTCACATCATTGACAAAAAATGCCATGGAGCAAATAACACATCCACAAACCATGACGGACGTTCCAAGATTGAGGCGACAATACTTATTGACTATCTTCGCCACGATATCAAGCCCCCCGGTTGATGCGTTAATACTGAAAAGAATGCTCTGAGAAAGACCAAGCAGGAGTACAAAGCAGAGTAAATCGAACCATGGATCGAGGATTACGTGCCCAGTACCCGCGATGGCGACGGCGAAAAGTGACTGCTTCATGGGGAAAAGCCATCCAAGAAAATCCACCATAGGACCAACAATGAGGGAGGTATAGACTGTTTTTGCCCCGAACTCGTTGCCTAACAGCATGAAAGAAAGAATGAGCAGGAAGATGTTGATGACCAGCAAATAACTACCCACAGACATGATAGGGAACAACTGATAGACAACCAAAGCCAACCCAGAGAACGATCCGATGACCAATTGGCTTGGAACTTGAAAGAAATGTACTGCTGATGAGGCCACGAACATACCCATGGTCATCACAAGTAGTTCTACCCAGAACTTCTTTGTACCAAGTAGGCGACACCACTGGCGCATGGTCTCCTTCATATCAATGCCCTTTTGTGGTTTCTCAGACGATGTTTGCCCCATTTCTCATTTGTAAAAGGTTATTTCCAATAATTAGAATTTAGATTTTCTTATCAACGCCCACAACCCTCTACTAAAGCATCAGGGCGAAAAGGCATCCATTTCAAAAGGTTTCGTGCTATACTAATACAAAATTACAACTTTTCTTTGAAAATATCAAGCATTAAGACTTAAAAGTCAATAGAATCATGTAAATATCTATCTTTTGCTCAATTTCCTCAACTTTAGCAGTATCAAGCACTCTATTTCCACCTCCACTCCAAGGGCTTGTCGCACTTGAAGTCATAGGTCATTCGGCCGCTGGTAAAAGTTTCGAACTCCAATTTGATGGTCGATGAAGCACGGAGGTTATAGAGAAATGCTTTATCATAAATAAAAGCGGTATCCATGGCATTCCCTGTTCCTGGGTGATGGTGGTACTTCCCGACCATTTTCCCCTCGCTATACACATTGACTACATTTGCAGTATCATTGTTGCTTGCTGCAAAATGCTCCCCATCGTGCAGAACAAGGAAGGTTTGCGTGCCGATACCCTTGCGCAAGCGTACATGGATTGACATTTTGTTCTGTGCAGTAATCTGTGATTTTGGGTTAGGCTTGCTTGTCAGCGTAGCTTGCGTGGAATCGCTACTATACACCCATTGTAACGGCACGGAAGAACTGTCGGAAGCTCCGCCTGGCACAACAGCGAGCATGGTATCGACTAAAGTCGTGTCGTAGTGCTCGCCATGCAGAGTATTATTGCCACAGGAGAAGAGCGTTGTGGCGAGGATAATCAAAGATGTGTAAAAAAATTGTCGCATCATTCGAGTTTGGATGGTTATGGATGCTCAACCAACAGACTTGTGCTCAAGACTGCTATTGAGCAGCAGTCATTGTCCGTCTGACGATAAAAACGTCAAACGGACAATGCACGTGCCGCTCGTTCATACTATTTCTATATATGTTCAATAAGCTCCCCACGGCTTTATGTCAATGTCTTCGAGCTTCACCGTGCAGAAAGCACGAATGAAAGCTGAGGCCAGACGACTGTTGGTGATGAGGGGAACATTAAGGTCAATGGCCGCACGGCGTATCTTATAGCCATTGGACAGCTCATGGACGGTAAGATCTTTCGGTATGTTCACCACCATGTCTATCTGCTTCGCATGGAGCATATCAAGAGCTTGAGGTTTCTTGTCTTTCTCCGAAGGCCAATAGACCATCGTATTTTCCACACCGTTCTCTGTCAGATAGCGCGACGTACCTTCTGTGGCAAACAGCTTATATCCATGCTGAAGCAGCATTTTAGCCGCATCCAGCATCTCCGCCTTCTGCTTCGCACTACCCGTGGATAGCAATATGTTTTTCTTAGGTATGCGCTGTCCAACCGCAAGCATGCTCTTTAGCAGTGCTGTGTTGGTGTCATCGCCCAGACACCCTACCTCACCGGTCGAGCTCATGTCCACTCCCAATACGGGATCTGCTTTTTGCAAACGGTTGAAAGAGAACTGACTGGCTTTGATGCCGACATAGTCCAAATCAAAAAGGTTTTTCTTTGGCTTCTCTACAGGGACACCAAGCATGATTTTCGTTGCCAAATCAATAAAGTTCAGCTTCAGCACCTTAGACACAAACGGGAATGAGCGCGATGCACGAAGGTTGCATTCAATGACAAGAATGTCGTTCTCACGCGCCATAAATTGGATATTGAACGGACCGTTGATATGCAGCGCCTCAGCAATCTGACGGCTAACGCGCTTGATTCGGCGCACCGTCTCTACATAAAGCTTCTGGGGTGGGAACTGAATCGTTGCATCACCAGAGTGAACGCCTGCAAACTCGATGTGCTCAGATATGGCGTAAGCCATGATTTCACCATTGCGAGCAACGGCATCCATCTCTATTTCCTTGGCATGCTCTATAAACTTTGACACCACGACCGGATGATCCTCACTCACATTGGCTGCCAACTGAAGGAAACGTCTCAACTCATCGTAGTTGGAACAGACATTCATTGCCGCCCCCGACAGGACATAAGAAGGCCGAACAAGTACGGGGAAACCAACACGGTTAACAAATGCGTCAATGTCATCCATGCTCGTCAGGGCACTCCATTCTGGTTGATTGATGCCCCGCTCAGTAAGCATCTGCGAGAATTTTGCGCGATCCTCGGCATTATCAATGTCCTTTGCCGCCGTTCCAAGAATGGGCACATTCATCGCGTCAAGATACATGGCAAGGTTGTTAGGTATCTGTCCACCTGTTGAGACTATCGTCCCGTGGGGATGCTCCAAATCAAATATGTCCATCACCCGCTCAAATGTCAACTCATCAAAATAGAGACGGTCGCACATATCATAATCCGTAGATACCGTCTCCGGATTATAATTGACCATGATAGAGCGGTAGCCTTGGCGGCGGATAGTGTGCAAAGCCTGCACACCACACCAGTCAAACTCCACAGAACTACCAATGCGGTAGGCACCCGAACCCAAAACAATGACAGAATTGCGGTCGTTGGGGAACTCCACGTCTGACTTGGTGCCAGCATAGGTGACATAAAGATAGTTGGTCTGTGCAGGATATTCAGCGGCTAAGGTATCAATTTGCTTCACAACAGGCAAAATGCCATAGCTCTTACGAAGCTTTCTCACCACAAGGTTGGCCTGGTGCATGTCTTTACATTCATCTTCCAGACCTATGGCACGTGCGATCTGAAAGTCGCTGAAACCATACAACTTCGCCTCACGGAGCTGCTCCTTGCCCAAAGTATTGATGTTGTATTTCTTCAAATTTTCATCAATATCAATGATGTGTTGCAACTTGTAGAGAAACCAACGGTCAATTTTTGTCAGTTCGTGGATCTGATCTACGGTATAGTCCTTGTGCATGGCCTTGGATATAACGAACACACGCTTGTCCGTTGGCTCACGCAACGCAGCATCAATATCGTTTATCTCCAGTTCTTTGTTCTCCACGAAACCGTGCATACCCTGCCCTATCATGCGCAGACCTTTCTGAATGGCCTCCTCGAAGTTGCGTCCTATCGCCATCACCTCTCCGACAGACTTCATCGAACTGCCCAACTCCTTGTCTACACCACGGAACTTGCTCAAATCCCAACGGGGAATTTTACAAACAACATAGTCGAGTGCGGGTTCAAAAAAAGCTGAAGTTGTCTTGGTGACAGAGTTCTTCAGCTCAAAAAGTCCATAACCTAAACCGAGCTTGGCAGCCACAAAAGCCAAAGGATAGCCCGTTGCCTTGGACGCTAAAGCGGATGAACGAGAGAGGCGCGCATTAACCTCGATGACGCGATAGTCTTCACTCTGTGGATCAAAAGCATACTGCACGTTGCACTCTCCAACGATACCGATGTGCCGCACAATCTTGATACTCAGCGCACGGAGCTTGTGGTACTCGCTGTTGGTGAGCGTTTGAGACGGTGCGATGACTATACTCTCACCCGTATGAATACCCAATGGGTCAAAATTCTCCATGTTACAAACTGTGATACAGTTGTCGTAACTATCGCGAACCACCTCATACTCAATTTCTTTCCAACCCTTCAAACTCTTCTCTACGAGAACCTGAGGCGAGAAGGAAAATGCCTTCTCACAAAGACGGGTCAACTCTTTCTCATTGTCAGCGAAACCACTACCCAAACCTCCAAGCGCATAGGCGGCACGAATAATGACGGGATAGCCCAAATCCTCGGCAGCCTTGTGCGCTTGGTCCATGTTCTCGCAGGCCTCACTCTTGATGGTCTTGACACCAATTTGGTCAAGTTGCTCGACAAAAAGCTCTCGATCTTCGGTGTTCATGATGGCTTCAACAGGCGTTCCCAAGACCCTCACGCCATACTTCTTAAGCACCCCGTTACGCCAAAGTTCCACACCACAGTTGAGCGCAGTTTGTCCGCCAAAAGACAAGAGGATGCCGTCGGGACGCTCATTCTCAATCACGCGTTCAACAAAATAGGGCTGCACGGGCAGGAAATAAATTTGGTCGGCAACACCCTCAGAAGTCTGAACCGTGGCAATGTTGGGGTTAATGAGCACAGTGGTGATACCTTCCTCACGCAATGCTTTCAGCGCCTGGCTGCCTGAGTAGTCGAACTCACCTGCCTCGCCTATCTTCAATGCACCAGAGCCAAGAATCAATACCTTTTTAATTTGCTTATCTTTCATGACTGCTTCAGTGTTTCTACAAACTTATCGAACATAAACTCTGTATCGACCGGGCCCGAGCAGGCCTCAGGATGAAACTGCGAACTAAACCAAGGATACTCTTTGTGGCGTATTCCCTCGTTGGATGCGTCGTTCATATTGACGAAAAGCTCTTCCCAGTCCTTATCCAACGTATGCGCATCAACGGCATATCCATGATTTTGCGAAGTGATAAAGCACTTGTTTGTACCCACCATGCGCACAGGTTGGTTATGCCCACGGTGTCCATACTTCAACTTAAAAATAGTGGCACCTGCTGCCTTACCCAGCAATTGGTTTCCCATACAAATACCACATATCGGGTTTCGACTACGGCTCATTTGCTTCCGGATGATGTCAACAGCCTCCATACACATATCAGGGTCTCCAGGCCCATTGGCAAGAAAAAGACCATCGAATTCCATTTCGGTGTAATCATAATTCCATGGCACCCGAATTACCTCCACATCACGCTGTATCAGCTCGCGAATAATGTTTGCTTTCACTCCACAATCGACCAAAACTACTTTTTTCCCAGCTCCCTCGTTGTACCGCACAATTTCCTTGACGGAGACGCGATCCACAAAATTGACTCCTTCATAACTGGCCTCGGGCACGTTGTTGGGCTCGTCATCGAAAAGGATCTTCCCCATCATCACGCCATGCTCGCGAAGTACCTTCGTCAACTCGCGTGTATCAATGCCTGTTACGCCCGGCACCTTTTCTCGCTTGAGCCAATCGCCAAGACTCTCTACGGCATTCCAATGGGAATACTGTTCACTATAATCGGAAACTATCAATGCCGAAGCAAAGATTCTGTCACTCTCCATGAAGTTGGGAAGCCCAGTTTCCCTATTATATGTAAAAGGTGGAACACCATAGTTGCCTACCAATGGGAAAGTCATAGTAAGCAACTGCCCAGCATACGATGGATCAGTCAAGCTCTCAGGATAACCCATCATGGCAGTGTTAAACACCACCTCACCCGCTACGGGCTGTTCGTAGCCGAAGCTATGACCATGAAACTCTGTGCCATCACTGAGTCGTAAGGTTACATTGCGCATTATCAAGAGTTTTGTATTATGTTCTTATAAAAATCAATATAGGCTCTACACACTTGAACCAGTCCTCCCTCCGTAGGATAATCGCCAGTGAAGTACCAGTCACCCTTGTTGTTCGGGATGGCCTCATGTAGTCCTTCAATACTCTGATACACCAATTCAACTGGTGTAGTCATACCATTCGGACGTAACATTTCAACAATCTTGCGATTGATTTCATCCACGGAGAACGGTTTATACACATCTTTTACAGGATTGGCGCCCTTCTCCCCCTTAGGCTTTCGCAACGTCTTGAGGCAATTACTGTACACCTCTCCGAGTACATCCTCCATGCCGCGCTCCTGCAACAAGGCAACTGTTGCACGAAAAACGCAAAACTCCTCCAGACGCGCCATATCTATACCGTAATAATCCGGGTAACGGATTTGTGGCGCACTTGACACCACGACAATCTTTTTCGGGTGAAGGCGGTCGAGGATACGGAGGATGCTTTCCTTCAGTGTCGTACCCCTTACGATGGAGTCGTCAATGATGACAAGGTTATCCACACCACCCCTGAGGCTCTCATAGGTAATATCGTAAACATGGCTGGCCAAATCGTTGCGAGAATTGCCCTCGGTTATGAACGTGCGCAACTTGATGTCCTTCCAAGCAACCTTCTCCGAGCGCACATGCTGATGAAGGATGCGACTCAAAGCCTCATCATCGAGTTTCTTATTGTCCTGTAATTGTCGAACCTGTTCCAGCTTTTGCTCCGTCAACCAGTTCTCACACCCTTGAACAAGACCGTAGAAAGCCACTTCAGCTGTATTCGGAATAAAGGAGAGCACAGTATGGTTTATGTCAAAATCTACAGCTTTTAGCACTGGCTCTGTTAGCTGTTGCCCAAGCTTTTTGCGTTCTCTGTAGATGTCTCGGTCTGATCCACGCGAAAAATAGATATGCTCAAAGGAACATGCACTGTCACCACGCTGCGGGATAATCTGATGCAAAGAACACTCCCCTGCCTTATTGACAATGATGGCTTGGCCTGGCATCAATTCCCGAACGTCCTCACATTCAAGATCAAATGTCGTCTGAAGAACGGGACGCTCCGATGCCACAACTACTATTTCATCGTTTTTATAATAGTATCCAGGACGGATGCCCCAGGGATCCCGCATGGAGAAGTAGTCGCCACTACCAGTAATTCCACACACAACGTAACCACCATCAAAGTCGGTCATTGTTGTCTTGAGCACATTGGCTATTTCCACATGATCCTCGATATACTTGGTTATCTCTTGATCACGCAGCCCACTGTCACGAGCTATGACAAAATTGCGCTCTACTTCACGATCCAGACGATGCCCCATCAGCTCCAAAAGGATGTAAGTGTCGCTGTAAATGCGTGGACACTGCCCCTGTTTTGTGAGTTTTTGGAATATCTCTTCGATGTTGGTCATGTTGAAATTACCACACATACAGAGATTTTTTGCTTTCCAATTGTTGCGCCGCAAGAATGGATGGACGTACGTTAGCCCCCTCTTTCCTGTCGTGGAATAACGAAGGTGACCCATATACAAGTTGCCGGCAAAAGGCAAGTGACGGCTCGCAAAGGTGGCATCGGCAAGCTGATCGGGCGTGTAGCCTCCCAGTTTTTCATGAACTGTGCCGAAGATTTCAGTCACGGCATTCTTTCCCTCAGCCCTTTCGCGGAACATGTACTCATTGCCTGGCTCAGACTGTAGCTTCACTACAGCCATTCCAGCGCCCTCCTGACCACGGTTGTGCTGCTTCTCCATCATAAGATAGAGTTTGTTTAAGCCGTACATCCATGTGCCATACTTTTGCTGGTAGTACTCCAGCGGTTTCAACAATCGAATCATGGCAACGCCACAATCCTCGTGTATGTTATTCTCCATATTTATTTATGCAAGCCTTCCCATTCCTATGAGAGACTATGCGCTGATGATTTGTCTTATTCTACCGTGACACTCTTGGCCAAGTTGCGCGGCTGATCCACGTTCTTTCCCTTGCACACGGCAATGTGATAAGCCAGCAACTGAAGAGGTACCGTAGCAATCAATGGCTCCAGACACTCTAACGTCTCTGGCAACTCGATTGCTGCGTCGGCCATTTGCGTGATATCTTGCTCGCCTTTCGAGACAAAAGCGATGACCCTTCCATTCCGTGCCTTGATTTCTTGCACATTGGACCGCACCTTCTCATACATGGCATCGTGAGTAGCCACGACCACTACGGGCATTGCAGAGTCTATAAGAGCGATGGGGCCATGCTTCATTTCGGCTGCAGAGTAGCCTTCGGCGTGGATATATGAGATTTCCTTGAGCTTCAAAGCACCCTCCAAGGCTACTGGGAAATTGTACCCTCGGCCAAGGTAAAGGAAGTTTTGCGCATACGTGAAAGTACGTGCGAGGTCAGCTAATTGGTCATTAAGCTTTAGTACTTCACGTATTTTATCTGGGATTTGTGCCAACTCCTCTATTGTGTTTGCATACTCACTGTTAGCTATCGTACCCTTGGCTTGGCCTAAGGCGAGGGCAAAGAGTGTCAACACTGTCACCTGCCCTGTAAAAGCTTTAGTAGATGCTACACCGATTTCTGGCCCCACATGAATGTAAGAACCTGTGTGAGTGACTCGCGGAATACTTGCCCCTACGGCATTGCACACGCCATAAATAAATGCGCCACGCTCACGCGCCAGTTCCACAGCCGCCAAAGTATCAGCAGTTTCTCCACTCTGCGAGATGGCAATGACCACGTCTCCTGGTCCCACAACGGGGTTGCGATAGCGGAACTCTGAGGCATATTCTACATCAACGGGAACTCGGCAAAAGGACTCTATAAGCAATTTGCCTATCAGACCTGCATGCCAGCTCGTCCCACAAGCCACTATGAGGATGCGTTTTGCAGAAAGAAGTTCTTTCCGGTAATCGATGATAGCAGACAGGGCCACGTGATTGTGATCCATATTGATGCGGCCACGCATGCAATTCTCAAGGCACTCGGGCTGCTCAAAAATTTCCTTGAGCATGAAATGAGGAAAACCGCCCTTTTCTATCTGGCCAAGATTGATGTCTACGGTCTTCACCTCTGGCTGCAACTCCTCATTGTATATATTGACCATTTGCAACTTCTCGCCAGCTTTCATCACCGCGATGTTGCCGTCTTCGAGATAGACCACCTTGTCAGTATATTCGATGATAGGACTTACGTCCGAACCGAGAAAGAACTCACCGTCACCAATTCCCACCACGAGCGGACTTTGCTTGCGTGCAGCGATTATGGTGTCGGGATGACGGCTGTCCAGCAACGCAAAAGCATATGCCCCGATTACTTGATGCAACGCCAACTGCACAGCTGGCAGCAAATCGATATTTTTCCGTTCCTGAATATACTCAATAAGTTGGACGAGCACTTCTGTATCGGTGTCTGATCTGAATTTCACACCCTTTTCCTGCAAACGAGCCTTAATTTCAGCATAATTCTCTATAATGCCATTATGCACTATGGCAAGTCTTTTGGACTGTGAGAAATGGGGATGCGCATTGCGAGCTGAGGGCTCACCATGGGTAGCCCAACGAGTATGGGCAATTCCCACAACGCCCGTTTTGTCCTTATCTGCACAATAGCTTTCGAGATCTGCAACCTTTCCTTTCTCCTTGTAAACACTAAGGACTCCTTCAGGATTGATAAGGGCGACACCGGCACTATCGTAGCCACGATATTCCAAGCGCTTCAATCCCTTGATGAGTATAGGGTAAGCCTGCCTTTTTCCTCCAACGTATCCTACAATTCCGCACATAACTGATAAATTTAAAATGGTAATTAATAATGGTTATTTTGTTTTTCCCAAAGGCTCGAACAAGCAGACACTCTTACCTCATGGCCCTTGCTTTCTAAGATGCACCAGAGGTTAAATACCTGAATAATAGCATAATACTTTATTGCTCGTCCTGCCATATTTAATGTTTGTGCAAAAATACAACTATTTCTTCAAACCGACAAATTTACTACCGTAAATATCTCCATGAGGTACTACAAGAAAAGCATAAGGAAATATTGGCCAAAAGTCAACAAAATAGCTAAACTACACCATGTTAAAGTGCACAATTAGTGAAAAATAATTTTGGTGTGTCGATTATTATGGTTAATTTTGCACACGAAAGATATCATGTGCAACCCGTTTATGTTCAGGTATATTTATTATGTCCATATCGAAAACAAGACAAAAATTAGTTGATGTTGCCCGTCAGTTGTTTGCTAAAAACGGCATTGCCAATACCACAATGAACGACATTGCCAAAGCTTCGGGCAAGGGACGCCGCACTCTGTATACCTATTTCAAAAGTAAGGACGATGTATATTCGGCCGTTATTGAGTCTGAGTTGGAACGCTTGTCTGACAAGTTGGACGAAGTGGCCAATAAGAAGATAAGCCCACAAGACAAGATTATTGAGTTGATTTACACCCATTTAAGCATGATTAAGGAAACCGTCATTCGCAACGGCAACCTGAGAGCTGAGTTTTTCCGAAACATTTGGAAGGTGGAACAGGTACGAAAGAACTTCGATGAAGACGAGATTGAGCTTTTCAGAAAAGTTTATTCTGAGGCAAAGGCAGATGGCGAGTTTGACATTGACGATGTCTATCTTGTCGCAGACATCACACATTACTGCATCAAAGGACTTGAAGTACCTTTCATCTACGGCCGATTGGGACATGGACTAACCGAAGAAACCTCCCGTCCGATGGTTGCGAAGGTGGTTTATGGCGCATTGGGCAAGACTGCTCTAAAACAAGGAAAATAACAATTATAAATACAAAATACTTATGGGATTACTAAGTGGAAAAACAGCATTAATTACGGGTGCTGCCCGTGGAATTGGCAAGGCCGTGGCAAAGAAGTTTGCCTGTGAGGGTGCCAACATCGCATTTACAGACTTATCGCTTAATGACGACATGGCGGCTGGCCTTGAAGCTACTCGCCAAGAGATTGAGGCATTGGGTGTCACTTGCCGTGCCTATGCGGGAGATGCATCCAACTTTGCTGAGACCGACGCGGTTGTGAAGCAGATTCATACTGACTTTGGAGCCATTGACATTCTCGTCAACAACGCTGGCATCACCAAGGACGGACTGATGCTCCGTATGTCAGAGGCACAATGGGACTTGGTACTCAATGTCAACCTGAAGTCTGCCTACAACTTTATCCATGCTTGCGCCCCCATTATGTTGAGACAACGCAGCGGATCCATCATCAATATGTCGAGTGTGGTGGGTGTGCATGGAAACGCCGGTCAGTGCAACTATTCCGCCTCCAAGGCGGGCATGATAGGCTTGGCAAAGTCTATTGCCCAGGAACTCGGCCCAAGAGGAATTCGCGCCAACTGCGTGGCACCAGGTTTCATAGAGACTCCAATGACCGCCAAGCTGTCGGAGGAGATTCGCAAAGGCTGGATGGCAAAGATTCCCCTTCGTCGTGGAGGACTAACCGACGACATTGCCAACGTGTGCTTGTTCCTTGCCTCTGACCTTTCAAGCTACGTCAGCGGCCAGGTCATTCAGGTTGATGGCGGAATGAACATGTAGGGCAAGATGCTTCCACTCTACGAAGACAATCACATCATTATTGTATATAAGGGAGCGGGCGAGATTGTCCAGGGCGATAAGACGGGCGACCTCCCCCTTTCCTTTATTGTCAAGGAATGGCTCAAAGAAAAATACCAAAAACCAGGCAATGTTTTCCTTGGCGTGGTACACCGGCTGGACCGTCCTGTAGCGGGATTGGTCGTCTTTGCCAAGACCTCAAAGGCTCTGACCAGGCTGAATGACCTATTCCGCAAAGGCGAAATCCACAAAACCTATTGGGCTATCGTCCAAAACGAGCCAGCAAAGCCAGAGGCTGTATTGACCAATTGGTTAGTACGCAATGAGCGACAGAACAAAACTTACGTTTACGACCAAGAAGTGCCAAAAAGCAAAAAAGCCATCCTGCGGTACAAGGTCATTGCTCGTTCTGAGCGCTACGTGCTGATGGAAATCAACCTGTTGACGGGCCGCCACCACCAGATTCGCGCACAATTATCACACATTGGCTGTCCCATCAAGGGCGACTTGAAGTATGGCTCACCGCGCTCTAATCCCGATGGGAGCATTTGCTTGTTGAGCCACCACATAGAATTTATTCATCCAGTGAGCAAACTTCCAATAGACATCACTTCCCCCTTACCCGACGGGAAACTATGGAAGGTGTTGTCCGACAGCTTGCGTGGCCAAGAGTAGCGGGCTTGAATGTTATTCCGTTGTTGTGATGAATATCTTGTCTTTCTCAAGGACCATTCTACAAATCTATAATTTCCATCCTCGAATGAGGTTAGAGTGAAGAGCCTCTCTTACTGATTACGCGTGAAAAAATACTGTCCTTTATGCCTTGTGCGTCTGCCGAACTCGATTGCATGTGTCGGACAATGATGATAACAGGAGAAGCAGGTTAAGCAGTCGCCGTGATGAAGCCATCGCGGCACACTGCCTTTTCCTCCTCCAATATCACCAACTGGACACACACCTGCACATCGTCCGCATTTGAGGCAGCGTTCAGCAACCACATGGAATGGCTTATCAGAAATTAGAAAATGCTCAAAGAAACTCCCTACTACCCCAGAAAAAAATCCTGGCAGTGGCCCACGCGTAAGGCTTTGGAAAGAAGAATCGCAATGATTACAGTCCCGCCTGCCTATGATTTCAGCCAAACGATCGAGCGCTTGAGCTGCTTCTGCTTTTTTCTTCGTTTCTTTGCTGGGGGAGTCAACATCCATAAAGGGAAGACCGACATAGGACTCAGGCATGATGAGTGAAGCAAATAACTGCGGTTCTATTCCTTTGGCCTGCAAATGGGGAAGCAACCGCTCAACTGTTCGCCCGATAGAGTCACCTGCCGTAAGGATAAGATAAGCATAATGAGGATTACCTTCTTCCATTTTTATTGAAAGCTTGTCTATAAAACGCCGCACAAGGCATGGGGTTCGCCAGCCATGTACGGGGAACACAAACCCTATGCGCTCATCACTTCCGAGCACATAGTGGCCATCGCCCTGTATCTCATCAGCCATATTCACGAGTCGGTCATCCAGCCGTTCAGACAACACTTTTGCTACCCAAAAGGAGTTTCCAGTACATGAAAAATAAAATATCATTGTGCAAAGATAATGTTTTTTGGCAAAACTCAGCTTTTTCAAGTTCAACAAGATAAAGATGTGGAGCAAAATCCGTATCTTTGCACAAGATAAGCTGCACTCTGAAGCTTGAAAGCGACCATTCATTGTGCTCGCTTGCACCATTATTAGATCTATGTACAGATATTTCATTTATCTCTCGTTTGACGGGCGTGCCTATCACGGATGGCAGAAGCAGCCCAATGGCATCACTGTAGAGGAGACGCTGGAGAAGTCGATGTCTCTGCTTTTACATGCCCCAATAGACGTAATAGGGGCAGGACGAACCGACGCAGGAGTCAATGCACAAATCATGGTGGCCCACTTCGACGTGCAACAACAGCTAACGTATCCGCTTGACAGCCACCAGCTGACCTACCGGCTCAACAAAATGCTTCCTCAAGACATCTCCGTAAAAGCTATTGTCCCCGTACCAATAGAGATGCACGCACGTTTTTCGGCTACAAGGCGCACCTATCATTATTACTTACACAATAACAAAAATCCGTTCCGAAAGGCATACTCGCACGAGGTTCACTGCTGTCTCGACTACGACAAGATGAACAAAGCTGCGCAGAAGCTCATAGGAACGCATGACTTTCAATGCTTCTGCAAGGCAGGAAGCGATGTAAAATCGACCATTTGCCAGCTCTACGAGGCGCATTGGGATTTTTTGGGGGATGAGGCTTGGTGCTTCACCATCTCGGCCAACCGATTCTTACGCAACATGGTAAGGGCTGTGGTGGGTACTCTCATTGAGGTAGGACGTAACCGAATGACACTAAAAAGGCTGGATGAGGTGCTCAACAACGGGACCCGAAGCGATGCCGGCGAGAGCATGCCTGCCAACGCACTGTTTCTTTGGAAAGTAGAATACGGTGAAGAAAATAGCGCCTATAACATATAGCCTGTCAAGAAGCTGCACAAGGATATCCAACAAGAGGTAATAAGCCTATACTTTAGTTTTCAAAGCCAATAATTATAATTCAATCACCGGACTTCCTTCATCTAAGAAAGAGAAGGAGTCGCAAGAACTGACAACGATATGGAAAATATTTTCAGAGGATTGGGAATCGCACTAATCACTCCTTTCAAAAACGACACAAGCATCGATTTCGAGGCTCTGGAGCGTCTTGTCACTTACCAGCTGAACAATGGCGCCGACTTTCTATGCATCCTTGCCACGACGGGGGAGGCTCCCTGCCTAACCCTCGAAGAGAAAAACGAGATTACAAGGGTAGTGAAAAATGTGGTACGAGGGCGTGTACCCTTGCTCAAGTACTGCGGCGGAAACAACACAAGAATCGTAACGGAAGAGCTGAAGACGACAGACTGGGAGGGCATCGATGGCATTCTGAGTATCTGCCCTTTCTACAACAAGCCTTCACAAGAGGGTTTGTACCAACACTTCAAAGCCATCGCAGAGAGCAGTCCACTCCCACTGGTACTTTACAACGTCCCAGGACGCACGGGTGTGAATATGAAAGCCGCCACCACGTGCCGCATTGCCAAGGACTTCCCCAACATCATTGGTGTCAAAGAAGCATCTGGAAACTTAGAGCAAGTCGATGAAATCATCAAAAACAAACCCGAAGGCTTCGAGGTAATCAGCGGAGACGACGCCCTGACATTCCCCATGATTGCCAGCGGCGCAGTTGGGGTCATCTCGGTTATCGGCAATGCCCTACCCCACCAATTCTCCCAAATGATCAAGTTTGAGTTTGAGGGTAACTACCCAGAAGCCAGAAAAATACATCACCAATTCACCGAACTCTACAAATTGCTTTTCATTGACGGCAACCCTGCAGGTGTGAAAGCGCTGCTTAATGACATGGGAATGATTGAGAACGTGCTTCGTCTGCCGCTTGTGCCGACCGAGGTAACAACAAAGCAGAAGATGGCCGAAATCCTTAAAGCGCTGCATGTAGAATAGCAATCACCTGACTATACGCATCATAGCAACAGAGAGCTGAGCCACATCGCTGTTCAAAATGCCAATGAGGTAGAGGCTTTCTGTTGTCATGGCAGGTGGAAAATAGCATAGGTCCAAGAAACTTAATCGCAAATGAACAGTCTTTTTATAGTGCTTCCCATCCTCACCATTCTGATGTTTGACCTGGGTCTTACGCTGGAGGGTAAGGATTTCCGCTTAGTCTTTCTGCGCTACAAAGCCGTTCTGGCCGGAATGATAGGCCAGTTGGTCTTACTTCCCCTCATCGCATGGGGGGTGGCTGGTGCGTTGGAGTTGAGCCCACTTTTCACCATTGGACTAATGCTCATCGCTTGCAGCCCAGGTGGAAGTTCATCCAACATTTTTTCCATGCTGGCCAAAGGCGATGTGGCACTGTCGGTGTCCCTTACCGCAATGAGCAGTCTGATTACTCTTTTCACCGTCCCGCTCATCATGCAGGCTGTCACCGCCCACTTGGGCAAGGCCGTAGGCGTGAAACTGCCCGTTACTAACCTCCTGATGCAGAACGTGATAACGATGCTACTGCCCATTCTTCTGGGTATTGGCGTACGCCACTACTGGAAGGATACAGCGCAAAAGATAGAGCGGATACTCTCGCGATTAGCCTTTCCCTCATTGATGCTGCTGGCCGGCATATTCTTTATGCAACACAAGGACACCATAGTAGAAAACTTCGGCACGCTGGGGCTGGCCACAACCTTATTGTTGCTCTTCGCCATAGCGGGAGCTTTCCTGCTCTGCTACCTATTCCAATTGCGCACACAGGAGCGACGCACCATAGTCATCGAGGTGGGCATGCAAAACGCCGCACAGGCTATAGCGATAGCCTCAAGCCCTTTCGTGTTCAACGATGGTCGCATGGCCATACCCGCCATCATCTATGCACTAATGATGAACGTCATTCTGCTCATGTATGTAGGAGTCATCAACCGGCGGAAACTGCTCAACTAAAAGGGACGCAACTGCAGTAGGAACAATGGGCCGCTCTCGGTAGTTTGTCAATGGTCGGCATTGTGGTAGTTAGATGCCGTAAAAGATAACGGCCCTTGGAATCCGAATCCTGGAGGACAAATGGCTAAAGAATTGTTGTGATATTTCATTACATTCACATATAATCCCATAGAGAGGAAAAGCTGCTGAAAATGAGGAGCACCTTCATAAATTGCGAAAGCAAAGCAAAGCAACACATTGATAAACAGGACGTTGTAATAGAGCCGCTTTTGTCATGCAATATAGCCTATAATACAACGCAATACAGCTGGAATTGCACGTCAATAGAGGCCATATTGCAAAGCCAAAGAAAGCTTCTTGGCAACGATTCATCCACAGGGCTGAATTTGTTGTAATACTTTTTCGTGTCACTCACGGGTGAAATTCCGGAACAGATAGAATAACCGCCTCTTATTACTCTGTTCATTTACT
>ERZ808274.215-NODE-215-length-33944-cov-21.734132_pt1 | contig 33944 bp, 25 predicted proteins | sample MGYA00521277_ERZ808274 | MGnify/ENA primary metagenome ERZ808274 (study PRJEB31516, sample SAMN03275597) | gut metagenome | biome: mammalia-associated habitat; material: feces | host: Papio cynocephalus | place: Kenya | collected 2012-07-28 ... | reverse complement strand
GGGGTGATATTATGAAGTGGTTCGAAGATGATTTCTTTGATCGAGTTAGATATAATGATGGGCATATTGAGAAGGCCATAAACGAAAGAACAATTATAGAATTAACTTTACAGATAAATAAAAATTTACTATCTATTGAAAATGCTAACGCTATATTGATGGAAGAAGAATTTGAAGGACGAACTGACGGATTAACATATTCACTTACTAAAGTATATATTGCTGCTACATTGGAAGAGATACACGAATTAACAGCAGAATTAAGAAGTAGAATATTTATGGTTTAGCATATTTTTGCTGGCCACTTTTGAAATATAAAAGTGGGCTTTGGACACTTTCAAAGTGGGCAAGGCCTCTTTTTTTGCATTGATTTTTTGCTAGCTGGCCACTTTTGGACAGAAAAAGTGTCCAATTGGCCACTTTTGAAAAAAAAGTGTCCAGGCTGAAACCCAGTAATTGCAACGGTTTGAGGGCTCCCTGGCCACTTTCCCACTTTTTTTCTTTATTTATTTATTATAATTAAAATATATATATAAGTTAAAAACAAAAGTGGGTTTTTGGCCACGCGAAAAATACATGGCCTTTTATGAGGAGAGAAGGCTAAAAATCGCTTTCTCTTTAATTTTTTCGAAAGGAGAACTTTTTATTATGTATGAAATTTTAAAAACTTTATATTCCAACAATATGTCAACTTTAATGTTGATCAAGTTATATTATTAAGGGGCGATTAATATGGCTAGAAAATTAGAAAAGAAATTCCAAAGAGAATTAATCAAGGAATTAAAAGAAACTTTTGAAGGATGTTTGGTTCTTAAAAATGATGCAGGTTATATTCAAGGTATTCCTGACCTTTTAGTTTTGTATAAAAACAAATGGGCAGCACTAGAATGTAAAATGCATTTAGGGGCTAGTAAGAGACCAAACCAAGAATACTACGTTGAGTTAATGAATAAGATGTCATTCGCTCGTTTTATTTGCCCAGAGAATAAAGTGGAGGTGCTATATGAACTTTCTAAAACATTCAGATCTAGCAGGTAAACACGCGTTCTTAAGTGCATCTAAATATCACTGGATAAATTATGATGATGAAAAACTAATAAGAACATATAAAAAACAGCAAGCAATGATACAAGGAACTTTGTTACATGATTTAGCTTGTCGTTGTATTTTACTTGGACAAAAACTTCCAGATCAAAACAAAACTTTAAATATGTATGTTAATGATGCTATAGGATATAAGATGACTCCTGAACAATTATTATATTATTCAGAAAATTGTTTTGGAACAGCTGATGCTATATCATTTAGAAATAAAGAATTAAGAATACATGATTTAAAAACTGGAACAACTAAAACACATATGGAACAACTTATGATTTACGCAGCTTTATTCTGTTTAGAATATAAGAAGAAACCGCGTAACATAAAAATAGAATTAAGGATCTATCAAAACAATGAAGTTCTCATACACAATCCGGAAGTGGATGAGATCGCACCTATTATGGATAAGATAATTCAATTTGATAAATTGATTAAAGAAATAAATTCGGAGGGGGAATAATAAATGTATGATGAAAACAAACCAAGCTTGGAAGAATTGATACATTATGGAATGCCCCGAAGATCAGGGCGATATCCATGGGGTTCTGGAAAGGACCCTTATCAACATTCTGGGGATTTTCTATCCAGAATAGATCAACTATCTAAATCTGGTATGACTGAGAAAGAGATAGCTGAATCTATGGGGTTGAACACAACTCAACTTAGAATACAAAAGAGTATGGCTAAAGAAGAAAGAAGATCTTTAGAAGTAGCAAGAGCTAAAGGTCTAAGAGAAAAAGGATATTCTCTTAAAGAGATAGCTAATGAAATGGGTTATAAGAACGATTCATCTGTAAGATCTTTATTGAATGAGGGTTCGGAACAACGTATGAATCAATCTAAAAAGACTGCTGATTTCTTAAAGAAACAAGTAGATGAAAAAGGTATGATAGATGTTGGTGTTGGTGTTGAAAGAGAATTAGGTATATCTAGAGAAAAACTTAACACTGCTTTATATATGTTAGAGATGGAAGGTTATAATACTTATGGAGGAGGAGTACCTCAAGTTAATAATCCAGGTAAACAAACTAACATTAAAGTATTATGCCCACCTGGGACACAACACAAAGACATCTATAATTATGATAAAGTAAATTCAATTAGCAACTATACTTCCCATGATGATGGTAAAACATTTGAAACTTTCCACTATCCATCTTCTTTAGATAGTAAACGATTACAAGTTCGCTATGCTGAAGAAGGTGGTATAGATATGGATGGTGTAATAGAATTAAGAAGAGGCTGCCCTGACTTAGATCTAGGTGGTTCACATTATTCTCAAGTTAGAATACTTGTTGATAAGACACATTATTTAAAAGGTATGGCTGTATATAGTGATGATCTACCTCCAGGTGTTGATGTTAGATTTAATACTAACAAGAGTAAAGATAAAGCAAAGATGGATTGTCTTAAGAAGATTAAAGATGATCCTGATAATCCATTTGGTTCTCTTATAAAAGCTGGTGGTCAATCTTATTTTACTGATCCTAAAACTGGAGAAAGAAAACTTTCTTTAATTAATAAGAGAGCAGATGAAGGAGACTGGGGCGATTGGGCTGATAAGTTACCATCTCAATTCCTTTCTAAACAAAACTTATCTTTAGTTAAAAGACAATTAGGTTTAGCTAAAGATAGTAAACAACAGGAGTTCGATGAAATCATGGCCCTTACAAATCCTACAGTTAAAAAGAAATTACTACAATCATTCTCTGATGACTGTGATTCTGCTGCTGTTCATTTACAAGCAGCAGCATTACCAAGACAGAAGTATCAAGTCATACTTCCTGTTACTAGTATGAGAGATAATGAAATCTATGCGCCTAACTATAAGAATGGTGAGAAGGTAGCATTGGTTCGTTATCCACATGGAGGATTGTTTGAGATACCAATACTAACTGTAAATAATAAACAGAAAGACGCTAAGAAGATGATGGGCGATAATCCATTAGATGCTGTTGGTATAAACTCTAAAGTAGCAGAGCGTTTATCAGGAGCAGACTTTGATGGTGATACAGTAATGGTTATCCCTACACACAATGGTAAGGTTACCATCTCTAGTAAACCACCGTTAAAAGAACTAGAAGGATTTGATCCTAAGATGGCATACCCTGAAAGACAAGGTATGAAGTATATGAGAAATACTCAAACTGAAATGGGTAAGATCTCTAACTTAATAACAGACATGACATTACTCGGAGCATCAGATCAAGAGTTAGCAAGAGCAGTTAAACATTCAATGGTTGTTATAGATGCTGAGAAACATAAGCTTGACTATAAACAATCAGAGATTGATAATGGCATAGCATCACTTAAGAAGAAGTATCAAGGACACTATGAAGATGGTAGATACAAAGAAGGTGCTGGTACTTTAATCTCTAGAGCTAAGTCACAACAATCTGTATTAAAGAGACAAGGTTCTCCAATCATAGATCCTAAGACTGGTAAACAATCATGGAAAGTAGCAGACGATTTAACTTACCAAAAGAAAGTAATAGATAAGAAGACTGGAGAGGTAACTTATAAAACTATTACCCGTACTCAGAAATCCACTAAGATGTTCGAGACTGATGATGCCTACACTCTAGTATCAAAAGCCAAGAACCCAACTGAGTTAGCTTACGCTGACTACGCTAACTCTATGAAGGCACTGGGTAACCAGGCTAGAAAGGCTATGGTATCTACTAAGGATACACCATATAGCCCGGCCGCTAGGGCTACCTATCAGGCCCAAGTGGATAGCCTAGGGGCTAAGCTCAACATCGCATTAAAGAACGCCCCTAAGGAGAGACAGGCACAGACCATGGCCAATGCTGTGGTACAGGCTAAGAAAAAAGACAATCCCGACATGTCCAATAAAGAAATTAAGAAGGCTGGTCAACAAGCATTAGACCAAGCAAGAAGAAAAGTTGGGGCTAAGAAGGAACAGATAAACATAACAGAGAAAGAATGGGAAGCTATCCAAGCAGGAGCAGTATCTACTAATAAACTTAAACAGATACTAGACAATGCTGATATGGATAAGGTTAAACAATTAGCAACACCAAGAAAGAATAATTCATTGAGTTCGCAAAACATTTCAAGAATTAATTCATTAAGATCAAATGGTTACACAACTTCTGAGATAGCAGATAAACTTGGCATCTCTACTTCAACTGTTATCGAAGCACTTAAATAAACAAATTAAAAAGAAAGGAGAATGTTTTAAATGAAAGTTATGTTAACAACAATTGACAATCCTTTTTCACCTTTTAAAGATTTCAAAAGTTGGTTTGCTTTTGATGTTGAAAAAGGTTACAATTCATCAGCTTACTTAGCAAGAATTGCCAAAACTTCTGATGCTTTAACTGATGAAGAGAACGATGCAGAAATAGAGAGAGCCATAGATGAAATATTATCCATGGACTTCTTAAAGATATATAAAAAAGTTAAGGAAGAATAACGAAACACTCAGACCGGTATCGGAGATTTCGAAAAACATAGTGGGGGGTCGGCGAAAATTCCGCCCCCTCCCTGAATCGCGGCCCTCTTATATTTTTCTCCGGCGGTATATTTTTGAAAAACAAATTATATTTTCATAGGGTATGGAGAGTGATTTATAGAGCCCCTTAGCCCCCGGTAGTTTATCTCCTTTCGCTGCCGTTTAAAAATTCTATAAATCACTGCCTATACTCTATGAAAGTAGGTATAAACTCAACGAAAGGGGGTATAAACATGTGTGCAAGAAGAAAGAAAGACGTTGAAACTAATACTGAAAAACGTATAAGACCAGCTATGACACCAGAAGCAAGAGAAAATCAGCTAATAGCTTTGGCTGTAGACCTTGCTGAGAAACAATTAATAGAAGGGACAGCGTCTTCTCAAGTAATAACACACTATTTAAAGCTCGGAACGACCAAAGAAAAGATCGAAAGAGAGATTCTGGAGAAGCAGAAAGATTTGATAATCGCAAAAACCGAGAATTTACAATCAGCAAAACGTATAGAAGAATTATACACTAATGCATTAAAAGCAATGCAAACCTATTCGGGAAGTTTGAATACCAATGAAACATTTGATGAGGATGAAGACTATGATTAGAACTTATGAAGAGTTATCAAAGTGTCAAACATTCATACAAAGATTTAATTATCTGAAATTAGGCGATAAAGTTGGTAAAGAAACATTTGGTTATGATAGGTATATCAATCAACGTTTCTACAAAACACCGGAATGGAAGAAATTGAGAGATGAAATAATAATACGAGATGACGGTTGTGATTTAGGTCATCCTGATTTTCCGATATATGGTCGAATAATCATACATCATATGAATCCTTTAACCAAAGATGATATAATTCATTCATCTGAGTATCTTCTTGATCCGAAATACTTAGTATGTGTTTCACATGATACTCATAATGCTATTCATTATGGTAATTCAGATTTGTTATTGGTTGAAGAACCTGTGATTCGAAAACCTAATGACACTTGTCCTTGGAGGTGATGTATATGGACAGTATTTTAGATACTATAAAAAAGTTATTGGGTATACAACCTGAATATACTTCGTTTGATGAAGATATTATAGTAGGTATTAATTCTGCATTTGCAGCTTTAAACCAAATAGGGGTTGGTCCAACTGGAGGGTATATGATTGAAGACAATACTCAGACTTGGACCGATTATATTACAACAACTAATCTTAACATGGTTAAGTCTTATGTTTATATGAAGACCAGATTACACTTCGATCCACCTGTAGGAGGTGTACTGGATTCTATGAATAGGCAGATTGCAGAATTGGAATGGCGTCTATATGTCGAAGGTGACCCAGACCCTGTGCCTGAAGAAACAGTCAATAGCGGTGATAGCGATGAATAATGAATTATACCATTTCGGAGTTAGAGGTATGAAATGGGGGGTTAGGCGATACCAAAATAAAGACGGGTCTTTGACTGATAAAGGTAAAAAAAGATATTTGAATTCCGATGGAACGTTGAATTCCGAAGGTAGAAAAAAATATGGTGAAAACCGATATAAAATAAACAAAGACGGTAGTATTGAAATAGGGAAGGGCGCGGAATTACAAAGAATTATATCTAATCCAGGGAGCAAACAAGATTTAGATGGTCAATTATATGTATCGATAAATAAACATGATAATAGTAATTATATGAAATCGTATACGTATGAAGGATTATCAAAAGCTCTTACCCTGACCGCAAAATCAACTCTTAAATCGCCTTCTACGGATGACGCTGCAAAATTATTTTTCGATATAGTAGATAAAAACCCCAAATGCTATGAAGAATTTCAACAAATAGCGAATACTTTTGATGACTTGGATAATACTAATTTAAGAAACAATATAAAAGAAATAGTGAAAGGTGACGCAACAAAAAAGGGTTTGGATAATTATTACTACACTGCGAATTATTGGTTGGTAGATGATGATTATCTTCCAACTACAAAAAAAATATTCTACAATGAATTAAAAAAGAATGGGTATAATATGCTAAAAGACGAATATGACGCTGCTGGAGGAATTAGAGCTCCTCTTATATTACTCGATGGTAAATCTTCGGTTAATATTAAATCGGCGGAGTTAGTCACAAAAGCTATGCAAAAAGACGCTGCTGAATATATAGATGATTATTCTAAATTCGGAGAACGTTGGATTAAAGATTTTGGAATATGATAACGGAGGTGATATTTATGAATAATGAATTATACCATTTCGGAGTTAGAGGTATGAAATGGGGGGTTAGAAAAGCTCAACCAACTGGTGGTGGAAGTCATTCTAGCGGTGACTCAACTCCCAAAGCATCTGGAGGAGGTAGTTCATCCGGTGGAAGTAAGAAAGTAGCTAATACTACAGTTACGAGAAGTAAACAGTCTTCTGGTGGGACTCCAAAATCTTATTCTAAACCAAGCCCAGGTGCGAAAATAAAGAATTATAATAATTCTAGAAAACAAAAAAATCAACCTGAAGATCTTTCAGGTTTATCAGACAAAGAATTACGCCAAAGAATAAATAGACTTCAAATGGAAAAACAATATAGACAATTAACTGCGCAACCTGAAACATTCTCAGGTAAAAAGATGGCTAAAGAAATACTAACTAATGCTGCTAAACAAACTCTAACTCAATATACTGCTAAATACATGGCTAAAGGTATTGATAAGGGTATAGAGAAAGCAGTAGCAAGATCTGCCGCTAGGGCTGCAGCTAGAGCCGCAACAGGAGTTTAGTTTTTTAGATGTTATCCAATACTGCAGTACCTAAATTCTATGGTGAATTCAGAGAAAAAGTAATACGAGGAGAAATCCCAATATGCAAAGAGATTTCAATGGAAATGAATAGGATAGACGATCTTATAGATAATCCAGGAATCTATTACGACGATAATGCTGTTGATGGATTTGTTGAATATTGTGAAAACGAACTCACATTAACTGACGGTGCCGATTTGCATTTGCTGGATACATTCAAACTTTGGGCTGAACAAATATTTGGATGGTATTACTTTGTCGATCTGTCTGTATATGAACCGAATCCTAATGGTAGAGGAGGACGTTATGTAACAAAAACCGTTAAAAAGAGATTAGTTAATAAACAATATCTAATAGTTGCCAGAGGTGCAGCTAAATCAATGTATGGTTCATGTATACAAAACTTTTTTCTTAATGTTGACACATCCACAACACATCAAATAACAACTGCCCCAACAATGAAACAAGCGGAAGAAATTTTATCACCAATAAGGACTGCTATTACTCGTTCCAGAGGTCCGTTGTATAAATTCTTAACTGAAGGATCAATACAAAATACTACGGGAAGTAAAGCTAATAGAGTTAAGTTGGCATCAACTAAAAAGGGTGTTGAAAATTTCTTAACCGGATCGTTGTTAGAGATAAGACCTATGAGTGTTAATAAATTACAAGGTCTTAGATGTAAAGTTGCTACTGTTGATGAATGGTTATCTGGCGATATTCGAGAAGACGTAATAGGTGCCATCGAACAAGGGGCATCTAAATTAGATGATTATCTAATAGTAGCTATGTCTTCAGAAGGTACTGTAAGAAATGGAGCCGGAGATACTATTAAAATGGAATTAATGGAAATCCTCAGAGGAGAATACATTAACCCTCACGTTTCTATTTGGTATTATCGTTTGGATGATATCGACGAAGTCGCAAATCCCGATATGTGGCCAAAAGCAAACCCAAACATAGGAAAAACAGTTAAGTATGAAACGTATCAGTTAGATGTTGATAGAGCTGAGAAAGCGCCAGCTACTAGAAATGACATACTAGCAAAAAGATTTGGTATACCTATGGAAGGTTATACCTATTTCTTTACTTATGAAGAAACCATACCTCATAGAAGGAAAGATTATTGGGGTATGCCGTGTGCTCTGGGCGCCGATTTATCGCAAGGTGATGACTTCTGTTCATTTACTTTCTTATTCCCGCTTAGAGGAGAAGAATTAGGTATAAAAACAAGAAACTATATAACATCAAATACTTTACATAAATTACCAGGAGCTATGAGGACTAAATACGAGGAGTTTATAAAAGAAGGTAGCTTATTAGTATTAGAAGGAACAGTTCTTGATATGGATGAAGTATATGATGATTTAGATAACCATATAAATAATTGTCAATACGATGTTCGTTGTTTAGGATATGACCCATACAATGCAAAAGAATTTGTAAATAGATGGGAATTAGAAAATGGACCATTTGGTATTGAAAAAGTTATACAAGGAGCCAAAACAGAATCAGTACCATTAGGCGAATTAAAGAATCTTTCAGAAGAAAGACTTCTATTATTTGATGAAGAAGTTATGATGTTCGCTATGGGTAACTGTATAACATTGGAAGATACAAATGGAAATAGAAAACTTCTTAAAAAGAGAAGAGAATTTAAAATAGACCCCGTATCAGCAATGCTTGACTCATACGTTGCTTATAAGCGTAACAAAGAAGCTTTTGATTAAGGGGGTGGAATACGTGAATAACGAATTATACCACTATGGTGTTAGGGGTATGAAATGGGGTGTTAGAAAAAAGAATTATAATTCTAGCACAATGGATCAAGATCGAACTATAAAGAAAGGAACGAAGTTCCAAAATATTTCGAAAAATGAATCTAGGAAATTGAATAATAACCCTGTTTATACTTCGCATAATAAAAGTGATAATAATTTGTATAAAGGTCAGTACGCTGATCAGATTAATATGTATGGTGATAAAGCATACAAAAATACTTTAATGTTAACGAAAGATGTTAAAGTTGCGTCACAAAAACAAGCAGTAAATACTTTTATAGAGATGTATAATAAAGACCCGAAAGGTGTGTCTGAGTCAATAGGTAAAGCCTATGCCGAATTAGCATCTTTTAATAAGATCACCGCTATTAGAAATTTTAAAGCTAAACGTATTGAAAAGAAATACGCTAATAAAGGCGAAGATTGGATGCAAACAAAAGGTTATGACATCTTTAATAAAACGATGATGTCTTCACAAGAAACCAAAGCCCGAATGAAATATTATGACATGCTTGGTAAGAAAGGGTATGACGCAATCATAGACACAAACGACGTTAATAACAGTGGTGCTAAAGATCCTATAATATTCATAAAACCTAATCAAAGCATGAAAAATGTTAAATCTAGAGAATTAGGGATGGATGAAATAGAATTAGCAAGTGCTAGATATAACTATGATGTTGCTCGTAAGAAGAAGGGTATAGTTGATAAGTTAACAACTAATCAATACGGGCAAGCTAAGAAAGAATTACAAAGAGTTGAACAGAAACAGCAGATAAAAGACACATACATTCGAGAATAGGAGGTGACGTTTCAAAATGGGGTTTGGAGATAGACTAAAACATGCATGGAATGCTTTTAGAGAACCTGATAGATTAAGCGGATACTATGACGATGGTATGAGCTATGGCTATAGACCGGATAGAGTTCGTTTCACTAGAGGGAATGAAAGATGTATAGTAACATCTGTCTATAATAGAATAGCGTTAGATGTATGTAGCATAAATGTTATGCATGTTAGACTAGATGAAAACGGTCGTTTCATGGATACTGTTGATTCTGGTTTAAATTACTGTCTTACTCAAGAAGCTAACATTGACCAAACAGGTAAAGCATTCTTACAAGATGTTGTTATGTCAATGCTAGATGAAGGTTGTGTTGCTATCGTTCCTGTCGATACCACACTAAATCCTAAAGTCACAGGATCATATGACATCTTAACTATGAGAACAGCTAAAATACTAGAATGGTATCCTAGCAAAGTTAGAGTTCGTTTATACAATGACCAGACCGGTATACATGAAGAAATTCTATTACCTAAAAAGAGCGTCGCTATAATCGAAAATCCTCTATACGCTGTTATGAATGAACCAAACTCAACTTTACAACGTTTGATTTATAAATTAAACTTGTTAGATGTCATGGATGAAAAAAATAGCTCAGGTAAATTAGATTTGATAATTCAATTACCTTATGTTATTAAATCAGAAGCAAGAAAAAAACAGGCTGAGAATAGACGAAAAGATATGGAACGACAATTAGAAGGTAGTAAGTATGGAATTGCTTATACCGACGGTACCGAAAGGATAACTCAGTTAAATCGTCCGGCAGAAAACAATCTGATGTCACAAGTTGAATACCTAACGAGTATGCTATACAGCCAGTTAGGTTTGACTACCACTATAATGGATGGAACTGCGGATGATAAAACCATGCTTAATTTCTACAATCGTACCGTTGAACCTATATTGTCAGCCATAGTCGATGAGATGAGTAGAAAATTCCTAACCAAGACTGCTCGTTCTCAAAGGCAAATAGTCACTTATTATCGTGATCCATTTGGATTAGTTCCAGTAAATGATATCGCTGAAATAGCTGATAAATTTACAAGAAATGAGATATTAACATCTAATGAAATTCGTCAGATCATAGGTATGAAACCATCTAAAGATCCGGCAGCAGATGAATTACGTAATAAGAACTTATCTCAACCGAAAGAAGAATTAGAAAAAGCTCAAGCCGAACAGGCTGAGGAACAAGTTTTAGAAGAGGAGGCTGAAGTTCAAAATGAAGTATGATTTTAGTGGTTGGGCTACCAAGAATAATCTAAAATGCTCTGATGGTAGAACTATACTTGAAAACGCATTTGCTGATCAAGACGGTAAAAAAGTACCATTAGTATGGAATCATCAACATAATGCTGTAGATAATGTTTTAGGTCATGCTGTATTAGAAAATAGACCTGAAGGTGTATACGCTTATTGTACATTAAATGATACACCAGCTGGAAAAAGTGCTAAATCCCTAATACACAATAAAGACATTTCAGCATTATCTATATATGCAAATCGTTTAAAACAAAACGGTTCAAATGTAACTCATGGGGTTATAAGAGAAGTTAGTTTAGTATTAGCAGGGGCTAATCCCGGAGCGTTTATTGATAATATAATGAGTCATAGTGAAAATGGTGATGATATCGATGAAGCTGTTATTTATACAGGATTAGAATTAGAATTATCTCATTCAGACGAACAAAAGGAGCCACCAACTCCAGAAAAGAAACCTGAAGAAGATAATAAAAAGGAGGAGTCAAAAGTGGACGATAATAAAGGCGAAAAAACTATAGGAGAAATATTTGATACTCTTACAGAAGAACAAAAAACAGTTGTGTATGCCATGATCGGCCAAGCTATGGAAGGTGGAGAAGCCGCTCATAGTGATGAAAATGAAGAAGATGGAGGAGATGAAACTATGAAACACAATGTATTTGAAGGTACAGATAATCAAACTCAAGATAACGTTTTAACACATGCTGAAATGGAGGCTATAATAAGAGATGCTAAAAGATATGGTTCTCTTAAAGAATCTGCTTTACAACATGGTATAGAACAAATAGATTATCTATTCCCAGATCACAAAACAATAAACAATGAACCTGATTTCATAAGTAGACCTATGGATTGGGTGTCAAAAGTAATGGGTATGGTTGGTAAAACTCCATTCTCAAGAGTTAAAACAATCCATGCTGATATAACTGCTGATGAAGCAAGAGCTTTAGGTTACATCAAAGGTAAAAAGAAAAAAGAAGAAGTATTTACTTTACTAAAAAGAACTACTGATCCAACTACAATCTATAAAAAACAAAAACTTGACAGAGATGACGTTATAGATATAACTGATTTCGATATAGTTGCTTTCATGAAGAAAGAAATGAGAGTTATGTTAGATGAGGAAATCGCTAGAGCTATATTAATAGGTGATGGTAGATTAGCTGATTCTGATGACAAGATCAAAGAAGATAAAATAAGACCAGTTCTTACTGATGATGATCTTTACACTATAAAGAAAGAATTAACAGTTGAAAATACTGCAACTGCAGATGAAAAAGCTAAGAACTTTATAAGAGTAGCTATAAAAGCTAGAAAAGATTATAGAGGTTCTGGAGAACCAGCATTATTTACTACTGAAGACATGCTTACTGATTTATTATTATTAGAAGATGTTAACGGTAGAATAATCTATGATTCTGTTACTAAATTAGCCACTGCTTTAAGAGTTAGTCAAATAATAACTGTACCAGTAATGGAAGGTTGTCAAAGAACAGATGCTGCTTCTAAGAAACATGACGTATTAGGTTTAATAGTTAACTTAAAAGACTATAAAGTTGGTGCCGATAAAGGTGGAGCTATAAACTTATTCGATGATTTCGATATAGATTACAATGCTCAAAAATATCTAATAGAAACAAGATGTTCTGGAGCTTTAGTTAAACCTTATTCTGCTATAGTTATAGAATCTAAAGCTATAACAACTCAAACAAATCCAGCTGAAAAGAATTAATAGGTGAGAACAAATGGCAAAATTCTGTGGAAAGATAGGATTTGAAACCACTAAGAAAACTGGGGTGGATGTTTATGAAGAAGAAATAACCGAAGTGAAATACTTTGGTGATGTTATAAAGAATCGTGGTAGGATTACAACTGGTTCTGAAATTAACAGTGATGTAAACATTTCGAATCAAATCAGTATAATAGCAGACCCTTTTGCCAATACCCATTTCCACTCTATTAGATATGTGGAGTGGATGGGTTCAAAATGGAGAGTTACAGATGTGGAGGTTCAATACCCAAGATTAGTATTAAGTATAGGAGGTTTGTACAATGAATAGAAGAGAAGATCTAAGTACAAAACTACATTTAATACTGGGCAATGATAATGTGTATTTTCAACCACCAAAATCTCAAACTATCAAATACCCTTGTTGTATTTACCATTTAGATCGAGGGTCAACTAAACATGCTGATAATTCGAACTATCATTACGTGCAATCGTATGAGGTTAAATTCATATTCAAACAACACAAAGAAGGGTTTATAAAACAAGTTTTAAATAACTTAACTTTATGCTCTTTTGAAACTTCATATATAGCGGATGGTTTATATCACTATGTTTTTAATCTATATTATTAATAAAGGAGGAATACCATATGCCAAAATTAGTATGGGATGAGACTGGTAAACGTTTATACGAAACTGGTGTCTCAAGAGGAGTTTTATATGTTCAAACAGAAGAAGGAACATATGGAAATGGTGTGGCTTGGAATGGTTTAACAGCCGTTAATGAAAGCCCAAGTGGTGCCGAAGCAACGCCATTATATGCAGATGATATCAAATATTTAGAATTAACTTCAACAGAAGAATATGGTGCTTCTATAGAAGCCTACACATATCCAGAAGAATTCGAACAATGTGATGGTTCTGCAGAATTAGGCGAAGGTGTTACTATAGGACAACAACCTAGAAAAGCATTCGGTTTCTGTTATAGAACTTTAATAGGTAATGATGTTAAGAATAACGACTATGGATATAAAATACACATAGTTTATGGTGCTAAAGCAGCTCCATCAGAAAAGGCTTATCAAACTGTAAATGATAGTCCTGAAGCTATCACATTCTCTTGGGAATTAACAACAACTCCAGTGAATGTTGAAGGTCATAAACCAACTGCTTGCGTAACAATAGATAGTACTAAGATTGATCCTGGTAAACTTACTTCAATAGAAGAAGCTTTATATGGTAGTGAGTCTACTGAACCTAAATTATTGTTACCAGACGAAATAGCAGCAATATTATCAGCTAAGTAATATTTATTTAATTCATATATAATTCATATAGGGTACTTTTGGAGATCACGTTCTTTGCGTGGTCTCTTATTTTTAATGTAAAGGAGAGTAATAAAATGTTAAAGAAAACTATAAAATACGTTGATTATAATGGTGTGGAAAGATGTGAGGATTTCTATTTCAATCTATCAAAAGCTGAAGTTACAGAAATGCAAGTATCAGAAGAAGGTGGTTACGATCAAATGCTACAAAGAATCGTAGATGCTAAAGATAACAAAGAAATATTCAAACATTTCAAAGCTATAATATTAAAAGCTTATGGTGAAAAATCACAAGATGGTAGAAGATTTATAAAATCAGAAGAATTATCAGAAGAATTCGCTCAAACAGAAGCGTTTGTTGAGTTGATAATGGAATTAGCGTCTAGCGAAACTGCAGCAGCTGAATTTGTAAATGGTATTATACCAAAACCAGTGCAACAAGTCACATCTCTTAATAAGTAGGTGAAGTAAGTGTTAAAGATTCTAATTCCTGCGTTAGAAATGTACGATGAAGTAAACCAAGAATTCTTCGTTTTGCCAGCAAAGGAATTACAGCTAGAACACTCCCTGGTCTCAATTTCAAAATGGGAAAGTAAATGGCATAAACCGTTCTTACACGATGATGAAAAAACATTGGATGAAATAATAGATTATATTAAATGTATGACCATAACCCAGAATGTGAAAGATGAGATATACACTAGACTTACTAGTGATAATATTAAAGCTATAAACGAATATATAGATGATCCAATGACAGCAACAACTTTCAATGATATGAATAAGAAATCAGGACGTGAAATAATAACGTCTGAAGTAATCTATTATTGGATGATTGCTAATAATATTCCTATGGAATGTCAAAAGTGGCATTTAAATCGTTTATTGACTTTAATAAAAGTTTGTACTATAAAGAACTCACCTGCTAAAAAGATGAGTAGACAAGAAATATTAAATAGAAATCGAGCTCTTAACGCCGCAAGAAAGAAAAAGTTAAATACTACTGGATAGGCGGTGAAATAATGGGTTTTAAAATTACTATACAAGGAGATCACGAGGCAACTAACAGGTTCTTAAAAAAACTCAAAGAATTCCAAATACGTAGAGTATTAGAGAAATATGGACAAAAAGGGGTATCCGCTTTAGCGAGCGCTACCCCGGTAAGAACCGGAACAACTTCCAGATCATGGATGTATAAAATAGAGAGCAATGGAGATTCTCACACAATTTATTGGACCAACACCAATGAGAATAGAGGTGTTAATATTGCGCTTATATTACAATACGGTCATGGTACCGGTAGAGGCGGTTATGTATCGGGTAGGGATTATATAAATCCTGCTATACAACCCGTATTCGACGCAATCGTCGAAGAGGCATGGAAGGAGTTGTCTAAGCTATGAGTACGATTGATAGAAGAATTGTGCAAATGCAATTCGATAATCAGGGCTTTCAAGGAAAAGTCCAACAAACAATAAGTTCTATGAAACAACTCGGTGAATCTTTAAAAATGAAAGGCGCCGAGAATGGACTTAATTCTTTAGATAAAAGTATAAGAGGGCTTGGTAGTGGCGGTCTTAGTGCTTTAGGAGCTGATGTTGATGGAGTTGGTAATAGATTCAACGCGATGTCTATAGTAGCCGCTACCGCTCTTGCTAAAATTTCAAGTGCCGCAATAGATGTCGGAACAAATGTAACAAAAGCTTTAACTATAGATCCGGTATTATCTGGTTTCGAAGAATACGAATTAAAGATGGATTCCATAACAACTATACTTACTAATACCGCGTCTAAAGGTTCAACTTTAGCAGATGTTAATAAAACGCTAAATGAATTAAACGAATACGCGGATCAAACAATATATAATTTTGCTGAGATGACACGTAATATAGGTACGTTCACTGCAGCTGGTGTTGATCTTGATGTCGCTACTGATGCTATAAAAGGTATAGCTAATTTGGCAGCGGCTTCAGGTTCATCATCTCAACAAGCATCTACCGCGATGTATCAATTATCTCAAGCATTAGCAACTGGTAAAGTTAGTTTAATGGACTGGACCTCAGTAGTTAATGCTGGTATGGGTGGTGAGCTATTCCAAAACGCTTTGATTAGAACATCGGAAGTTATGGGTACTCACGCCGAAGACATGATAAAAAAATATGGAAGTTTTAGAGATAGTTTAACAAAAGGAGAATGGTTAACAGGAGATGTATTAACTGAAACCTTGAAACAATTATCTGGAGCATACACAGAAGCAGAATTAATAGAACAAGGATACACAAAACAACAAGCTAAAGACATAGTTGATTTAGCTGAAAGAGCTACACAAGCCGCTACACAAGTAAAAACATTCAGTCAGTTAATAGATACAGCCAAAGAAACTTTAGGTTCTGGTTGGGCTCAATCTTGGGAATACATTTTAGGCGATAGAGATCAAGCTGCTGAATTCTTCACTTCTTTATCCGATGGGTTCTCAAGTATTATAAAGCCATCGGCGAATGCTAGAAATGAAATGCTTAAATTCTGGAATGAGAATGGAGGACGTCAAGATGTAATCGACGGTTTGGCTAATGCATTTCAAGGTTTACAAAAAGGGTTTGGTGCTATAGGATCGGCTTGGAAAGAGGTCTTTCCTCCAATGACAGGTAAACGATTAGTTGAAATCTCAGCCGGATTCAAGAAGCTATCTGAAAACTTCAAAATGAGTGATAGCACTGCAGGTAAGATAAAGAATACTTTTAAAGGCTTATTCTCTGCTTTAAATCTAGGTAAGAATGTTGTCGGTGTGTTCTTCAAAGCTCTTACACCAGTAACTAAAATCTTCACATCACTAGGTACTGTGTTACTGAGTATAACTAGTGGAATAGGGAGATTCATTTCAAGCGTCAATGATGCAGCAAATGCGACTAACTTATTCGGTAAAATTTCAAACGCTATAGATGTAGTATGTAATGCAATTTCTAGCGGTTTTGATTTCGCTGGAAATGCGATATCTACGTTTTTCGATTATGTTTCTAAATTAGATTTTTCAAAAGCGTTTGACTTTTTAGGGGGAATAACCAAAGATTTAGCCGGGGGACTTGGTGATCTATTCTCAGCTATAGCTGGGGTAGTAAGTAAGATAAATTTCAATGCAATATTTGCAGCTATAAATACAATTATAACTGGCGGTGCATTAGCATCATTTAAAACTATAATAACTGCAGTTAAAGATTCTGTCACAGGTGTAAGTGATATAACTGGAAATATAACTGAAGGCGTTACTGGAACTTTAGACGCCCTTAAAGATACTTTATCCGCATATCAAGAAGATCTTAGTGCCGGTACATTGATGAAAATAGCTATAGCCGTAGCGTTATTAGCTGGTTCGTTAGCGTTAATGGGCACATTGGATAACGCTCAACTAGAAAATTCATTAACAGGCCTTACTATGTTATTCTTAGAATTAATGGGAGCAATGGCTGTTCTACTTAAAATAGTCGGAGCTGGTAAATTACCTCTTTTATTAAGTGTAAATGGATTCATGATTTCTTTCGCAGTTGCTTTAAACTTATTAGCAGTTGCAGTTAAGAATTTAAGTTCTTTATCGTGGGAAGAATTATCTAGAGGTTTAACTGGTGTGGCTGTATCTATGGGACTTATGATAGGAGCAACCAAGTTGTTATCAAAAGGTTCTATTCGTTTACCAATGACCGCCGCCGGATTATTAGTCTTAGCCGCTGCTTTAGCCGCACTTGGTGGAGCAGTAAAAATATTTGCTAGTATGGATTGGCAATCAATGGTTCAAGGTTTAGGAGGAGTTGGTCTAGCTTTATTAGAATTAGTCGCTTTCACTAAACTTATGGGTAAAACAAAGATGAGCCCAACTAGCGCAGCCGGAATCTTAGTATTGGCGGTTGCATTGACAGCATTATCAATAGCCGTTAAAGAATTCGGTTCCATGGATATCGGTTCAATGATAAAAGGTTTAGCTGGCATCGCTGGAATGTTAGCTGAGATAGTAGTATTCAATAGATTATTAGGAAGTGCCACAGGATTGTTTACTGCCGCCGCCGGTTTAACGGTCTTTGCTGTAGCTATGACTCTTATGGCAGGAGCAGTTAAACTTATGGGGTCTCAATCTTGGGAATCTTTAGCTACTGGGTTAATTGGTTTAGCTGGAGCTTTAACCATTATAACCGTTGCAGTCAAAATGATCCCGTCAGGAGGTCTTATTACAACCGGTGCTGGTTTGATAGTTATTGCCACTGCTTTAAACATACTTGCAGGAGCTATGAGATCCATGGGTTCTATGAACTGGGAACAATTAGGCGTTAGTTTAGCAGCCTTAGCCGGTTCATTAACTATATTAGCCGTAGCTTTACGTCTAATGACAGGAGCGATAACAGGAGCAATAGCAATAACAGCAGTTGCAGGAGCTTTAGCATTATTGGTTCCTCAATTAATATTACTAGCTCAATGTGATGTTAAAGGTTTAGCGGTTGCGTTAGGTTTCTTAGCAGGTACTTTCGTAATATTTGGTGTAGCGGCATTAGCTCTATCGCCATTAATACCAGTTATGATATCATTAGCTGGAGCGTTCGCATTACTTAGCGTTTCTTGTTTAGCATTAGCAGCAAGCGTTGCTTTACTTGGTACTGGTTTAACAATGATTGCCGCAGCAGGTTCAGCCGCTGGGTTTGCTTTGGTTGAAATCGTAAGACAAATTGCATATCTATTACCAACATTAGGTACTAAGATTGGAGAATTCTTAGTTAATCTTGGTGAAGCAATAGGTAATGGATTTACAAAAATAATCGAGGGTGTTGGAAAAGTAATTCAAGCTATTCTTGATTTCTTAGTACAAAACATTCCTCTTATTATAGAAAAAGTTGCTACTTTAGTAACTGAAATATTAAATACGTTGGCTCAAGCTCTACCTCAATTGGTTGACGCTGGGTGTAAATGTATAATGGCGTTACTAGAAGGTTTAGAAAAGAATATTGAACAGTTAGCACAAGTTGCTGTAAATATAGTTATTAAATTGGTAAATGTTATAGCATCTAGAGCTGGCGATCTAGTACAAGCTGGTATAGATTTAGCGGTTGCATTAATCAATGGATTAGCTGATGGTTTACGTAATAATGATGATAAAATATTCGACGCTTTGAGTAATTTAATAGATGCTATAGGAGACTTCTTAGTTGGAGCAGTAACTAGATTGGGAGGAGCATTCTTACAATTTGGTGGAGACATCATAACTGGTTTATTACAAGGTTTAGGAGATGCTATAAATGGTGTTGGTGATTGGTTTAGGGATTTAGCGCAAAGAATTATAGACTGGTTCTGTGCCCCATTAGGTATACACTCACCATCAACAGTATTCTTCCAATTTGGTATTGATATAATTCAAGGTTTAGTGAACGGATTAGGTTCTATGTTAACTGCACCTATAAAATATATATCAGAAATAGGGCAAAAGATAAAAGCAAAAGCTAAAGAATGGTTTAATAGTAGTAAATTAGTATCATTTGGTAAAGATCTTGTTAAAGGTTTAGGCAATGGTATAAAATCATTTATGAACGATCCGATAAAGGCGTTACAAAACATTGGGTCTAAGATAAAATCAAATGCTCAAAAACTATTTAATCTTAATACTTTAAGAACGTTTGGTAAAAACCTTATTCAAGGATTGGGTAACGCTATAAAAGGCGCGTTTAGTTTCGTATCTAGCGGTCTTAGTAGCATAGGTTCAAGACTTAAGGGTACTGCTCAAAAATTATTTAATCTTAATACTTTAAGAACGTTTGGTAGAAATCTTATCAGCGGTTTAGGTAATGGTATAAAAGGTGCTTTTAGTGCCGTTTCATCAGCTATAAGCAGTATAGGATCAAGAATAAAAAGTACAGCGTCTAGATACATGAACGCTAGAACGTTGGTGAGTATAGGAGGTTCGTTAATATCAGGTTTAGCATCTGGTATACGTAATAAACTTTCAAGTGTGTTATCAGCAGTCCAAAACGTAGCTGGTAAAGTTGTAAATGCCGCTAAGAAAGCATTTAAAGTCAATTCACCTTCCAAACGTTTCATCCCTATAGGTGGAAGTTTGATGGAAGGCTTGGCTAAAGGTGTACGTAAGAATACTAGATTAGCTACAAACAGTGTTAAAACTGTTGCTGATCAAACTGTTGCTACAATGAAAGCTACACTATCAAATGCATCTAAAAAGATAACAACTTTATTAAACACTGATGCTCAACCAGTAATAACTCCAGTTCTTGACTTGAGTGAAATTAAGAAAAGTAGTAAAAACATCAACGGAATATTTGATAGACAATCTATTTCATTTGATACTAGTGGTCGTTTATCTGGGTCTATATCAAATCTTCAAAATGGAGTTAGAATTACTAATTCCGATGTAGTTGCAGCTATAAAAGATTTAGGTAAATCGTTAATGGATACTCCGAAGGGTGATTCTTATGTTATAGATGGTATAACTTATGATGATGGAAGTAATATAGCGTCCGCTATAAAAGAAATAATAAAAACTACTAAAAGAGAAAGGAGGGTATAAAAATGGCCACTAAAACTTATACAGTTAAGAAAGGTGATACGTTATCGAAAATAGCAAAAGAAACTGGTATGACTGTGTTAATGATAAAAACATTAAATAAAATGTATTCGGATAAATTATTTGTTGGTCAGGTATTAAAATTAGCTGGCGTGACTAGTGACGAAACAAAGAAAAGTTCAAAAAATGTAAAAAGTACAGTCCGTCCAACTATTATGGAATGGGGTTTACAATCTGATACTGATAACACAATATTTGCAACTTGGGATTGGGATCGAGATCACGTAGACCACTATGAATGCCAATGGTATTATGATACTGGAGATGACGTATGGTTTAAAGGTAATTTCTCAGATGAGACTATAAAACAATCTCTATATAATATACCTTCAAATGCTAAAAAAGTTCGTTTTAGAGTCAAACCAATTTCTAAAACATATGAGAAAAAGAGTACAACATATGTAAAAAATAATAAAGGTAAGAAAACGAAAAAGACAACAACAAAAACTGTAAATTATTGGACTGGCGAATGGTCTAACTATAAGTATTATTATATTAAAGAAGACCCTCCTGAAAAACCAGCAACACCATCTGTCGAAGTTGAAAATTATAAACTAACATTCAGATTAGATAATATTGCCGATGGCGTGGAACAAATACAATTCCAGGTTGTTAAAGATGATGAATCAACATTCTCCACTTGGAGAGTAACTGTTAAAAAAAATAGCGCTAGTCATAGTATAAGTATATCGCCAGGGCACAAGTATAAAGTAAAAGCGAGAGCATATAAAGATGGTTTTAAATCTGAATGGTCTGACTACTCAAGCGCTGTATACACAAAACCAGATAATGTCGAAAGTATATTGTCAATAAAAGCAACTTCTAGTACTTCTGTTCTTTTGGTTTGGACTACAGAAAGGACTTCTGATTCGTATGATATTCGTTACGCGACCAAGAAGGAATATTTACAATATATAGAATCGTCTGAAATAAAAACTATAACCGGTATAAACAAAGTTCAGTATGAAATAACTGGTTTGGAATCAGGAAAAGAATATTTCTTCCAAGTTAGAGCGACTAATGATAAGGGTAGTTCTGAATGGACTAGAATAAGTTCTATAGTCATAGGTAAAGCGCCATCAGCACCTAGCACATGGTCGTCTACATCAGTAGCAGTTGTTGGAGAAGTATTAGTTCTCCATTGGGTTCATAACACTCAAGATAATTCGGATTTGAAGAAGTCAATGTTGGAAATAACATATAACGAATCTACAACATCTAAAGAAATAATACACACTCCTCAAACTACAGACGGTGAAGCAGATTTAGAAGAACAATATTCTATAGATACAAGTGCTTATACTGCAGGGGTTAAAATTTCTTGGCGTGTTAAGACAGCTGGTATAACTGGTGAATACGGTGAATGGTCCGCAGAACGTTCTATAGACATCTATGCGAAACCAACATTAGCATTAACATTGACAAATGCTAATGGTGATGTTATAGACACTGTTAGTGGTTTTCCATTCTACGTAAAGGCTTTAGCTGGCCCCAACACTCAAACGCCTCTTGGGTATTACGTCACTGTCACTTCCGACTATACGTATGAAACAATAGACCCACTTGGTAACTTCAAAATGGTAGGCGAAGATGAGGAAATTTTCTCTAAATACTATAATACTTCTGATCCGTTATTGGTTGAATTATCTGCTAATAATATTGATTTGGAAGGTGACATATCTTATAAGGTAAATGTAATAGTTGCTATGGATTCAGGATTGACTGGTGAAGCATCTGCTCAGTTTGATGTTGTATGGGATGATTCTTTAGTTTATCCTAGTGCCGAAATAATGGTCGATGATGACGCTTTAGTAGCTTATATACGACCATATTGCGAAGTAAAAACAGTCGAATACTATGAAGTAACGAGAGGTAATAATTTCATATTCACAAAAACTAATAATAGAATAGACCCCGTGTATGGTGTGTCCGTTGATGAAGTTTTGACCGACACAGGAGATATAGTATATAAAACCGACGATAATCAATTCTTTGCAATTAGTATTTCTGATATTGGTGAGCTAATGCAAGGTGTAACACTATCGGTGTATAGAAGAGATTACGATGGTCGATATACTTTAATAGCGGAAGATATAGATAACACTAAAGGAATTTATGTGATTGATCCACATCCAGCATTAGATGTTGCTAGATATAGAATAATTGCTAAATTAACTTCGAATGGTTCTATAGGTTTTGCAGATCAAGAGGAGATAGTAGGAGAATCTTCAATAGTACTTCAATGGGGTGAAAAATGGACGTCATTGAGGGCTGATGTGGATGAAGATATTAATATTCCTTGGTCGGGAAATTTCCTTAAATTACCGTACAATGTAGACACATCAGAAGAAACTTCGATAGATGTATCATTAGTTGAATATATAGGTAGACAAGAACCGGTTAGTTATTATGGAACTCAATTAGGTATCGGAGGAACTTGGAATACTGATATTCCTAAAGATGATACTGACACTTTGGATTTATTACGTAAGTTAGCCATATATACTGGTGATGTGTATGTCAGAGAACCGTCAGGGGTTGGTTACTGGGCAAATATTAACGTTTCTTTCAGTAGAAAACATAAAGAAATGATAATACCAGTAACTTTAACATTAAAAAGAGTGAATGGAGGTGTATGATTTGGATTGGAATAGTACGATGATACAAACGTTTGAGTATTATAAAGTTGATCCGATAACGTGGAAAGATGTTGAAAAGATCGACGAAGTAATTAGTAGCACTATAACTAGAGATTCAACTGCTGAGACTCTTGGTTCTGCTACTTTTGAGATAGCTACTCCAGTTGGAGAATGTTATATTAGAATCTATCTAATAACAATTCAAAATGGAGTAAGAAATCGTTATCCTCTTGGAACTTTCCTAGTTCAAACACCATCTTCAAACTTTGATGGTAAAATTTCGAAAGTATCTCTTGATGCATACACTGCTTTGTTAGAGCTAAAAGAAAATCCACCTCCATTAGGATATTATGTAGCGCAAAATTCCAATGTTATGGAAGAAGCGTGTAAACTTATATCTATTTATTGTAGGGCCCCGGTCACTAAGACTAGGGACCCACAAAATTTGTATTTCGATTTTGTAGCTAATACAGATGATACATGGCTTAGTTTTATAAGCGATTTAATATCAAATGCCGAATACAAATTAGCGCTTGATGACAATGGATCGATAATATTCTTACCGGATCAAGACATTACAACTATGCAACCTATATGGTCATATAACGATGATAATTCATCAATACTTTATCCAGAAATACAAGTTGATAGAGATCTATACGGTATACCTAATGTTGTTGAAGTCATTTGTGCTAATGGTACAGAATATTTTTATAGTAGGGTTGTTAATGATAATGAAAATTCACCAACTTCAACCGTTAATAGAGGTAGAGAGATAACACATAGAGTTGAAAATCCAGAGATGGTTGGTTCACCAAATCAAGAAAGAATTGATGAGTATGCTAGGAAATTACTAAGAAACTTATCATCTCTGGAATATACGATTTCTTATACACATGGTTATTGTCCAGTTCGTTTAGGAGATTGTGTTGAAATAAATTATAAGCGTGCGGGGTTAAAACGAATAAAAGCAAAAGTAATAAGTCAATCTATAAAATGTGAGCCGGGTTGTCCTGTTACTGAAAAAGCCGTTTTCACCGACACATTATGGGAGGGATGATAGATGTATACAGCAGAGTTATTATCAGAGTTAGTTAAAGCTACCACTGAAGAGCATCCCAAACGAAAAAAGAAAGACACTAATTTATATGGAACTGTCGTTATATATGACGGTAAAACATATGTGAAGATAGATGGTTCTGATATGTTAACACCAGTATTTACAACTTCTGAAATGAATGCTGGAGATAGAGTAGTATTAAAAATCACTGACCATAATGCTACAGTAACTGGGAATATTACAAATCCATCTACCAGTGGTAAGGGAATAGATGATAGGATACTTCAAGTAGAAAGCGATTTTGAACAGAAGCTTGACGGATTCAAAATGGAGGTAACTGGTTCATTTGTATCAAATGATGATCTAAACACGGTAAAACAAGAACTATCCGATCTTGCTGATTCCAAAATTTCTGAAGCGAATCAAGCATTACGAAGCGATTTCACAAATTTAGAGAATAGAATACAAACAAGTCAATCTGCATTCGAACAAGATTTCAATTCTTTTAAAACCACAGTAGCTGGAACATATCTAACTAAACAAGAATTTGAAGATTCGGATGTTGGAAATCTAGCATCAAGTGTTACTCGTCTAGAACAAGACCTTACAAGTTTTAAAACTACAGTATCTGGAACTTATGTTACTAATGAAACTTATAACGCTGATAATAAAACATTTAGGGATCAAATAACCGATATAAGTGACAATATAATTGCGTTCGATAAATCGATAACCGATTTATATGGAAGAACAACAGACTTAGATACCGATATAACCGGTTTGAACAATACTGTCGGAAATATACAAACTACGATAAGTGGACACACAACATCTATAGGTTCGCTACAACAATCAGTTACACAATTCGAACAAGACTTAACAGGTTTTAAAACCACAGTAGCTGGAACATATCTAACTAAACAAGAATTTGAAGATTCGGATGTTGGATCTTTATCTGCCAGTATATCAAGCTTAGAGCAAGATTTAACAGGTTTTAAAACAACAGTAGCTGGAACTTATGTAACGTCTGAGACACATCAAGCTGATATAAATAATTTAAATACGGATATAACGGAACTCAACACAAATTTTACTAATGCTAAAAAAGATATAGACGCTAACAAAACTAATATTGGGACATTACAAACATCATTCAGTACGCTAGAACAAGATTTAACAGGTTTTAGAAGTACAGTAGCGTCTACCTATGTAACAAAAGATACTTATAATGATACAAATGATACTCTAACATCTGCAATAAGTGGAAACGCAAGCGATATATCTAGTCTTACGACTAGAGTTAGTCAAGTAGAACAAACCGCAGATAAGATTAGTTTTATAGTTGCGTCTGGAGATTCTGCATCGAGTATGGTATTAACTGATGAATTTTATTCGCTGGTTTCAGACAACATAACATTAACAGCCGATAAAATTACGGTTGAAGGTTTGACCAGTGTAAACGAAAATTTCAAAATACTATTAGATGGTACTTGCGAAGTTACAGATTTGGTTGTAACTAATAGTATTTCGGTTAATAATGTATCGGCTGAAGATTTCAATATCCCTTATTTAACAAGATCATTAAATCGTGACTTAACAGTCTATGTTAATTCTACAAAAACTTATGACAATCCAGATTATAATTTGGAAAATGAGAATACGTTCACGTCATTTGCTGATTTTATAGCTATATGTCCTAGAAATTTAAATGGATATAAAGTTACAATAGGAATGCAAACAGATATAACTGAGAATGTTGCTTTGGGTTCTTTGGTTAATGGCGAAATAGTTATCAATATGAAAGGTCACTCGTTAAAAGGTTATATTTCTGGTAATAAAAGGAATACAAGATATTTAGTTTATGGTAATGATGAAGATAATACTGGCGGTACTATAAGAGGTAAAATTATACCAGGTGCGGTTGGTATTGAATATTCTGGTTATAGATTTTGTGTAGCTTGTTTAAAGGGATGGTTGGGTTTATATGATGTTGATTTATATGCTGGGACTGCGACTGATATGGACACTAAAGGATGTGTTATCGCTTTAGGCGGTAATGGGTATATTTCTAATATAAGAGCTGTTAATAACCCTAATAGTTTAGTACGTATTCAAGCGTCTTCGCATGTATTTGTTAGTAGTACGTCTGGTAATACAACATCTACAACATTCCAAAGTACTTCTGGTTCCATAATGCAAATTGCTCCTGGAACTCATGCTGGACGTAGCGGAGGGACAGCTCAAAAATATACTACATCTGGTGGATTGATATTTGATGATAACGTTACTTACAGCGGAACTGCTATAACTGATAGTGATAGCTCAAACGATAATACTGATACTGGTGAAGATGAAGCCAAAACTATATATTCGGATTATGGGGATAGCTATAGAACAACCAAATATCTTAATTGGAAGAAAGATAATACAGTAAGACAAGGTCAATACGGTTATGGTATGAATAAGAGTTGTTGGTTCTTTGGTAATGATATTTACAATATATTAAAGAGCGCTAAATCTATAAAATCAATAAAAATAAAAATAACTCGCCAGGCTGGAGGTATATCTGCGGCGGTTACTCATTATTTAAGGGCACATACTTACAAGTCAAGACCTAGTGGAGAACCAACATTACTAGGAACAAGCATATTGAGTAAGAAGTTCTCGTTAACGATTGGTTCAAGTACTACAATCACTTTAACATCATCTGAGATAGCAGCTTTGAAATCCAATGGAGCTAAAGGGTTTGGATTGTATACTTCAAGCACTAGTACAAGTAACTATTCTGTTTGTAGTGGTAAATGTGTAGTTACAATAAAATATAAAAAATAAAAGGAGAGTAAATAATGGAACTAGATGTAAACATAATTTTAAACGAATATAAGAAAGAGTTATATAGACTTCAAAATGAGAATATTTCTTTAAGAAGTCAAGTAATACAAGTAAGCAGGGATTTAGAAGATGCTCGTAAAGAAGTCGAAAGACTTGAATCTTCATTAGAACCCGTTCAAATCAAAGAGGTGGTAAATAATGATTTACACAGCGTGCAAGGTGACGGTGAAAAATAGCACAGCTATATCTGATCACGTCATAATTGTCTATAGTGGAGATAAAAATATTGAAGTACAATTCGAAATCCTTGAATCCGCATATAGACAATATAAATTAGAAGGTGGAAACACTATAGAAAATCTAGGTGCTAGTCATGGTCAGCTAGTAGTCTTAAAACCTGATGGTAATGTTATATTTTCGAAAGTAGCCCCTACCAAAGATGGTAAAATCGTATTTACAATACCAGAAGAAATGACCGATGAAGAAAATGAAATCGGTAATTACACTTACCAAATCAGATTATTTGATGAAAGTCAAGATAGTAGAGTGACATTACCGCCTATAGAAAATGGGATGATGGTTTGTCGACCTATATCTAATGAGGCGAAGGAGGTGTTATAATTTATGATTTATACAAATGTAGATATGACTATAGCTAACGATAAGTCGACTGTCAATAGTAAGGTCGTGTTATACAGAGGCGATAAAAACGTTGAAATACGACTTTATATGAAAGGTAATCGTTTTGTTGTGCAACAAAATATGTACGCGCAACTTATAATAGTTAGACCTTCTGCACCATCTGTATTCTCACAAATAGCAAAGATTGAAAACGACACCGTGATATTAACAGTCACTGGTGATATGATAGACGAGTTCAAAGAAACAGGAGAATATAGTTTCCAAATACGTTTGTATGATGATAATCAAGTAGCCAGAGTAACTCTACCTCCAGTTCAAAATGGAATAGTAATAAAGAATCCCATTGCTGTGGAGAATGAGTCAATTGTTGAACTGGCGTTAGTTGAGTCAGCTATAGTCTTTGCTGATTTGTCAGAAGAAGTAGTTGATATATTTGATGAAAAAAATGTTTATCAAATGACTGATTGGCAACCAGGAGATGTTATAACAGCAGCTAGACTTAATAAAATAGAAGAAGGTTTATACTATGTTTCTAAAAACGGGGGTGGTGGCGGTGGTGCCACTGCTCCTTATATTTCTACAACACTACCTGAAACGGTATTAGTAAACACTGATGATGATTTAACGTTAGATATAGATTTCAACTCACCTAACCCTGGTAAAGGTACATTAAGAGTATTTGTTAATAATGTTGATGTCATTAATACCAAAGTAATGATGGGTGAATCAAAAACTGTTATTCCTCACAGCGCATTTATAAGAGGTTCCAATCAAGTTACAGTTTATATAATAGATAGAGTTGGGGTCATTTCAAACACTTTAACTTTCTATGTAAGATATGGTGGATTGGAATTAACAACGGATTTCGATTATGAGACCGCTTATGATGTAGGAGCTAATGTTCGTTTCTATTTTATACCAACAGCATTAGATACATCCAAACCTTTAACTATGTATATGGAAATAGACGGAGCAATCCAAGAAGGAGTTTCTTGTACGAGTGATACGAGAGGATTCTTCACATTCCCAAATACATTAACAGCTGGTAGATATTCTTGCAAAGTTTGGATATCAGATGGTGAATCTACATCTACACCATTAGAATTTACTTATGTTTTATTAGACGATACAGCATTAGTAATTTCTTCATATGATAAAACGCTTACTGCGGAAGAGGGAGCTCAACTTTCATTTGCATATAAAGTTTATAAAAAGAACACTGTGTTGTTTAATACTGAGATATATGTTAACGATGGTTTGTATGCAACGGGCTCTTGTGGTCTTGAGAAAAGTTATTTTGTTACTGACCAATTACCAGAGGGAACTCATACAGTCAAAATAGTGGCTAAAACTCCGGATGGAACATCCAGCGATGATGTCTCTTGGACTGTAACTATAACTCCATCAACTTATCAAATGCTAGAACCAATAAAAACTGGTTCACTATTCATCGCATCTGCTAAAAATAAATCTAATACAGATGCGGATAAAGATTCTTGGATTGGTATCAATCAAGATGACGAACAGATACCATGTGTAATGAATAACTTTGCTTACAACAATGAAAATGGTTGGGGTAATAATGAACTTATTATATCTGGTCAATCGCATGTTATTGTTCCTATTTCGCCACTTTCAAATAACGCCAAATATGGATTCACTTTGGACATTGAATTTTCCACAAAACATATAGGCGTAGAGAACGCAGAAGTATTATCTTTATGGGATGATACTAAAAACTGTGGAATCAAAATAACTACTGATGAAGTAATCATGAGATCTGCAGCAGGTAATGAGTTACGTCTATTCTTTTCTGAAGATGAAACAATATCTGCAATGTTCGAAATAGATAGAAACGAAAAGACTGCTAAGATATTCTTGAATGGTGTTATGTGTAAATGTATGCCGTTGAATGATTATGTTGCTAGTGGGGTTTCATATCTTGAAGACTTCTCTACTGATAGTTTTGTATATTTAGGTGGTCAAGATACGAACGGCTGGTGTAAGATAAAGAATCTTAGAATTTATGAAGTGTGTTTAAGTACTGCAGAATCTTTAAATAACTTTATATGTAATATAACTGATAAACAAGCTCAGAGAGACAAAGTTAAATTTCAAAACGGTGAGCATTTACCAACTTTAACGATCTATGGCGACTTCTCAGGTTTGGGTAAAGACGATAAAAAACCTTGTGATGCTGTCTTTACTTCAACTGATGTTACTAAGTATGGAGAGAGTTGGAAACTTGATGGAATGTATTCTATGCTACAATATCAAGGAACGTCATCAATGCAATATCCGATCAAGAATTACAGACTTAATCCTAGAGACGTGAACGGTAAAGTTAAACTCGATCCTTTTAATCATGGTATAGGAGAGACAAGATTCACACTCAAGGCGGACTTTGCATCATCTGGTCACTGGCAAAATACAGGATTAGCTAAATGGATTAATGATCATTTATATAACTATAATGTAAATGACGAGAAATCAATGAATCCTAAGAAATGGTTCGATCTTCAAAATGGAGGTAAATTAACTGACACCAGAGAGACTATAGACGGTTATATATGTAGATTAATATTAGTTAATAATGGTGAAACACCTTTAATGGAAGGACAAGAAGAACCTGAGCCTGGTAACACAAAGGATATGGGTGTATTTAACTTTAATAACGATAAATCTAACACTAAGACTTTTGGGTTTGATTCTGATAATTTCCCATTCTGTGCATCATTCGAAGTTGCATCGAACTCGGATACAAGTGCAGGGGCGTTTATGTCATTTGACCCTACAAAACACGGTACGGTTAAAAATTATATACAAATAAATAGTGGCGCTTATAATTCGGCAGATATACCAGATGTATTAGTATCAGGTGAAAAAATAACTGTATTTTCTTCTGTACCTATGGTTATACGTATTAAACCTAGCGATGCAGAATCAGGCGATCCGAACCTATATTCAAAAACGGTTAACGGCACACATGAGATACCTGCTGATGTAACTGCTGGTTATGCGCAAGTATCGTTTAATATTGAATTTTCAGATCAACGTTGGCCCGAATTCATAACAATAAATGGCGTATCATATTATATAGAAATAGTAGATCATTCTCCTGTTGCAGAAATTGTAAAAAAAACAGTAGCTGATGATGCGGCAGAATTAGCTTATTATAAAGAATCGTTTGAATTAAGATATCCAGATGAAGATGACGTCGGCCCTGAATTTGGATTCTTAGGTATGAATGGTGACGATAACAAAGGTGTAAGAAGATGGATTAACTTCACTGATAATTCTACGGATGAAGAATTCGTAGCTAATTTTGAACAATATTTCAATAAACAGTATACGTTACGTTATTATATTTTAGTAATGGTATTAGGAATGGTCGACAACTTAGGTAAGAATATGATGCTTGACACTTGGGACGGAGAAATAGCGTATCCTCGTTTCTATGACATGGATACAATATGTTCATTCGATAACTCTGGAGTTATCAAGTTTGATACTGATATCGAAATGGAACAAGGATATTGGAATACTTCTAGTTCAAGATTATGGACTCGTATAAGAGACTTATTCCATGACGAATTAATAGCACTTTACAATGACATGCGTAAAAACGGTTTAAGTTATGAATCTTTAATGTCATATTTTTACGATGAACAAATTGCAATGATCCCTGAGAAATACTACAACATGGATTACGATGTTAAATATGGTCCATACGCAGATGAATACGCAAATAAAGCAAACGGTTCTTCTTATGAACATTTGAAAAGATGGTTAAAGAGAAGAATAATGTTTACAGATACTTTATTTGATTATGCTCCTGCGTATACAAATGACGCATTAACAATCAGAGCAAATACAACTGAACTAATGACACTTGAAATAGAAACTTATGTTCCCGTTTATCAACATTTATCTTGGTATAACAATCAAATGGACAAAAAGAAAATAAATGGTAAAGATCCTGTTACATTCACCGGTAAAGCTCAAGCGGAAACAGATCAGGAAGTATTCATATATGGCGGAAGTAATATTAAACGTATAAAAGGTCTGAGTACACTAAATCCAGACTCAATGCTTATAGGTAATGCTGATCGTTTAATGGAACTTGAATGTAAGAACGCCGCTATATTATCGGATATAAACTCAAATAAAGCAAACTTATCCGCAAATAGATATTTGACAAAAGTTGACTTAAGTGGGTGTACCGCATTAGGCGGAACTTTAAGACTTAATAATTCACCACTAATACAAGAGATCAATATACAAGATACGGCTATTGATAATTTATTGTTATCTACTTCATTACGTAATCTTAAGACTCTTAAATTACCAGAAGCAATAACGGAACTTGTATTTGAAAACCTTAGTGTTTTAGAAACATTAGATATTCAAGGTAATCCTGAAATGACTAGGGTTTCTTTAACTAACTGTCCAAATGTAGACTTCACTATATTTACAGCATTGAAAAAAATAAACAATTTATATTTGAATAATTCATTAGTTGACGTTGACGTCTTAACTTTAAACAATGTTCCTAATATTGAATTAGCCAACATGCCTAGATTATGTTCTTTAAATTTATCACCTAACGATGAATACGAAGATATAACTATCGCTGAGATGCAGACAAAACCAAACGTAACTGTTAAATCATCAAGTTGCCCTAACTTCCAAAAAATACAAGTTACAGCCCCTCAAAGAGTATCATATATGCCGGATGATGACGGTTTAATACAACCTTATAAAGTATTTGCAGCTAACACATTTGATATTTCTCAGACTGGTATTAGAGAATTAGATCTTTTATGCACTAGTGATATTTATAATCTTAAAGTTCCTACTACGTTAGAATGTTTTATATGTGACTCTGCCTATGACTTAAAACAAAGTGTTATTACTGACGGCGCATTTAATACAATACACAATGATTTGATTAAACCTTATACTGAGGAGTTTAATGAAGAAGTTTATAATGGATTAATCGAAAAAGAAGAAAGTGGACAAGTAAACACCGATTATACTGGTATTTGGACTGGGCGTTCGTTAGTTAATAGCGGAAACTTACAAGAGGGTCGAGACGAATGGCTCAAAAATTATAGATCTACTGATTTTATAAAAGTTATTCCTGAAACCGATATTAGTTTATATGCCTGTAATCCTACGATTATATTATATAACTACAAAAAAGAATATATTTCTTATTTGTCTTATACTAATAACAGAAACCTTATAGAATATGGAACTGTTTCTGGAACTTTATCAGAAAATTGCAAATATATCAAATTCAGTATAAATGCTATTAATGACCATTTAAATTATAAATACAAATATAAAACCCCATACACTCCAAACATAGTACCAACAGCAGCAAATGGTTCTATCGTATGTAATATGTGGAGTGACAATACAAATCAACCAACATCTACAAGCCCATATATTTGGGACCTAAAAGGTTTAGTTCTTGATGATTTCTTTACTTATGGGGTTAATAATAAGGTTGATGTTGCCGACGATAATTCCATAACAATGCCTAAACGTATCTCAGACTATAAGGTACGTATGATAAATGCTAATATCAAACCGGACAGATATCCGACAATGTTCTACCCTAAATTCATAGATACAGTTCTACCAATCACAGGTAAAGTAGATTATACAGAATATACAGGCGAATCTTTAGCGTGGGCGTTTGCTTATACTACTGATGATGTAACTAGATTGCCTCTGGATAGTAGAAAACAAAAATTCATAACTAACGATTACAACAAACTATACGGAACTGATTATGTTGATGTTACTGATGTATGGGCTTATAAAAATGATGATTTCTCAAATAGAACTGAGAA
>ERZ808274.212-NODE-212-length-34159-cov-6.695901_pt1 | contig 34159 bp, 32 predicted proteins | sample MGYA00521277_ERZ808274 | MGnify/ENA primary metagenome ERZ808274 (study PRJEB31516, sample SAMN03275597) | gut metagenome | biome: mammalia-associated habitat; material: feces | host: Papio cynocephalus | place: Kenya | collected 2012-07-28 ... | reverse complement strand
ACCTGGTCATTAAAATATGTAGCAATAGCTAAATATTCTTTATCAGTAGCTAAATCATCATCTGTTTTATCTGGATGCGCAGCTTTATATTCTTGCTGTCTCTCATCTAACTCTTTGTATAATTCATCAACCCTATTAGCTTGTAATTCATAATCTTCAAGTAAATCATCAAGTTTCTGAATTGCATTAGTTAAATTTAATTTAGCTTCTTCTATATATTCATAATAAGTCTTATCATCTGGCTTTTTATCTGCGGGCAAAAAAGAATAAAGTAAATCACCCACTTTATCTGTTTTTCCAGTCTCAGGATTTTCTTTCTCCCCAGTTTCAAGACTTAAATCATAAATTTGTTTTGCAATAGTTTCACGAGAAGGATATTCAATAATTACTTTAAGCATATCATGCTGACGATTCATATCAGGCTCAAAATCTTTATACTCAAAATAATTTTTATTTGGGGTTTCAATTTCCTTCCAAAAGGCTCCTGCTAACTTATCAGAAAGGCCCTCTTCAAGGAAATATCTATACCAATGTACTTGCGCGGTTTCAGGTAAATCAGAATTTTGCTCAAGTACACTTGGGTTCATATCTTCATCAAAATGAATCCATCGAGCTTGCAATTTACGTCTATTAAGCTGACTTAAAAGTTTTTTCGCTGTCGCCGCATCATAAAGTATATTATCTCTGTCTTGCAAATATGTTTCAGACTCTGTATCTAACGCCGCAATAAAATTAGCCTTATCCTCATCTGATAATAAAGCCTTATAATCCAAAGAATCAAAGGTGTATAATAATGCTGTATCTGATGGATACTTATTTTTATTATAACCAATTCCTATATATGGACTTGCCATAAAAATATTTTTTGGTAATTCAGTTGTAGAACCTGGCATTGTACTAGCAATTTTATTTCCTTTAGCGTTTTCAAAATCACTGTCTTGAAAGAATACTAATCTTATATCAGAAATATAATGCTTATCATCAATATATTTTCCTATATCAAATACTTTCTCCTGGTTATAAAAAGTTTCATAATTATACAAACTTCCATAAAAATCAGAAGTATCTAAAGTAAAATATACAGAAAAAATATCTTGACTCTCAACTGGTTCATTATCTTTACCACGTCTAATCGCGACATAAAGCTTTAAGCCATAATTTCCTTTGACTAAATCATATTGATTAAGCCAAGTTTTAAAGCCCGCGCGAATACCAATTCTATCGTAATCATTGTAGTGTAAATTATGTTTTTCCCACACTACAATTTCTTTTTGTTGTCCATTAGCCACCAATCCCATTTCACTAATACTATTATCAATAAGATTATGGCTCATATCTATAAAGCTATCTAAAGGAGGTACATATGTATAATATTCACTATTCTCTTCTACATACCTTCCTGTAATTATTTTCTTATTATTAAAACTACCATTAGGCACTTTGACATAAACATATTGATTAACTTGATATGTCGTAACATCAGAATATGCTTTAAAGGTAGTTGCGCCATCTGTAACAGTATACTCGCCTCGAGCGGCATTCTTATTACTTAAAATGGAACAAGTAATAGTCTTATCAAATTTTAACCCTTGAAGTCTACCATCTATAATAATATCTATAGACTTAAATATATCGTCCAAAGCTTTCACGTTATCTGCCATTTGATGGCCTCCTTTCACTCCTTATTCTATATTATCATAATTTTTTTAACTTGTCAATTCATATCATTTGCCCAAATAAAAAATAGGGAAGAGTATAAATACTCTTCCCTAAAAATCATTTATTTCTATTTGCATACTGAGTAGCAAGATTAATAACATTATCAAAAGCATCAAGAATTTCATTCTTGTCAGTAGCATTTGGAAACTCTGCTGTAATATGAACCTGTTGCTCAAGCGTAGTAGCTGCGGTTTTAATACCTGCCGCCGCAAATAATTTAGAAAAACTATTACTTGCACTAGATGCTGTTAAATCAATCGTCTTAGCAATATCTCTAACAATATCTACAGCACTAAGGAAATTAGCTGTATCATCTTTATTAAGAACGATTTCCTTACTATCAAGGAAAGCTAATTTACCAGTATCTCCAGGCCAATAGCCTGTATAACCACCAGTATTAAACCTATTATAAGCATACTTAGGCATATCTTTGGAAGTTAAACCATAATAAGCTCCTTCCCAAGCACCACTGAATACTTTACCTTCAGCCCAGAGTTTATTAACAATAGCTTGAATACCATTATTAGCTCCAAACTTCTTAGTAAGTTTTCCAGAACGATATGGGTCATCACCCCAACCATAAGTACCTTCAATAATAGCTAAAGCAACACCATATTTAGTTTTATTATCAAGCTTAGTTGTTTTACTACCTCTTCTACCGCCTCGGCCGCCTTTAGTTCCATCAGAGAAATCTAAACCACTTGCATCTGCGCCAGTTCCTGTACTATTTCCAGTTTGACCACCGCCAGTAGAAGAGCCACCTCCACTAACACTGTCAGAAGTCCCGCCTGTATAGCTTCCATTAGTACCAGAATTAGTTGAGCTAGAAGCTTTAGAAGCTTCTGCTAATACTTTTCTAATGGAATCTGCAAGTTTTGTATTAGAATCAATAATTCCCATAATAACATCCTCAAATTGCTGAGAAAAAGTCTTAGCATTTTCAAGAATACCATCAAAACTTGTTTCAAAGGTTTTTGCCATCTCTTGTGCACTTTCAGCAATTTTATCTGTTTGACCAGTAACTTCACCTGCAACTTCTCCAGCTTTAGAAGCGAAATTATCCATGGAAGTTCCGCCATCTCCTAAAGCTTCGCTAGTTTGTTCATACCAAGTTTTATAAGCTTGAATAGCATCATTAGTTACTTGGTCAACTCCATCTCGCCAAGCATCCATTGCATCTTCAAGGGTTCCATATCCAGTAATAATAGCGTAGTTTGTTTCTTCCCATTTATCAAGATAATCTTCATCCGCAGATAGCTTATATCCAGTTGCTTCAGAATATGATTTCCAATCGTTCATATATAAATCACGATTATTACTTAATACATTCTGCATTTGTTGTTGTTTATATTCCATTAAAGTTTTATACTTTTCTGTAATTTCAGCAACGCCTTTTTCATATTCTTCTTGAGTACCTTTAAAATTCTCTGCAAAATTTTTAAGGTCATTCTCTAAATCCTGTTGGATTTGTATAATATCACCTTGTAAAGTTTTAATATACTCACTATTCAGCTGTTGTAATTCATGAAGTCTATCTTCATAATTCTGTTCAGCATCTGCGACTGCACTAGCATCCGCAGTATACACATAACCATAATTACCTTCTGAATCACGTTTCATTGTAACTTGCGTTTTTGCATTTTTTGCTTCTTCTAACTGCTGCCTAGCTAATTCTAATTGATATTTTTTCTCAAGATAGTCTAAATCATATTGACTTAATTTTACGCCTTGCTCTTGTTTCTTAACTATTTCGTCTTGTAATTTTTTTAATTTCTCTTTATTTTTTACTTGACTCGTATCATCAATAGATTTACTTATTTCTCTTGATAGCTTAGATAATTGATATATCTTCTCATAGTCATCAACATACACTTCATCTACTTTAGATTGACGCTCATAAGCATCATTCAACATATCAAGACTACCAGCTAATCCTGAAATCTTAGTTTCAAAATTAGTTACAATAGACTCTAATGTATCTTCAAAAGTAGTTCTTGCGGCTTCACATTCAGCCTCCCAAGCATCTAACCAATTTGAGTAAGCCTCATCACGTTTGTCTTCAAGCTCTTTAACTTGCTCATCCCATTTTCTAACAGTTTCATTATCCTCACCATATTGTTTAGCTAATGAATCTCTGGTTTTCTTAGCTTCAGCTAATGCATTTTCCGCAAAATCTAAAGTAGCTTTATTTGACTTAGTTAAATTTCTTGCGGAATTAAATGCCGCATCATCTAAAGCTTTTGTAACTTTTCCAGTAGGGTCAAGAATGCGCTTTCCAACTACATCAATAATACTCTTATAAGTTTCAGTAACCTTTTGGAGTTTCTCAATTTTCTCAGAAGCATCTTCAAGTTTTTCAATATACTCATCAAATGCCGCACTTACTTGGTCAATCATTGTATCTCTAAGGTCTCTATAATTTTTATTAAGTTCAATTAACTTATCACTATAGTCTCTTAAAGCTTCAGCATCTCCCTCTGTAAATCCAAGAGCTCCCATTTCTTTAATCTGGTCACTAGTTAAATTACCATTAATAAATCCATTGATAAGCTCCTGGTCTGCACCAGCATGTTTAAGAATACTAGATATACCATTCTCATAAGCTTTGGCTTCATTATTATAAGCTTTAGCTTGCTTAGTTAAATTGGCAATGCGGTCTGCCGCATAATCTGCGCTATCACCCATTTGGTCAAAGAGTTCATTTAAAAATTTAAGAGTATCTTCATCAACATCAACTTTAATTTCAACCTCATATTGAATAGTTTCAAGTTCATTATCATAAATTTGGTCTTGAATCTGTTGCTCTTTTAATTTCTCTTCACGCATTTTATCATAAGTTTCTTCATATTGGTCAATCTTATCAACAAAATCTTGATAATCTTCATCAATTTGTTTCTTATATCTCTCTGCCTCTTTATCTGCTTCATCTTTACGTTCTTTAGCTCGTTCAGCTGCCGCATCATAAATAGCACTATCCGCATCAGTTCTACCACTAGCGTTGTATCTATTAGTAGCGGCTTGCATTGCTTTATTGTATTCATCTTCTGCGGCTTTCTGCATCTTAGCATAAGTTAATACAGAATTATTATAAGACTTGACTTTATTAGTCATTAAAGCATCATAATTAGTAATAGTTCCATCAGACCCTATAGTCGCGCCTAATGCCTGAACCGCAGCTTTGTCAGTCTTTAAATATTTTTCAGTTTCTTTAACTAATTTAGCTTGCGCTTTAGCTTGAGCTTGAAGTTCTTTATTTTCAGCCTTTAAAGCATTTAATTTATTTTTACCAAATGCTCTATCTTTTAATTGAGCAATATCATTTAAGTTATGAGAAATATCTTCTAATTGATTATTAATTACATGGTAACGTTCTTTCTCATCTTTAAGTTTCTTTTTATCATCTTTAACAATGTCAGAAACATTAACCTCACGAGAAGGTCTAAATGTTTTTGCTCTTGGGGTTGAGCGAGAACCTGAACTTGAACGAGGGCTTCTTGTGGTTCTTGTTCTAGCTTCTCTTGGCTGTCTATTGGAGCCACCAGGTCTATTAGCAATAGAAATATTACCACCAGATTGTTTATTGGCAGATTTGACCTTTAAAGCATTAGTAGTAGTTTGTTTAGTGTCTTCTGCTTCCGTATAGGTTGGGTCAGTAATTTGACTGTAAACTTCATAAGGTAAATCTTGTACCATAGTAGCATATTGCTGGCCTTGTTGGTCAATCATAGGAACTGTAATACTACCATGAGCAGTTACAGGTTCTAGGTGAGAAGTATAACCAGTTATTGTTTTCTGGTCTTTATCTTCCTTTGTTTCAGAAGTAATTTCACTATCTACACCAGCACTAGCAGCATATGCATCAGCAAAAGCTTGACCAGCAGTACCACCCATAACATCCGATACAGAAATAGCTTGTCCCATTTGGTCTACAAGAGGTTCAAGGTCTACTGAAATACCCATTCCAGATAATCTAGATTCAATCTCATCTTGCGCCAAACCAGCTTGTTGCATTGCCCAAACTAATTCTTGTACAAACTGAGTATCATCTAAATTTAATTCTCCGTCAGGAATATTATTAATCTTTTCGGACAAAGCATCAACGTCATATCCTAAATCTTGAAGATTACTATTTACAAGAATTTCTGTTACAGCATTTTCTCTTAATCTGGAAAGAGCCTCTTCGTCACCTTCTGCGGCAGCTTTAACATCATTCATATTAGATACAATCCAATCATCGCCCAAAAGGTCAGATGTTGTATCTAACATTCCTGCAATATCTTCTTTTAAATTAGCATATGATGCAGATAATTTTTTATTGGTAGAAATTTCTTTTATTGCAGTCGCTACGCCAGCTTCAGATGTATCATTACATACATCCATGATTTTTTCATAATCATCCCAATTATTATACAAATCATCAATAGCATCATTAAGACGAATTTCTGCACGAGCCATATCTTCTGCAATTTCTGCGGCATCAGCTTGTCCATTCTTAACCGCATCTGTTGCTTCGGCCGCACTTAAATATGATTTAGCAAGCATTTCAATACGGTCTGCTTCTATGTCATATTTTTCAGCATCTTCACCAGCTCTAGTTGACATTTCAAGCTGAGATTGCGCGGCTTCAATTACTTCTTCATTACCAGTTAATAAAGCTTGCTTATAATCTAATAGTTCTTTTTCACAGTTATCATAAGTTGCAGCTAATTGCTCAAGACTTTCTCGATAGGTTTCTAAAGCTTCTTTACTATCTTTAAACATATCTTCATTTAAAAAGAAATCTTTTAATTTCTCTAAAGACATGTCTCCATCTTCAATGAGAGAACTTAAAGCGCCTTTTAAATCTGCTATTCCTACTTTGCCGGCTTGAAAGGCTACAGACAAATATTCAAGTTTTTGGTCTAATGAAGCTCCATCCAAATCAACTATCATATTAGCTAATTCTGTTTGTAAATCACCTGATAACTGCTGAGTAGTAGTCATTAAAGTAACAAATTTTTCAGAATCATTTAATAAATCAAGAAAATCTTCATTTACTTCATTAGAATAATCTGCTTGAGAATTCTGTAAATCTTTAATAGCATCTTTAGTTTCTTGTATTTTAGTATCTAAATTATTAGCTGTAGTTGTATCACCAGATTTACTTGCTTCTTCATATTCTTTTTGATATTCCGCAAGAGAACTCTTTAAATTATTAAGAGATTCTTCTTTATTTTCTTCTAAGTTATTACCTAATTCTCTATTCAAATTAAGTAAATATAAAGCTTGCTCAGAAGCTGATTTTTCAAGAAATTCATTAAATTCAATAATTCCTTGTTCCTCATTGCCCCAATCAATACCTGAATAATCTGCTTCAGTACGTTTACCATTTTTAATAGCTTTTACATTACTAATAATTGTACTACCAAAATTAGATGCTGTATCATTTTCTTCTAAAGCTTTAAGCTCATTCTTTTGAGCATCAAGATTTTTTTCAGATTTTTCTAAATCTAAGTCAAATTCTAAAAATAATTTCTTATCTTCTTCTGGCAATTTATTATAATATTCAGTAATTGTATTAAGCCAATCTTTATCTTTAATATCCGCAGTCTTTTCTTTAAAAGCCTCATAATTACTAGCGTATTCAGACCAAGCGTCAGAACTACTTAAAATAGATTCAGCTAATTCCTTTTGATTTTTAGCTTCTTCTTTGACCGATTCTTCATCAGTATCTTTTTTGTCTTTGACTAATTGTTCTTTAGCCAATGATTCTGAAAGTTCATTTACCGCATTTATATAATCATTTGTAGAAGTTATATCATCATCAGAAATATTTAATTCAGATAATTTTCTTTGACCAGCAATAGAGTTATATTTTTCGGTAGCATCAGTAAGATTTTTATATCCTTCAGATGCTTTATCTAACCAATCAGTTAATTGCTGATAAGTAGTAGAATCTTGAAGAGCCTTTAAAGCATCATCACCAGCTGCATTAGCGTTTTCTTCGGCCTGTTTAATAACTTCTTGAATATCGGCATAAGCTTTTGCCATTTCTTGAGCATCTTCTGTAGAACTTAAAGTAATATGGTCATCTCCAGTTCGATTTCCATACTCATCTTTATATTCAGTATAATTAACATAATCTGATTTTACTGATTTAAAAGCCTTCCTTAAATATTCATCACTTTTATCATCATCAGAAGAGGTCATATTATTCCATTCGGCAGTATATTTATCGCCGATAACATGACCACGCCCTTTGCGCATTTCTGTTTTAAATTCATCTTCAGCATTAATTTTAGCTGTATTAGCTTCAGTTTCTTGTTCTTTAAGAATTGCATCGGTAGCTTTTTTAGCTGCACTTTCAATATTTTCATACTTACCAGTAACTATATCTAAATTAGTAGTTACATTTTCAAGATGAATACCATTTTCTCTTAAAGCTTCATTTTGCTCATTAATAGCATCCCCATAAGCTTTAGCAGCTTCTTCAAAAGCTTTTCTTGATTCAGTACTTTTATCTGTCTCATAAGCCTCTTTAGCTTCTTTATAAGATTTAGCTAAATCATCAAGAGATTGTTTTTGGCTTTCATAAGATTCAATATTTTGATTAGCTTCTTCAATAGCATCTTTATTTGCATCAATACTTTTTTGTACTGCATCATTGTGAAGACTAATCGCGGTTGTAGCCACGCCTATTGCAACAGCAACACCAGTAAAAATACTACCAGCTAATCCAATTCCAGTAAAAGCAGTCTTTAATTTACCAAGAGCACCAGTTAAAATTCCGGCACTACCTGCCTCCGCAGTCATAGCTGCTGTATTTGCCGCAGATGCTGCAGCACTCGCTGCACGCAAATCTTTTAAAACAGTAACCGCTTGACCTACACTCTGAATAGCGAATCCAAGAGAAGTAAGAGCAGAAATAATTGCAGTAATCTTTTCAACAGTTGTAGCTTCATCGTCATTTAAAATTTGCCAAGCATTAGAAAGAGAAGTAGCTGCACCAACTACACTAGATAAAGAACCAGTCATAGAAACAAAAGCTTCAGAAAGTTTAGTTGTATGTTGAATGCTTTCCTCTTCTGCGTCATTTTGTTGTCCTAATACTTGTTCTAATCCGTCTTGATTATTGGTTAATTCTACTATTTTTTTAATATACTCATCTAAAGCTGAAGTGTCTACGTCGTGTAAATCTAATTCTTCTCGGAGTTTTCCTATTTCTTCTGCAAAATCAACATCAACACCAGTTCCACTAGTCATTGCAAAAGTATCTGCCAATTCTTGAAACTGTTGTTTAAATTCCTCTGCGGTTTGATTTGCTTTTGGACCCTCATCTATAAATTGTTTTAAGTTAGCAAGAGCTTCATCTGTTACTAATTCAACTGAATTTCCATCTTCATCTGTAAATTTTAATTTCTTCTCTTCATTAAGCATATTTAAAACATCATATACTTGAGAAGCTTTTTCTCTTAATTCATCAATGCTTAATTCTTCATTTTTCCAAATATCAGATTGTTTACCGAATTTATTTTTAACTGTTTGAATACGGCCATAAGCAACAGATAATTCTTCGTATTTATCAATTAATTCAGTAACATCTTTTTCTTCTTGCTTAACATCTGCATTATATCTAGTATTTGTTTTTTTCTGTCCATTTTCATCAGTATCAGAAACAGTAGTTTTAGAAGCATTTTTAATTATCTTTTCTTTACTTGCCTGCAATTCTTGTTTAGATTGCTGAATAGATTTTGCTTGCGCAGTAATCATACCATAAATAGATTGAGTACTTTCTATTCTTTGTTGATATTCTGCTTTTTCAGCTTCAGATAATTTCCCACTAACTGCGGTTAGCTCAGATTTCATTTTACTAATCTTAGCTAAGCCTTGTATCTGCGAAGTTGCCGCCAAATCTTCACTACCTGCCTGATTCATGGCTTGACTTTGCATTTGTCTTGCATTTTGAGCTTGAATATCTTGGGCTGTTTTTTGTGCATTACCTGTTTTAAAAGATAAAAAAGATGTAATTTGATTTAATGCATTTGGAACTTCTTTAGCGAATTTTTGTGCAACAAAACCACCAATAGTAGTTAAGATACCATACAATCCACCAAATCCATCAATTACTCCACCAAGAGTGTCAAGAACATCAGCCAAAGCATTATCTAATTTCTCAATACTATTTTCATCAATTAAATCATCATATAAACCTTCCCAAGAAGCTTTAACTCTTTTTCTTGCAGCTTCCCATCCTTCAGCATAAATATCTTGTTGTTCTTGTAATGCACCCTCAGAGTCTTCTATGGTTTTAAGATTATCTTTAAAGAAATCCCAGTTATCCATAAGAGAAACTAGTTGTGTATATTGGCGAACGCCTGCTACAGTCTGTGCCAAAGCATTTTGTTGCGCTTTACCTAAAGTGCCCCATTTAGATGCTAATTCGTCAAGAATAGTATCCATATCTTTCATTTCGCCATTAACATCTAATACATCAACACCAACAGCTTTTAATGCAGATGAATACTTATTTAATGTAACACCATCATCCGCAGTTTCACCTAAATTAAAACCTTGGATACGAGCGAAAATTGTCTTTAATGCAGTACCTACTACATCCTCACTTTGACGAGTTTTAGCCAAGATAGTAGTTAATGCAGCAGTTGCATAATCGTATGATAAACCAATTTGGTCACCAACAGCAACGAATTTTTCAAGACCATTTGCAATTTCTTTAGAACTTGATGCGGTTGCAGCACCTAAAGCTGTAATTTTATCCGCATATGATTCAAGAGATTCTGAACCATCTGCATAGTTCTCCCAAATTGCAGTCATATATTGAGAAACTTCTTCTGCACTTTCTTTTGCGGCATTTGCCATCTTTACAGTAATATCAGTTCTCTTTTTTACTTCTTCGTCAGATAAACCTTGCTGGTAGTAAATTAAACTGGCATCAGTATAAGTTGTGGTAGTTGTGCTTAATGATTTTGCAGCTTCATTAGCTTCTTTAGCGAAAGCAGCCATATCATCTGTACTTTTACCAGTTACAATACGAATATTATTTAAAGATTCGTCTAAGTCCTTCGCATATCCAATAGCAGAACCAAGAGCACTCTCAAATCCATGTAAAATATTTGAGGAAATCTGCCATCTTGCGGAATTCTTTAAAGTTGTTACAAATTCCCCTAAACGACCATTTAATTTTACCATTGGTGCATCGGCTTGCGCTATTGCATTTGCCAAACTTGAAAATGTATTAGTTCCACTAGTACCCGCTTTTTCAAGTTCTTTTCTAAAATGTTCAAGATTAGTATTAGATTTATTTAAACTTGTAGCAAATTTAGTTAAATCTAACTTACCTGTATCAGTATTAACAGCATTTTTAATATGCTGTTGTAATTCTTGTGCGGCTTTACTCGCATCTTTTAAATCTTTGTCATCAAAAACTTTAGAAGGAGTTGTTTGAATTTTTTGAAGCTGATTAATTAAATCATCTATTTGCTTTTTAGCAGATGAATTATTAACCGAAAAACCTAACTCAACATTCAACTTTTTAGCCATTTTTATTTTACTCCTTTCTCTCCGTTAATTTCTCTTCTTATCTTGCGCAAAATAAAAAAAGAGGGAAGAGTTAATAAATAACTCTTCCCTTAACTCCTATTAGATTTAATTTCTAAAGTAGTATAATTAACCTAATTTGGCTAACACATCACGAAGCAATTTCATATTATCTGGATTACTAAGTTTTTCATTAATACTTTCAGCCTCCAGATTTAAATCCGAATAATCCTGACCAATAGTGTCAAGAATTCCAAGCGCGCTATTTTGATATTGATAAATAGATTTAATAGTTTCCTCAATTCCTGCGCGAATCTCATCATATTCATTGCTTGGTATTGCCGCGATAACATTATTAATAACATTGTTTGAATTTAATAAATCATAAATCTTTGCTGGATTTTCAAGTTGCTTTTCAGTAAATGTTATATTAGTATAATATTTAACAATACCAATTCCCGCAAATACTTCAACTTTTACAGGATTTGAGAAATTATAATCTTCATCATGCGCCATATTTACAATATAAGAAATTAATTCAAGTTTTTCTTCTACTGGTAAATATTGTCTAACTTCTATCTCATTATCATTTATATTAATAATATTTGTTTCTGTATTTTTAGTTAAATTTAATTTGTTAAAAGTTACTTTAGCCATTCTGACCTTTTTCTCCTTTTTTACTTGTTTTATATGTTAATTGTACCGGAAAAAAATAACAAAGTCAAATTTTTAAATTACGGAGCTAAAAACTGGACCGATACTTCAATACTTCTTAATTGACTTCTAAAGATTCTGAAATACTCTTCAATGCGTCCTTCTTTTAACTTCATAGCAACTTTTCGTGCGTTTTCTGCATCATTACTTATTGAAGATACATCATACCCTTTTAATGCTAATTTGGATAAGTTGGTATTAACTGCATCTAATATCATTTGTGGAATATTACGAACATATAAATGTTTTGCACTTCTATCATTAATAACTAAAGTATCGGCATATCCTTCTTTTTGAGATAAACCCATAGCAATATCCGCGAAGGCACAAATCTTAGCTAACTCATCCGCAGCTTGCATATAAACTTCTTGAGGATTTTGCATTGATAGCATGTAATAATCTAAACCTGAATCTCCTACATTTCTATGAATAGCATCCAGAAGTGAAGTAGAACCTAAATTTCTTAATTCATCTATCGTTTTCCAGTTTTTTGCGGAAATCCTAAATTTTTCACCACCCATTGCATCTGGTAATGTCAGCATTACATCAACTTTACCCTGCTTTTTAACGCCAGTATTTAAAACTGTCACATTAGATGGGTCATAACTAAGAGTAATATTTTGATATTGCCAAAATATTTTAGTTGCGCCGCTTTCAGTTTTTTTTGTTTTCTTCTTAAAGTCAGATTTAATAGACATATCTACATCTACTAAGCCACCGCCACGTGCAACATTTTGACCGCCCAATACAATTTTATCTTGCATATATTCAATAACTTCATCTTCAAAATTATCTGTTACTTCAGCCATTTCATTTGAAAGTAAACCTAAACCATATTCAAGAAAATCTCCATAGTCTATAGGAAGTATAATTAATCCAGCATTATTAAAAGTATTATATAAAGCTCTCAATCCGTTCTGTGCTTCATTTATTTTTTCAAAATCTCCGCCGTGTTTTTTGACAATACCTTTACCAATTTGGGTAGTTTCACCCTCATCTTCATAGGTTTTTAATACATCTTCAATGATAGCTAAAACGTTACCATATTGTTTATTAACTTCATCTAAAACTGCCTGAATCTCTTTAGCATTCTCTGTATTAGCTAAATTATTAATTATATTAACTATTGCATCATATTGAGTTTTCATAGTTCTTAAAGAGGCTCTATGTACATTAGTACTTCTATCTAAAGTTGGTTTTTTATTTAAAGCCTTATAAGTTAAATCACCAATATCACTTGTAATAATTTTATCAGTTTTAGCCTCATATAAAGACCGCAACCTATCCATAAACTGTTTACTATAAGTTATTCCATCGGCATTATCTTCTGAAGGATAAAAAATACTATTTAAATAATCTTCTAATTTTGTATATTCGTCAGAATTAATTCTATTTAGTGAAGAAATTTTTTCTTTGATAATCTTAGTATTGTCTATTAAATTTTGTTTATAAGTATCTGGAAAATTAAAATATTCGTCAAAACTTATTTCCGCCATATATATTCTCCTTTAACGCAAAATAAGGGGAGAGATATAAAATCTCTCCCCTTAGAAATCATTATTTAATTACCAAGACAATGAATCATGAGCTGCTTCGTGAGCAGTACTATGACGATGTAAGTCTTGGCTTCCAGCATCTTTAATAATCTGAATTGCAGCAAGAACTTTCTTACTGTGGTCAAATCTTGTATAATCTGGGAATGCATCCATAGTAAATGTAAATGTACTTGGGTCTCCAGAAGATGCCATTGTAAATGTGAAGTTAGACTGAATCTTGCAGTTAGGAATAATAAATTCAGCAGGCATATCTACACCGTTTGTATCACGGAATAATGTAGAAGCTTCAAGATAATAGTTGCCACCAAATTTATCTGCGGTAATTTCAATCTGCTGTGCATCAGAACCTGCATGCTCTACATAATAATCTACTAAAACACTGTCGAATGTAGTTGCATTCCACTCTGATTTATCAAGAGTATACTGATGAGCATTATCTTCACCAGCTGATACTCCGCTGTATGCTTTATGAGCTTTAACTCTCAATAAATAATTGCCCTCATCATCTTTGTCAACTTCCTCATGTATTGGAATATATGGCTCAGATACAATTTCACCATTTTTCATAAACATTACATAAGCAAAGTTATCATTTTTACCTGTTGGCAGATAAGGTTTCTTACTAAGCTCAATCTGATACTCTAATTCTTCATCTTCACCAGAAATCTTAACACCAGTAGCATCAACAGTTTCTGTTACATGCTGATAAATAGGTTTCTTTTCAGAAGAATTGATAAGTCCTGCACCAGAAAGAATCATGAATCCTTCTGGAGAAATAAGAGCATCTTCCATTGTGAAGGTTACTGTTCTTTCACCTTCCCATGCTACTAAACGAGCATTACCTCTACCACCTTGTGCATATACAGTAGTAGCTGCACCTTCAAGGCTAGAAGTTTTCAGTGTATCAAAATAAATTACAGGCTCATTAGCATAAAAGATTTTATTACCGATTTTTTGTGCTGATTTAGCCTTTAATACAACGTCACAAATTTCGCGGACACCGAATCGCATAAGCTATTTCCTCCTTATAAATTTCATAAATATAAATAGATTATTTATTTAAAAGAAAATAAATAAATAACTCGCTCAATGGATATTCTTCATCCAATTGTCAGGTTGAGAATCTGGCTTACCTCCGGCAAGCCTTACCCGCACATCTAAATCCCAGGCATTATACAATGAATAACGTTCCATTAAATCATATAATTGATACATTGTACAATTTATTAAATCCTGCGGAGGTATTCTTAGTCCTACAGTTAATATAGAAACGTATTGTGTAAATACACAGGAATTTGATTCTCCTTTTTGTGCGGCGACACGTTGGCGACCACGCATTAGTTTTTGAGCGATTTCCCTAGCTTTATCATCTGCTGGATTGAAGGCTTGTTGGTCCATCGGTCCATTCTTACTACAGAAAATTAATCTTAAAGCCTCTTGAAGCGGTTCAAAATTAGTTGCATCTATAGTAATACTACCAGAAGGTAGACCATTAATAACTAATGAGCGTGGAGTGAATAATATTTGCGCCCCTGGAAAAAGTAAAGTTAAAATTTGGATAACATCACGTTTTTTATCAGCGCATTCTTTATCATTCATTACTGTCATAAATATCTGAAAGTTATTTATTTCTTCTAGAACTTTTTTGTCCTCTACAAACATGCTTTTATGTAGACAAAGGGTTTGTACTCCAATAAAAAAATCTTCGTTTCCAATAAAAGCAATTTCTTTTATAGTCGGTTGATGTAAAATAGCTTGGCATTCCGGCACTGGAATATCGGTTCCCGCCATAAGAGCCAAACGTAAATCCATACTAATAGTCCTCTATAACATCTTTGAAATCTTGAACATGCGCTGGATTTTCTTTAGGCTGTACATTATTTTTATCTTCCTCGCCATGATAAGCTAAAAATTGTACACATAAACCGCAATATTCATCAGTTAAATTCAAATCACTAGTTCCAGTAAAATCTAATGTTCCTATTCCAGAGAGGTGTTTATCTGTAAACATTGAGTCTAATTCTGCGGCAATTCTATAAGGACGTATTTTAAAATCCTTCATTGCCCATTGCTCCACATGACAGCAAATATCAAATTCAATAATACAACTTCTGTATTCTGGATTTGAGCTAGGAACAAAATCTCTGATTCTAATTATAATATAAGTTTTTACATCTTTATCGACATAAACTTTAGGTCTAATTTTTATATTTTTATCTACCATTTCTAATTTTTGTTCTTCAGTTAAAGCTGGCTTTTCAAGAGCATCTTTAGACGCATAATAAAGTAACTTTAATAAAGTTTTGTTAGAAAAAATACTATCTATAATTATAGACATATCTTTTTCGATAGATAGAAAACTTGATTTAGTCGGTTTATAATTTTCTACTTTCATCAACCAAATCTCCTTTAACTCTTAAAATAAAGACTCTACGATAATAGTTTTTGTTATATTGCCGCATGTAAGCTCAAATTGACCACTAATAGGAGCAATCCATTTAACCTTACATTTCTTAGGGTCTTCATCATCTATTATTAGTTTAACTGGATATTTTCGTTTATCTACAGACCATTGTTTTCCAGAAGTACCAGTCCAAGTAAATTCATATTCAATCTTAGGTTTGATAAAAGCTGGTCCCTCTATCATCTGTTCGATATTCTCTGAGTTTGGATTTTCTGGTTTAGTTATTAGACTTCCAACTAATCCTTTCTCAACATCATCTTCTTCTTTATTAATATAATACTCAACCGCATGAATTCTAATTATTCCAGGAGTACTAATCCAATCTACTGCTTCTGTTCTCCAGCAGACATCAGGTGAACCCGCGATTAGTCCCTTTAAATAAAATTTAGCATATCTGCGGAAATATTTAACTGTAGCTTCATTTGCGGGCATCAATATATCAAGTGAAAAGTTTGGTCTATCAATACTAATTTCGTGCTTTTGGATATAATCAATTTTAGTTTCTACTGGACCTTGAACCGCCATATAACTAGAATGTAATCCATCTTCATCTTCCCAATTAACAGTATAACTACAACGTCTTATACTTCCTCTAAAATAGGCTAATTCAGTTGTATCTTGTAAATATATTAACCAATGAGTTTGAGTACCAGTCCATTCAAATACATCTCCTGGTTTCCAACCATCTTCATAATATCCAGATAAAATTTTATCATCATAGCTTTGTTTTGTTTTATCAGGATTAATTAAAACTCTAGTTTCAACTATTCCTTCTTCTTTTAAATCTTCCAAGTCTTGAGTGAGTTTTTTAACATTCGCACTTTGATAAGAATACAATAAAGCTCTTTCCAAACTGCGGCGTTTGTCAAAAATCATTCTTTCTTGTTGATAATAACCGCCATTTACTTTCATTCGACCAGCGATATTTGTTACACCTTCAATATTATCTTGTGCTCGCATTTTTAGCGGGTTTGGACGCTCTAGAGGTGCGCTGGTTGGCTTTGAATTATTAAAAACTCCTAAACGTCTTAGCATTAAATTTAAAGAGGGGTTGCTGTCTTCCTTGTAACTTGTCATCCGTTTAGCTCCTGTAAAAGACTTATGCATTCAAAAATAGTCTTACGGTATAGCTCAAATGTTGTATCCTTAACTCGCAAGCCCTCTAATTTACTAAGTAATTGTAAAAAAGTAGGCCCAATGAAAATTTCATTAAGCCCAGCAATTTCTATAATAACAGTATCAAGTTGTTTTGACCAATCCTCTTTATGTTCACGCATTGGAATTAATTTCCATAACTGATTAGTTAAACGTTGAACATTTTTAATTATATCTTCATTAGAAAAACCAATATTATATTTATCGAGGAGGATGGTACCCGTTGGCATCTAGTGCACTCCTCTCCCGCAATACAGTCCAATTAGAATGATAATAACCTTTATCATCTAATCTTCTGCGTTTATATAAACGCTGCATATGAAATGACTCCGTTTTTGCGGTTTCAAGCAAATTCATTAATTTAGATAAATGGTTTGCTTGGGAAGTCATTTTAAAATCACTTCCATAATATTTCATTCTGGTATTTTCTATTGAATTAACTTGTCTCTGAACCCAGCTTTGTTTCATTAACAAAGCCAATATATTTATTTCTTCAGAGGTAAGATTTGCATTAAAACAAGAACGGTCAACTAATACGTCTGGAGTTTCGACGATATTTTCTTCTAACCCATCCCATACGACACCAATAATGAAATCCCCATCAAGGACTTCATTTTCTTTAATCTGTACTACTTGTATAGTATAGTTGGAGATATCTTGTCTTGGAAATTCAAATCCAGGAATTGCATCAATCAAAAGATTTTGCAAATCTTTAATGGTGTCTTCTGGGGTTAATTCTATATACATATCGTCTGTAATTTTACCAAGAAAACGATTATAAATAGCAGAAAAAAGTGTACCTTTTCTCTGACCTTCCATTATATAATCCTCCTGATTATTTATCTAATTTTGCTGTTGTTGTAGTCTGGACTACATTATATTTAGGTGTTGTTCTACGACCTTCTGGTGCGGATTCAGTTTTTACACGACGCTCTTTAGTTTCTACTGCTGGAGCATCCGCATCTTCTTTTTCTTTCTGCATATTAGCAAGAGCTACTGTTACATCGAAGCCTGTTTTCTTTTTCAGAGCATCTCTCTTATTAATATCATTCAGAGGTAGTGAAACTGCAAATTTCTTGATTAAATCAATTACACCTACTGGTGCAAAATCAAGACAATCAAGAAAAGCATCAAGAGAACCATTATTCATTAAATCTACAATCTGCTGTTCACTTAAATCATATTCTGGTTCACGATTAATACCTAAATCTCCTGTAGCCTCAGGGTCAATAATCTGCAAGAAATTCTGCATAATTGCTCTACCACCAGGCTGATAAGAAAGTTTCTCTAACTCACCATATGTGATATTTTTTGTCTCTCCAGGAGCAAATTCCCTACGAATATTAATCTCCGGAATTGAATATACAGCTAAACTTGCACTTCTATTTTTAACTTTAAGAATTTTTGAACTTTCCATTATATTATCTCCTTTATCTCAAACAAAAATAAGGGGAGAGGGAAGCTTCTCCCTCTCCCCCAGTTTTTTATATTAAATTACCGAGTATAGATTACGCGATTGTACCGTCTTTGCGGCCATCTAATGTAATAACTTTACCTGTGATGCCATCAAGTTTCCATGTATCCATCTGGCCCATAAGTGAAGTATCAACATAAGCGCAGATATCATTTGTTAACATACAAACGACTCCGACTTTCTTATAAACCTGAATCTCTCTTGAACGGTCTGCATTTGTGTACTCATCAACAATAGTATTTCCTTCAAATGCAATCTTAACAGGTTTACTGTCAGCACCACTAGGAATAATCCAAGCATAACCTGGGTCGATTACTTTGCGGCTATTAGTTTCATCCTCAAATCCCTGCTCAAGGATGATAACTTTGTGACCTTTATAAGAAGCAAGACGTCCTGTTCTCCACAGCTCATCTTTCATGGCTTCTGTATATCTCCAAGCTTCTTTAGGAATCATATTTACTGCAAATTCGTATGTACAATAAATAGTAGGTGTTCCATAAGCAGAAGCGATTGTAAGAAGTTTATCAAAAGCTGCTTCATCAAATCCTGTTGCGGCAACTCTATTTGCAGGAGGTAACTGGTTGATAGAAGCTTTAAGTGCAGCTCCAACCTCTTTATAGATTAATTCGTCCATACCTTCCATAACAATTCTTGTTACTTCAGCGAAATCTACACGACCATCAAGGAACTCCTCAAATCCAATCTGAGCTGCTCCACCAATAGCAGATGTACGAACTTCAAAGCTCTCTTCGTTTTTACCAAGTTTAAATACTTCGTAAATACCTGCAAGACCTACTCTTGTAATAAACTGTTTAGCACGATTATTAGAAGTAAGTTTACGTCTGAAAAGAATTTTATCTCCCTGCGCAAATGTGCGGGTTTCTGCAAACTGATTATACTGTTCTACCACTTTCTTTGGAAGAACTTCATCTAATGTTTCCTCAATAATTGAGAAAATTGTATTTTTATTTTCACGATACAGTGAGTATGTACCAGCTAACTCATTAAGCTCTCTACGAAGAGTTTCATTTAATGCGTCATAACTAAGGTTCTGTCCACCAAAGCTATAAGCTGTAGGAGCGGAAGGGTCAGCCTTTGCAACTGTTTTCATTAACTGAACTAGATTTTGTCTATCTAACATTATCTTCTTCCCCCCTTATTATTTAATACGCATTACCTTAACACCTTTTTGGTGGTCTGGCATTGTATAAACTTTAACTACTTGCCACTGCATATCAGCATCTTCAGCACCTGTTTTAGCAAGAATACCATCTTTAGCCTGAGGTGTAAGAATATCTCCAACAGTAAGAGTAGTTTCATTAATAGTATTAGTAGTAAAGATGTCACCTACATTTGTTTTGAAAACACGAGGTACCATTGTAGTTCCCTCTGGCATTTTCTTTTCTTTGTAAGGTCCTACGATATGGAATGGGTCTTCATTGTAATGAATCTCATACATATCTGGTCCGGCAGTAACATCATCATATTTATATGTTTTAGAACCAATCTTAATAGAATCTTTTCCTTCGGCATCTACACCGTTGTAGTAACGAGACTGTCTATCGAAAGCTTCATCACCACCAGCTGTTGGATTACCATCTTTATCTACTCCATATCCAAATGGACTATAGATACGTGCCTGATAATCATCTTTTCTCATTGCGAATTCGCAATCAATCTGATGTTCTCTATATAATTTTGTTTCATTATAAACAAGCATCCATTCACCTTTACCAGTGAAATTAACCAGTCCTGAAGCATAATCATATTTTACAAACTGACCTTGCTCAAGAACATTAATTTTACTATCAGCAGGTAGTTGAGCATAAATCTGTGCAGTTCTTTGAGCAGATAAATGGTTTGGTTCTACTTGTCCATAACCATACTCAACATATGATGCCTGGCTCTTAATATTTTTCTTTAAGAAATCACTAAGCATTATATATCCTCCTTAAAAATTTATTTCATTTCTTTCTCAACTTCCATTGCTGCTTTTACCCAGGCTGGAGTTGACACGTCATCAAATTCTTCACCATTAAAATTAAATGTTGTTGGTGGAGTATCTTTGTGTTCATCATCATCTAAGTTAAAATTAACTTTATTACGAACACAAATTACAGAAAGTTTTGCTTCAATATCATCAAGAGAATATTTATCAATGTTTTCTGTAACATCTTTTTTATCCTCATCTGATAACATATAAAATTTATCAATCATCTCTTGTTTCTGAGTTCTTTCGTTTGCGAGTTTAAATTCTCTTAAACCATCAACCTCAGATTTTAGAGCATCATAATCAGTTTGAAGTGCGGAATATTTATTAGAAAGTTCAACATATTCTGGAATTTCTTCAAGAGCATATTTACTTTTCTTTTTCTTTTTTTCGTCTTCATCATCATCTGGATTTGAGTTATTATCCCCATTTCCTTCATCATCTTTGCTGTTATCACCAGATTTTGAAGTATTTCCTTCTGTATTTTTATCAGAATTAGGGTCATTTGTTTGTTTATTTTTGTCCTTGTCATCATCTTCTTTTTTCTTGAAAGAAGCTTCAAATGCTTCAACATCAGCCTGTGCAAACTGAGCTTCAGCTAACGGAACAAACCCTGCCATATCTTCGACTTCAGACATATTCTCTACTTTATTCTCATTTAAACTAAAGTTTACACGAGAATATTTAGAATTATCAGAACGACTTTGAAGAACAGCAAATAACTGGTCACCCTCAAGCAATACATTAGATAGAGAATAATTCTCATGGTCAATATTGCTGTAAAGTTGATTCCACAGATTATCGCCAACTGTTACTGAATATTTAGTAAACACTTGTGTTCCTCCTTTATTATTATTTAAAATAGTTTTTAATTCTTTTAATTCTTGCATCATGGAATAAATCTTATGTTTAAATCCATTATCAAAAGAAAATTGAGTAGGTGTGATATTAGAACCCTCAAAACAAGGTTCACAATTTTCACCTAAAATACATAGTTTAGATACTATCGCCTCATTAATAATAAAAAGTTTAAGTTTTCCATTATTAAAGTTTGTCCAAGTTCCATCTAAACTAACATCATCTAATTCCATAGATTGATTATTGCCATTGTCAATGATTCGTTGGCATTCCGGATATTGTCCAGTCCACAAGTATCCTTCAGTTACTAAGTATTCTCTTTCATACTTACCATCATCAAGATATTTCTGAAACCAAACTTTAGCATTCAAGTCAACGAATCCATAAGGTCTAGTTGTGTCACGCACAACAATTTTTCCATTAGAAATATCAATGCTTCTATTATGTTCCTCAAAATCTCCAGAAGCCTCGTTGTAAAAACCTACAATTGGACTTCCTGGCAAAGAATTAGCCATTTGTTTAGCTACTTCTTTTGTAATGACAGACTTATTGCGGTTTGGGTCATCTCCTACATAGCAAACCTTAATCTGACATTTAGAGATTAGAGGGTTAAGTGGAATAACATTAATAATCTCACATGGTGTTTCTAATTGAACACTTGTATGCATTATTATCCTCCTAGCTCATTGATTCACGATTCTGAATTGTTTTTTCACTTTTTTGACTATCAGCTTTTTCTGGTCTACCGGCTTCGCCGCTAGACTGCTGTTGCTTTTGCTGATTAGCATTTTTTCCAGAATTATTTGTCGTATTATTTTGATTTTTATTTGTATTATCTTGCTTATTTGTGCCCAAAATATCTTCTCCATTTAGCGTAGAACTCATTAATGGTGGAATCATAATAGAACTCAAATGTAATACTTCATTTTCAAAATGAGCAGTATGAATAATAGAACTCTGAGAATGTCCAAGCGCAATTTGCGGCAACATCTTAGAATAACCAATTTGTACTTGTTCTTTGTACATTTTAGATAAATCTTGATAATTGTACTGAGTAGTTTCTAACATAAAAAACTTAAATACAAATTTTCTTTTATTACTACATTTAGCACGAGTAACTCTATCAAAAAAGATATGAAACTGTAAAAGAATATTTCTAGTAGTTGCCTCATCATTTAAAATAGATTTCTCAAGAGATAAGTTACCATCAGTATTAAAGATGTTTTGAGAAATACCAAGAGAATTAAACAATGTTCTTTCTACTTTTTCCAAATCATCTTTAGTAGTGGTAGTATTACTATCTGACATATCCTCTACACTGACATCCGCAAATGTGGTCAATACATCTACACCAATAGCACGGCAAAGCATCTCAACCGCATTATTGTGTATATCTCTTGCTTCATCCACGTCAAAAATTAAATCCCCATTTTTATCTAATGGAAGCTTTTGAATAACAATTTTTAATAATTGTTGCATTTGCTTGCGGCGGTCTAAGTCCTGCGCAGCATCCAAATCAAGTAAATTTGGAATAGCATTTACGAACATCGGAATGTCATTATTGTTAAAATTGAATTTAACAGTTGAATCTGGGTCAAGTAAATACCATGTGCCAAATGGGTCCATCATGTTATCTACTGGAAGTTTCCCTTGCTTATAAAGTAAATATCCTTTTTGAAATTCTTTAGGAAACATTTTAAGTACTCGCATACGATAATTAATATCTCTAAAATGGTCATCAAAGAATTTCATATTAAATTCAACTGCTGGATTCATACCTACATTATATCTTGAACGACAATAATTAATAGGTAACTGTTGAAGCATTAATCCATCCGCTCCATCTACCAAGTAGCCATAGTAAGCGCCATCCTTAACGACAGCTAAAGCTATATCCGCACACATTTTCTTAATATGAGTATTATCCAAATAATCTAAAAGATAATTAAATTCTTTTAAAATTTTTTCTTCTTTAACTTTATCATCTAATACTTCTGGTACGATATACCAATCGTATCTATATAGAGTGGCAATATAATTACATACACGAGAATATATACCACTAGTTCTATAAAAGTAATTAGAAATTTCACGAAGAACAGGAACATTATTTTCAGCTAAAGCCTTTAAAATCCAACGCTTATCCGCAAACATAGGATTAATCTTTTTAAGAGAACCCAAATTTAATGTTGCATCATCTAGCATTTTAGCTCCAACCTTAATTCTACCATATTCTATTGGTGCTTCATTTCCACGTCTTGTATCTACTATACTAAAGCCTTTGGAGCGAATTTGTTCTTGTCTTTGTCTATCTATCAAGACCAATTACCTCCTTAATATCCAGCTTTTTCCATTATATAATCGTAGGATATAAGATGTTCTTCTGTATAAGGAATTTCTATCAAAGTAAGTCCATGTAAAGCGCAAAATCTACGTTTCTTATTATCATTAAACTGCTGTTGGTATAATCCCCTTTTACCGCCAAATTTTGAACTTGCTTCATAATGCTGTTTTCCTTGATACTCAATAAGAAAATCAATTTTACCATCATCATCAAAAACTACAAAATCAAAGCGCAATGGTCTACCGCTAGAGCTTTTAAGTTCTGGAAATATATACTCTTCTTTAAAATTTAATTCTGCTTTTTGTAATATCTCTTCTATTTTAATTTCTCCTCTAGAAGCGCGCATCTATTATCCTCCTTTCGCATTTTATTGCTACTATTACTGAAAAATTAATAGTAGCAATAAACATATTTTACCCAACACTTTTATCTTAATTAAAGAATTTCCATTCGCTTGCAACAAAACGTTTTTTCTTTTTCTTAGAATCTTCTTCTGTTTTTATATAATATAAACCATATTCAAGGGCTGAGAATTTATCCTTTTTGATTGCTCTATTAGCTTGTTTAAGGATAATATTAACACCCTCATTTTCTTCTCGAAGATTCATAAGTTCTTCTTTAAGGATAGAAGTTAATGTGAAAGGTCTTAAATATTCAGCACGTTTTTCTGGAGTCATGGTTTGTCCAATTTTAGTACCAAGTAATTTAGTTTTTGCAATACGTTCATCCTCAAGAAATTTAATTTTACCAGAAGAAAGCTGTGATTGCATATTAGCATGCGCTTCTGTATTTATAGGTGCATTCGCTTTTATCATATATATCGCATCTTGTTCACAATCAACAGTTTGGAACTTCTTATAAAATTTTTCTTCATCATTATAAACACCAAAATCCGCAAAAAATTCATTAGTATCTGGGTCAATTTGAGATTTAACCAAATAGTCCATAAGTCCAATACCAATACCATTAGCATCAATAACTAATCTGCGGGCTTTATATCTATAAAATAAACGTTTTACTTTAATAGCTTGGTCTTCAAAATGATCATCATGGAATGTATAAATATTAACTAACTGCTTCATAGATACATCCTGAGAACGCGGAGTTACTTTAATTACGCATACTACAGAATCACAACCTTTACGGCCAACATCCATAGATAGTATGTAATAAGCATTTTTGCTTGAACGACCAGATGCTTCTTTTTCTGGCTGTTTAAGTATTCTATTACGGTCAAATGCTTCAGAACTAAAGAAGGCATCTTCAATAGTACCAGACCAAACAGATTCATATTCACGAGCAAAGGAACTTTCGTTGAAAGTACCATCCATTTTCAAGTCTTTGATAAAGTTCTTATCAAGCAATTTAACCAATACAGGGATACGATAAGTACCACCCATTATCATTGATTTTTCTGGTTTAACTATTTGCCACACTAAAAGCTGAATAAGCTTGTCATAAGGATATGTATTCTTATAGCCAGCGGTTGTAATATAAACCTGACTTTTATTAAGTTGCTCTTCTGGGTGAGTGGACCCATCCATACACATACGGGAAATGTTCATTGTTGGAATGATAACCTCACTTAATATCTGACCATCAACGCCTACACATTCTTCAATCAGACCACCATGACGACGTTTACCACGTGAACTTTCCCTAGCCGCAATATTGTCAAAATACGAACCATTTTTAAATACATACTTACAATAATCTTTACCTTCAAGAGTTACACCACGATTCCAGTCGATTTCATTTTTAAATGCGGGTATCAGTGTACAAATCTCTTGAACTTTTTCTTTTACAATTGCCGCAGCCTGCTCTTTACCGCCAGATGTAACGAATAGTTTACATCCAGGATATAATACGCAACGGCACATTAATACCATCATAGATAAGAAAGATTTTGAATATGCACGTGGGAAAACCGCGTACACATATTGATGACGCATACAAATCCGCAAGAATACTCTTTGATAAAAGAAAAACTTAAAATTCTGCGGATTGCGGTCTTTTAATAAGAAGTCAATGAAAATATCTGGATATTCTCTCCAGAAACTTATGTATTGTCTTGCTACTGGAATAATAGCATTGACACGTTCCTCGGATAAGCCAATCTTATCTCGAGACTGAGAAAGAGCTAATAAATCTTGTAATGCCATTTATTTACTCCTCCTCGAGATACTCTTTCATTACTTCCTCAGAAGCTTTTTCTTCATCTTCTTCAAATTCATTAAATTCTTCAAAATCTTCATCTTTAATTTGGTCAACATCTTCAAGACTAAGAATCTCATCTTCGATATCTTCATCTTCTTCTTTAGCCTCTTCACGCGCCATAGTCTTAACCGCACTCTCAATTAAGTTACCTAAATTCATTTCATCTACAACAAGAGAACGAGTATAGCCTTTTAAGTCTGCGATTGTTTCATCTACCCTATCTCCTGGTTGGTCAATATAATATCTAGGTATAAATCCTTCTTTTTCGCAAATAGCTACAAGTTCTGAAATAGAATCTACATATTCGCCAGATTCAGCTTTATTTTGCGCCGCAGTAAATTTACCTGATTTCATAAGTGAATCATACATACGAAGCATCTTTTGCGCACCATCAACATCACCAATATCCAAAAGCTGATTAGATTTTAGTGAGGTTTTGCACAAAAGTTTCAAGTTGTCAATATGACCTGCGGATTGAATATCATAAGATTGCATCATTTCATTATAGAGCTGTTCAAGTTTAACCCATTCTTCTGGTGTGTAAGATTTACCCCATTTAAGTAATAAATAACGTTTATCATCATCCGTGAGGTCTGCCGCAATGTCAATATCATATTCTGCGTTTTGCTCTGCAAAATAATCATCAACTCCAAAAGAATCTTGTGGAACTTCAGGTGTTTCTGGAATGGCTATAGTTGGTCTTTCTGGTGCAGATACATGACTTTGCTCAATAACTTTAGCTATTTCCGCGGCTTCGTATCCTTGTCGCTTCATAGTTTCTTCCATCTTGTGGTCTGCCATTTGCTGAAGAAATTCTGTATCTTTGAAACGATAATCTCTAAATTGTTTTAATTTCATTTTAGCAAGATAACGACCAATAATAGTTGTACCTGTCATCGTCTTGCCTTCACCAGCATATTTTTGTAATAATTTATTCCATTCTTCTGGAATATAAGGAACATCACATTCTTCTAATATCCACATATATGTGCTAGAATCCCAATTATCTACATGCATTGTAAGGCATTTTTTGCATTGATGCAATTTGCCTTCTGGATATTTCTCTAAATTATTAGAACCATAAAATTCAGTTCCTCTCATGGTACGCTGGCATTTATCGCAGAAAAATGTATCATTATTATTTGCTGCCATAAATCATACCTCCTTTATAAAGGATAAAGAAAACCTGAATCTTATTATTTCTTTTTGTCCTTATTTTTTTTATTTCTACATTCTTTGCAAATAGAATACCAACCATCTTTGCTAGTTTTATTTTTGCTAAAGTATTTATTATGTGCGAGTTTAATCTTCCCGCATCGACTGCATCTTTTATATTTGCCTCTTTCAGTATTCAAAAAATACCAACTCAATTCTATATCTTCTGCCTTAGAAGCGATAAGATTAGGAATTTTTTTACGCCACAAACTCGAAATATATTCTAAACTATGCGTAGTATTATATTTTTGTTTTAAAATTTTTTGAATTTCTATATTCTGCAATCCATCTATTTTACATTTAACAATTTCTTCATATAAAGGAAATTCTTGTAATGCTTCTGTAGCGACATTATCAAATGATTCCATAAGATACCATAAGTCACCTTCAAATCTTCCCCAGCCTTCCTCTTTTAGTTGAGAATAATTACAAAGAATTAATGAACAAACTGCTGGGTCGCATAAAGAAACTCCACTAGGGACGATATAATTATTTTCGTCTAAAGTAAAACCTTCAACTAATCTAGAAGCAAAATTAGAACGACTGATTTTATTGAATATGATTGGTTTGCGGTAAGCATTTTTTATTACATATTGGTCTTTCCGCATTTCAATCAACGCCTTTTTAATTATATAGGCATCACGTCCTTGCGCCTTTTTAAGTTTCATTTCCCAGTTATTAATAGCATCACGTAATTGTCTTAAATAAGGTATTTCTTCTAAATCTTTTTTTGTTATTGTCACTTTTGGTTGAAATATTGTAGTTTTACTTTCGTTTATTAAATTATAGATACCATCTTCGCCATTTTCTAATTGGGAAACAAGACCCTCATAAGAAGTTTCTCTTTTATTAACAGTAGTCATACGATTTTCTGTCAAGATTTGTTTTTGTTTCTTTTCTTGTTTCTCCATACAAAGAACGAGATAGTCTGCTAAAATTTCTAAATATCGCTCACTAGGCTCAGGAGTTTCTTCTAAAATTTTCTTTACTAACTCATTTCTTTCTTCTGGAGATTGTATAGTGTAATCTAATTTAATCATAATTTACCTCCAGTATTAAGAACATTATATCGCAAAACTTGGACAAAGTCAAATCCATTGACAACATTAAAATTTTTTGATATTATATTAGTAAATTAAAGGTAAAAATAAAGAGGATAGAAATATGATTTTAAGTATAATTATTTATGTCTTGTGGATGCTTATGTTTTTATCTTTAGCTATTCAATCTGCGGATTCGCTGTATCAATTAGATTGGGCAGAAATGTTCATTGTACTTATAATATTTTTAGTAACAGCTCCCGCATTTTTCATTTCAAATATTGCCACATGGGCTTTAGACCTTTTAATGGGTGATAATTGGGATGGTAGCGACGATGATAATATTAAATTTAATTAAGGAGATAAAATAAGATGTTATTAAGACCAGAAAATGCAAGAAGAAGATTAGATTCACTTGGAAGAATTACACTTCCAAAAGGTTTAAGAGATAGAATGTTTATGCGTGACAATGAAGAACTTGAATTCTTTACTTTTGATTTAGATGGAAAAATGTATATCGCACTTTCTGTAGCAGATGGTGTAGACCCAAAATATCTTGCTGCAAAATCAATACTTGAAGAGCTCGGCGCAGATATTCCAGATGAGCTGGAGGATAAAATTAATGAAAAGAATTCTTAAATATTGTTTAAATGATATTGGAGTTCTTGAACTACCACTTGTACAATTTCTTGAAGTAAAAGCAATTCAAGGACGTACTTATCTTTGGGCATTAACTGATACTTCTGCTCCGATAAGAAGTTTTTTTGTAAACCCTATTGGAACTGGACAGCCGATTCCTGAAAAAGTGTTACAAAATACCCAATATATTGGAACTACCATTGAGAAACCTTATGTATGGCATTGGTTTTTAAAAGAAACAAATCTTACTGAAAACCGCACAGAAGTTACAGTAAAAGACCAAAATGGACAAAATTTAAAAATTAAATTATAATATATATATAAAATAAATAATAAAGAAAAGGAAAAAGAAATGGATAATAGTGAACTTGGTATCAGAATGAAAGAGCTTTATGAAAAACCTGCAAGAACTCAGCTACTTCGCCGCATGCCAGTAGCTATCCGCATTGATGGAAAAGCTTTTCATACATTTACTCGTGGATTTAAAAAGCCTTTTGATAAGGTACTTATGAATTCAATGGCAGATACAATGCAGTATCTTTGTGAGAATATTCAGGGCTGTGTTCTTGGATATACTCAGTCAGATGAAATTACATTAATTCTTGTAGACTATCAGACTTTTCGTACTGATGCCTGGTTTGATTATCAGGTCCAGAAGATGACATCTGTAGCCGCAAGTATGGCAACTATGGCTTTTAACCGCGCATTTGAGATGTATGCCAATAGTCATATTGGATACCTTGACCGCACAGGTTTTATTCTTACTACTGATGGCGAAAAATACGCTAATAATTTAAGAAGAGCCATGCGGCAGGGAGCTTGCTTTGATGCAAGATGTTTTAATATTCCAAAAGAGGAAGTAACAAATCTTATTTATTGGCGGCAGTTAGACGCGACGCGCAACAGTATTCAGATGGTGGGACAGGCAAACTTCAGTCAGGGGCGTCTTGACCACAAGACTTGTGAAGATATACAGGAAATGCTTTTTCAGGAAAAAGGCATTAATTGGAATGATTATTCAATTCCAGAAAAAAGAGGATGTTGTTGTATTAAAACTGAAGAGCGGGAGACAATTAAAGAACCAAATGTTTATTTTGGAGAACAAATTGGAGAAAAAATAATTGTTCGCCGCAAATGGAAGATTGATTACGAAATTCCTATTTTTAAAGGCGCAGATAGAGATTATATTGATAAATTAATTTTTATTGAGCCAACCGCATGAATGTAGGAATAATTGGAGGCACACTTGATGATTATGACCTTTTAGATAAGAAGTTGAATGAGCTTATTGAAATAAAGGGAACATATTTATTTAACATTGTGTGCTCTCCCAATTCTTTGGGAGATAAATGGGCAGAAAATAACGGCTCCGGCAAAAGATATTTTTTCGGCGCATTTAATGATTATATTAAGGAACTTGATTTCGCCATTGTATTTATGAATGAAAAAAATTTGCGCCATCCAGTTTTGGAGAAGCTGAAAAGAGAGGGAAAACATGGTACGGTGATTATAAGATGAAAATTAAGACGGAAGAGAGAAAAGATTTTATAATAATCACTTATACTCTTGGTGAAAATGATATAGATGAAGTTTATGGAGTATTTAAACATGTCTCAGAAGTATTTCCTGACAAACATGTTATTGCAATTCCAAATACGATAAATGTTAGTGATTATTTGGATGATGAATCCGCAATTAGACTTTTAGAGTCAGTTGAAAAAGAATTAAAAGAAATTAAGGAGAATAAAAAGAATGGGCAAAAATAAAAGTAAGAAAGCAAAAAGAACAGAATTTCAGATTATGAGAAGCCGCATGGCAAAACTTGATTATCAGATGAAGAAAGAGGCTGAGGATGCAAAAAGAGATAATAGAAAAAATAAAGGTAAAACCGCAGGAGATACTGAGTTCGCCGTACAGCTGTAAGGTATATCAACCGAAACCCACACCATATAAAATTGTATTGGTAGATGATAATGGAAGAGAATTTTTTATTTTACCATGCAATAAGAAATTTAATTGGTTACAAAGAAAAATGTTTAAGTTACTGTTGGGATTTGAGGTAAAGGAGAATAAAGAATGATTGGAATTATTGTTCCACTTATTGTGTTATTTTTACTGAGAAATTACTGATAACGAAAACGAAGAAAATGCTTTAATGTTATATAAAAATTAAGGAAAATGGGAGAGATGCGAATGCGTTTCTCCTTTTCCTATAAAGGAGATAATTATGGTAGAAATTAAAGATTGGAAAGAATTTAAAGATAGTGGATTGCTTTGGTATACAAATTTATTTTTACACGCTTTTGGATGGTGCTTGCTTGTGGAACAAGATGATGATGGAAATATTAATGTGGGTGTTCCTGCGCGAACTGATTTTAGGGGTTTTTCTACTGAGATTAATGATGCTGGATATTTAAAATTAACTGAGTGGGTTAAAGAACATATTGATGAATTAGATAAAGACGTGGAAGATTTAAGGTGCGTTGAGGGAGCTACTAACCCAAGCCCTGTCAAAGATTGATAAAATGGATTTAAGAATCAGTAATCTGAAATCCAAAATGGCTTTTTCTCGTAATCTGAAATCCAAAATGGCTTTGAAAAGAGTTTTGTCCAGAGCAAAACGATTTTCGATTTTAAAAAAATTTTTTTCACGAAATATACCCCCGGGTAAAAGAAACCTCAAGTCCATTTTCATTTCAATTTTATCTGAGAAAAATACATAAAAAGTAATGACGCGCTCGTCAAATCCTCGGGCCGTGAGCGCAGGCTTAGGCCCGAATTTCAAGTATAACACGAACTACAACAATTTGTCAAGCAAAAAGTTGCACAAAAATATTTCAATTCACTTCCCAAAATTCGTCACTTTGCACAAAGAATATTTTCAGCACCTTGCACAAAAATACTAGTCAATCTTTGTGCAATATTACCTGTTGACATCGCCGCACATCTGTGGTATAATAGACTTGATGCTCTCGTGGAGCGAAGTTCGTAACCAAAACTGCGGTTTCCAGTAGCTCGCTTGTTAAGAAATTAACAAAGAAAAATTACAAAAACCTCTTGACAAGTGGCTACCTATGTGTTATACTATGTATAAAGAAAGAGAGAAAGAGAGGACAAGGACATGAAGTATGAGGTTATTGATAGTGATGGAAAGTTTGTTTTGTTGACTAGTAGTAAGAGTTTAGCTGAACTAACTGCCAAGAGAACAAATGGTACTATCATTGAGACCTATCTGGTATAGGGCGGGTTAGCCTAGGCTAACTCCTCAGCCAGCAGGTAAAGAGAAAAAGAGTAAAAAAGGTCTTGACAAGCAAGCACAAAGGTGTTATAATAAATATAAAGATAAAAGAAAGAGAGAGTGATTAGTATGACAGATAATAAATGGTTATGGTTCGACATGGATGGAACTTGTGTAGACTTCTATGGAGTAGAAGGTTGGCTTGACTATCTGATGCAAGGTAGTACAGTGCCTTATGAGATAGCAAGACCGCTTGTATCTATGAGCTTATTTGCACGGCGTGTTAATGAGCTACAAAGACGTGGTTATAAGATAGGTATTATCTCATGGGCAAGTAAGAATGCAACACTTGACTATGTACAGGCAATAGAAGAAGCCAAAAGAAAGTGGTTAAAGAAACATCTTCCTAGTGTAAAATGGAATGAAATTATTGTAACAGAGTATGGACAGAACAAACGTGCGGCTGTGCCTTGTGGCGGGATTCTCTTTGATGATGAAATAAAGAATAGAGAACAGTGGCATGGGGCTAACGTGGACGCTGTGGTTATGATGGACGTACTCAAAGAATTAATACAGTGTCATGCGTAAAGGAGTAAAGAGAGAACAAACGTTCTCTCTTTATCTATATTCTGCGGTTCAGAGGACGCAGATTGTTAAAAAATTAACAGGAGTGTTAATACATTAACGAGATAAGGAGTAGCGACACTTCACCACACTAAAGTGGTAAAGCATTAAAGTAACACAGCAATGTAGTAGTACAGCATTCCAGTAGCAGAGGATTAGTGCGGGAAAACAAAAAATATTTTTAAAATTTTTTCATTTTCCTATTGACAAATTAGTTCAGTTGTAGTATACTATAATCAAGTTAAGAGAAGAGGAGGTCATTAACAATGACAGTAAAAGAAATGATGAACAACGTAATCAAACAGTTAGGCTTTGAGAGTCCATTGACAATTATGTTCTGCAAGGATTGTGAATCAGGAGAGTTCACAAACGAACAGTTAATGCGATTGATGTATACAATCGTAGAATACTAAAGGGCGAGGCGACCGCTATGGTCGCCTGCTGCCCCAACTAATTATACCACAGGTCGCCGCAGTTTGTCAAGAGGAAAATTGCACAAAATATTAAATAATTCGCATCCCGAAATTGGCTATTTTGTACATTGACAAACCTGTTGGCTTGTAGTATACTATAATCAAAGTTAAGGGAAAAGTAATAAAAAAGAAAATAAAAAATAAAAAATAACCCTTGACAAACAAGTAGCTTGGTGTTATAATGAATATATCAAATGAAAGAGAGGAAATGATGAAAATGATTAAAACAGTATTAGCAGTTATGGTAGGTATCGCAGTTATTGGCGGTGTAGGAAACTATGAAAGCACTTACACAAGAACAGCAGAGGTCACAGAAGTACAGAATGATAGCCTTGTAACATTCACAGACCCAACAGGTAATGACTGGGACTATTACTTTGAGGATGGTACAGACCTTGAAGTGGGGGATAATGTAAAACTTATCATGGATACAATGCACACTGATAATAATATCTATGATGATGAAATTAAAAAAATAGTCCTTGACAAATGAGTCAAGGACTGGTATAATAGGTATTAGAAAGAGAGGTGAAAAGATGAAAAAGACTGATAGGGAAATCTTATTAGAAATATTCAAAAAAGCTGGTGTAAAAATCTTATGTGAAGATAATGCCGACTATTTTGAAATTGAACCGTCAACCTATGGAGAAAATGTTGGATTCGACTTTGATTTACAGGGAAACTTTCAAAAACTTATTTAAAAGAAAGAGGTGTTTTTTATGATGATTTTAGGACTTTACATTGAAAAAGGACAGGAAACCGCACTTGTGGACTGTTCAACAGGGGAAATTCTCTCACAGAATAGAGAGGAAATTGTCAGAATACTTGCACAGAATGATGGAAGTTATCTGTTACAATTAATTTAAAAAATTTCAAAAAAGGGCTTGACAAGCTCAAGCCCTTGT
>ERZ808274.211-NODE-211-length-34190-cov-4.126732_pt1 | contig 34190 bp, 18 predicted proteins | sample MGYA00521277_ERZ808274 | MGnify/ENA primary metagenome ERZ808274 (study PRJEB31516, sample SAMN03275597) | gut metagenome | biome: mammalia-associated habitat; material: feces | host: Papio cynocephalus | place: Kenya | collected 2012-07-28 ... | reverse complement strand
AAATTGGTGAATGTTATTTTCCCTTTTTTGGTTAAAAATAGAATACCGCTATCACTTCAAAGTAGATTACGAGCATGGTTTAATTCAATGCATCAAAAACGGTTCTGTTATAACCGTTGAAGAAGTAAATATATTTTTTACCAATTAAGGGAAAATCGATGTGTCCACATAGCCTCGCCGTCGATGAGGCACTCTTGCAAAAAACCTTCTTGGAAGCCATCAACAGGCTCGTCGGCAAAGACGGGAATAGCAACATGAAGGACTTTCTCTCTAGTGTCGAGACCGCATTGCTATCGCAATCATTCACAACAAAGATAGCCGACACAAAGGCCATGATAGCGGAGCTCGAGAAGAAAAAGGACAGCATCCTTGAACTAAGGATGAGCGGAGTCGTCAGCCAAGAGGACTGCGAGAGCAAATACAAGATTATCAATCAGGAGCTTGATCTGAAAAGATCGGAGCTCAATGACTACAACGGCAGGTAGGATAACCAAGGCGATGGCATCCATTATCAGGAATACGACGAGAACATCGACATCACATCCGTCATGATACCGATAAGCACGAAGTACCTTCAATATTCCTATAAGGCAATGAATTTGGCTACGAATGACCAAAATTTGAACTTTGGTGGCGAGAGGATAAAGATTAATAGCGTGGACGCGATAGGCATCATCAACAGATCAACGTATTCCAATTCCGTCAGGAAAACGCTGACCGCCATCTTTGATCGTTTCTTCAACGAAGAGTTCAGTCGGGCGGACATCGTGTCTTGCCTCAACGCCTCGAAGTCGGCTAGCACTAATTACATCAGCTACCTCCAGAATCTAAATGTGGTGGAGCAGGTGAAAGGCAAAGGCAAAGGCAAATACAGGTTCAGATAATCAGCTCAAAACGAGCAAATCGAATGTATTTAATTGCGCATCCGATACGACTTACCTCGTATTCACCATCGAGTAGACATATGAAAAATCACACGTCAGTGGGCATGTCTATTCCGTAGCCTACCTCGGCTCCGTAAACATGTATTTCATGTGGGAACGATGCATGTGAGAAGTAAATATATTTTTTGTCTAGAAAACCGCCCAAAATCGGGTAAAAACCGTGGTATAGTTTGATTGAAAAGACAAAAAATGCTAAAGCTATTGCCTTCTATTTAGAAAATAGGCTAAGAAAAAAATGGAACATGTTAAAAATAAGCAGAAATTTTGAATTCGATTTTATCTATACTAGTCAAGTGGAATTGACTAAAAAGCGTTTCTATTGTGTCCTTTTTTCTTGACTAGTGAAGCGATTCCACACTTGTCATTCGCTTTCTTGAGGCGGTTGAGGCATTGTCTTTTGACTCCAAGTTTCGCTGCCGAGGCCCCTGAGGTTCATTTATCCGCGCTTTTTCTTCTTAACTTGACCGACAGGATTCTGGATTATGTTGAGTTCATTATCTCGAAAGGATACCGCGTGAGGAAGGGAAACATCGGGCCCAATGCCATCTGCCACATTGAGAGCAGCGTCGAACTTTTTAATCTAGGGAACGTCAACGCTGAGACAATGTTTGGGAATAACGTCACTTGCTTCTCCAAAGAGAAGATGATCGTCGAGATGATACGGAAGAGGGACGACTATGATTCGGAGCTGTTCCTCAAGGCGGTGAAGACGTTCTTGAAGGGAACGAATAAAGACATGGATTTCCTTTTCAAATACGCGAGAATGAGGAAAATGGAAGAGAACGTATATCAAATTCGGGAGGTCGTGGATTATGAGGATTAACGGGGATTCTCTTTCCGCTTCTCCTTATATGGATAAGTCCCTCCTCCAAGGATGAATTATTTATATTAGAGTTAACGTTGCAAATATTTAAAAATATAAAAAAATTGCCACGTTAACTATGAAATAACAATGCTATAGTGTATAATAACAGCACAGGAGGCGAATTATGAAACTCTATAAACGAGAAAAGTATCTGTCCAAGATGCGCGCGTTCTTCCACGATGACGACCTTATCAAAGTGATAACCGGGATACGCAGATGTGGGAAATCCAGCCTCATGCAAACCATAGCGGAGGAACTTAAAGAAGCTGGCGTTGCAGAAAACAATATTATTTATATTGATCTTGACAAACGTGGGTATAAAAACATCCGAAGCGCGGATCAGCTAGATTCGTTAATCGAATCCGCCACGCAAACGAAAGGGATGAAATATCTTTTCATAGACGAGATTCAGAATGTCGAAGGCTTCGAAGAGGTGATCAACGGGTTTAGGTCGGAGGGCGGCTATTCGATTTTCATAACAGGCTCTAATTCCTATTTACTCAGCGGGGAGCTTGTGACGAAGCTGACCGGTAGATATCTTGAATTCGAGATGTTCCCGCTGACATTCGACGAATACGAGGACATGAAGAGGTTCTATGGGCGCGATATCGATGCTAACGCCGAAATAGAACTGAATAACTATATTTTGGAAGGCGGTTTTCCGCGAGCCATTCAAATTGACAGCCTTTCGGACAAACGCACTTATGTGAAGGGGATTATTGGTGAGATCTTCGAAAAAGACATCAAGCGAAGAGTGAAAATCAAAGACGTTCATTCTTTTGATCTGGTTCGGAATTACATTATCAACAATTTCGGCGCGACGACGAGCATCAACAGCCTGCACGAAGCACTTCTCAAAAATGGCATGACCATCAGTCGTGCGACGGTGACCCGGTATATAAAGACGCTCGTTGATGCGAAGATTCTGTACGAATGCAAAAGGTTCGACATGAAGTCAAAAAAAACACTCTCGGGAGAGCAGAAGTATTACGTCGCCGACCTGAGCTTTTACTACGCGATGAATACGGACAACCGAATCAATTATGGGCCGACGCTGGAGAATGTCGTGTATTTTTACGCAAGAAGCCTCGATTACGCGGTAAGCGTTGGGCGCATCGGAAGGCTGGAATGTGACTTCATCTTCAGAGACGGCGACATGAACTATTCCTATGTGCAGGTGGCCTATAAGATGCTGCAAAGCAAAGACACGGAAGACCGGGAATACAGGCCATTGGAAGGCATACGGGACAATTATAGAAAATACATCATGACAACGGACTATATGCTGCAAAAGAGAAACGGTATCATTCATGTCAACCTGATGGATTTTATAAGCAAAGGCATGCGCTTTTAAGCGAAGGGCCCGATCGTTGAAAGCTCGCCAAAAACAACCTTTAAAGAAGTTGCCGATTCAGAAAAAAACATAGTTGGCCTGGAATGGGGAAGGATGATGGACCATCCTTTTTAAATTGTTAAAAAGCAGTAAATTGGCATCGTTCTTTTCTTTAAAAATGAACTGATTCCTAAATGTTTTTGTAAGGAACATGACTAATAGTTCAACTTTGAATATATCATCGATATATTTGCTACATAAAAGGTTTAGCTTGAGGGATAGTACATATTCACCAATACTATCTACGTGTGTCATTATTGCCAGTTACATAGTCACATTTGAAATGTAGTGGATATGTTCCTTCCACACAGTGTCTTGTATGGGTAGACATGTTCCTTATCAAAGCTATTAAACTTTATGTTAAAAGAAACATTAATCAACTCAAATTATTTAGATATGCAAGAATAATGAAAATAGAAAAACAAGTATTCAAAGTGATGGAGATCGTATTTAATGAAGATTAATAAGGATTCTCTAAAAGCACGAGCCAATAATTTATCCAAAGGATTTGGCATTGAACAAAATATTCTTTATAACCGCTTCTTTTTCGACGCTTTTTTATCTGCTTAGCGGTTTCTAAACATAAAGATAAATTAATTCTTGAAGGCGGTTTATATTTATCTTCAGTGTTGGGAATTGATAGTGGAGCGACAATTGATATCGATTTATACCTAAAGAAAATATCAATGAATAAATACAATATGTAAATATTGTTGAAAAAGTAATCTCAATTGATTTAGGTGATGATATCAAATTTACAATATTAGATACATCAAATATTAGATTAGAAGACGTTTATGATGGTTTTTAGTTAAAATGATGGCCAAACTAGATAATGTTAAATGTATTTTTGGAATTGGCATTGATCCTATTGTCCCATCTGAAAAAAATTATGATTATAAATGTCTTGTGACTACAAATGTACTATCTTTAAAAGTTTATAATCTAGAAAATTTGTTGCGGAGAAATTACAAACCATTTTATATAGAGGAATTACTAATAGTAGAAGCAAAGATTTTTTGATTTATACATTATAAATAAAGCAAAAAAAGAACAACAATGATGTTATTGTATTAAAAAATCTTTTGAAAAAACGTGTGAATATAGAGGCTTTAAAATTGACAGAGATTTTATTAATGAATTGGTTGAAGAATTATCAATCAATCAACAAATTAAAACTAGATGGAATGCATTTATAAATAAAAACAAATACGCCTATAATTTAAATTTTGATGATGTAATTTAATCAGTTAGAAATTGGATTGAAAAAATTTAAATTAACTAAGTTGGCATCATGTTTTTAACCATTTTACGGGAAACTATGGCTGTTGAAGAGTGAAAACTTTGTTTTGCAAGATAGAACCAATTCAAAAGAATATGCTATATGCGTTATAAAATTTTTAATCACACAAAAACATAAAATCAAACATTGTGCATTAATATATAACACTTTAAAAGCTAATGAATAAGCATTAACTAATCAACATTGTAATTAATAATAACTTTATCAATTCCGTTGAATAAATTTTCCACGGTAACATATTGTCTTACAATAGAGCTAACATTATTGAATGAATCTCCGAATATATCTCTATTAATTTTGACGTCGTAATCAACTAAGCCTCTCGCCTTATTGCCTTCAAAGTCTGCTGTTGAAGAAGTTTCAAATCCTTTTTCGTTAATTCCGTATGTAAATGAGCCATCTCGAACTTTATATCCGTTATCAGCGGCAAACAAAGTGACATCATCATTAATATTAAGCCATTCTTCATTGACATGCATGATTTTGCTTTCCACTCTTGAATACAAAGCCTCTTTTGCTTCTTCAGCAGTTTTATATCTATATTCTTTTGTGTTACTTTGATTTTTCCAATCAACATCTTTTAAAACATATTCTGCACCAACTTTTTTCATGTATGATTCTTTGTATAACGTAATATCAAGAAGATCATCTTTATATTTTTGACCTCCTGAAAAACTAAAATATTGTGGGTCATCGTCATTAGTAAAGTCTGCGAACATGAAGCTGACGTTAGGCTTTCTCGGAATGGCATTACCTTCTTTTGTAGCAACATATTCGATGCTGTTATATTGGCTGATAAAAGTTTCGTATTCAGTTATTTCGTGACTTCCTACTGCTTGTAAATAATCTTCTTTAGCGATTTGTTTATCGCAACCTGTTAATGCTAGTGCGACAATAAGAGCCGATGCAATTATTGATGATTTTTTCATGTTATTACCTCTTTTTGTTTTATTTTTAAAATAAATATACAAATATAATATCAAATATATGTATTTTATAAACAAAAACATGTTTTTTAAGAAGTAGGAATTTAGCTTGAAAATTTACAAAGTGAGCACTCTTTCATGGCGAGTGCTTGTCATTTTTTTATTTGTTTAAAATTATATTAGTTTTATATTTATAAAATATTTTTAAACAAAAAAATTATTTATTAATAAATAAAAAACAATAATTCTATTTACACGCGAATAAATTCGCTTTCTTAGTTATTTATAATTTCGCTAAAAAGTTGAACATTATTATGCGAGGAGGTGTTGTTTATGACACTCGGAAAAAAATTAAAGAAATTAAGAACTGAAAAAGGATTAACTCAGAAAAATCTTGCTGAACAATTGCACGTTACTTTCCAAACTGTAAGTAAATGGGAAAGCGATATTAACGAACCTGATATTACAACTTTAAAACAATTATCTAAATTTTATGGTTGTTCCATTAATGATTTATTAAATGATGCTTCTAGTGAAACAAAAGAAAACAATGTTGGAGAAACAGTGGACAATAAACCTACTGAAGTGATAACAAAAACTATTGTTGTTCATCAAAATGAAAAACATGTATGTGCTAGATGTGGAAAAGATATTGAAGAAAACGAACTCGTTTCTGAAGATATTACAAAAAAAGAGCGGCATGGAAGAATAATAAGAAGTGTCAACGTTGGACAAACTTATTATCATAGAGATTGCTTAGACGAGATTAAAAAAGAAAGGGAAATAAATGAGAACAATATAAGAACCAAAAAAGCATCAACGAGCAAAAAGAAATGTTTTGGCTGGGGAATTGCTGCAGGTGTCGTTGCTTTAATAATTGCTTTAGCAGTTTTTCTTACTCATACAAATATTTTTCATCCAGCACTAGGTGTTTTATATAGTGTATTAATAGGCTATGGTTTGTTTGCAATGATTTATTGCATTATTTCTGATTCTTATATTGGCGATATTTTTCTATGGTGTTCAGGTTTTTCCATTAAATTCCCAGGATTAATATTTAGTTTTGATTTAGATGGTCTCGCTTGGCTAATTGCTATGAAAATTTTATTTGCGGCCATCGGATTTATAATTGGAGTAGTTGTTTTATTAGCAGGTACAGCTTTATGTGCTTTGTTGGGTGGGTTTTCATTTCCTTTTGTATTAGCTCACAATATCCGCACCAATTACAAAGATGCTTTTTAAGGAGAATATTATAATGAAAAAGAAGTTTTTATTTTTAACCCCTGTTCTACTTGGATTATTTTTATCTTCATGTGGAGATAGTAATAGTATTAGTTCATCTTCATCAAATAGTAGTTCCATCGGTGGGGGAAGCCAAACTAGCATCCAAGAAATTAAGGAAGATTTTAAGGGTGTTATTTTTTCTGATGCTACTTATACTTATGAGGGAGAAGCTCATATCCTTAATGAAGTAAGTGGCGCTCCAGACAACACTTCCATAACTTACATAGGTCGAGAACCACATGCAGATGTAGGTGTTTATAAAGCAACCGCTAAACTGGAAAAAGAAGGCTATAATGATTTGACATTGTCTGCTACTTTAACAATTAATAAAGCTACTTTTTTAGGCGTTGAATTTAATGATGAACAATTTGAATATGATGGAAAGCCTCATTCAATTACGGTTACTGGCACTTTGCCAAGTTCTTCTATTGTTACTTATAGTTGTGATGTTGAAGGAATTACAAACACCGCTACAGAAATTGGTGAATATAATATTACCGCTACAATAACTGATAAAAATTTTGATACATTAGTATTAACAGCAAAATTAACAATAAAAACAAATGATGATGAAAGATATCTAAAATGGAGCGATGATACATTATTCTTCCAAAATCCTTTGCATAATAATTATTTGTATTCTTATAATGAAGGCACAGGCGATTTAGTAAAAGTCAGCAACGATAATGCTGTTGATATGATTGAAAGCAATGAGGATGAAATAATCTATATTTCTAAACCATTATTTGCCTCTTCAATTAAAACCGCAAACTATTCTAGCAATGATAGAAAAACAAGAACATCTGTTATTCAGACCGCTAATGCAAGATATGTTCAATTTGATGGAAATAAAACAATTTATTATGTTGTCAATGGTTTAACACAAAATAAATCTGGCATTTTTAAAGCTGACTTAAGTGGTGAAGAACCTATTGTTACATGTTTAAGTGTTGGTAAAGCTAAGCATTTAACATTAGTGGACAATAAGTTATATTTTGCAGATGGTAATAATGGTTATAAATTGTCATTTATATTGATAAATGGAGAAAATCAAGCTAGAACATTGTTAGTCGATGAAAAGATCAATAATCTATATTGCTTTGATGGTGCATTCTATTATACTGTCAACAATTTATTGGGCAATTACATTGAAAGATATTCTATTTCTAGTGGAAGAAGAAAACTAACAAGTGATGCCGGAATTGATTTCTGCCTTATCAATGGTTATCTATATTATATTAACGTTGATAAATTGAATACTAGAATTTGGGGAGAAGGAATTTATAAAGTTGATGCCTCTCCTTTAGTAAATAACAATAACACCGGTATTAAAGTGGTTGAAAGTGAAAAGGGATTATGTTCATTAACAAGTGATGGAAAGAATTTGTATTACTACGATATGGATGGATATAAGATAATTAAAGCCAACACCAACGGTGTATTTGTTAAAAATATTTTAGATGGATTTGTTAAACCAGAAGATCCTACACCAACATCATTAGGTGGTGATATGGAAGAATATAATGGTTCGCTATATTACTTAGATATATGGGATGAAAAGACATTACATAGTTATAATCCTCAAACAAAAGAAAATACAAGATTGACCGCGAATAAAGTTGATAATTTTTCCATTATTGGCAATGAAATATATATGAACATGGTTACGAATTTAGTTAACAATGATACATATCGTTTTAATTTAAAAACAGGTGGAGAACCAGAAAAGATTAATACATATGATGGCTCTGACTATTTAAGTGATGGAACATATCTTTATTATGCTCAAGCAAATGCCGCTGGTGTTAAAACTGCGATAAGAAGAACAAACTTAGAAACATTGAAAGATGAGCAAATCTACGATAAAGGTGTTTCAAACCTTAGAATGGTGAATGGTGAATTATGCTTTATTGATGGTTATCAAATCTATTCTATGAATCTTGAAACACTAGTTTCTATGGAGATTAAGCCGAATGGAAAGTCTGTTCATACAACTGTATTTGACACCGATGGTACAACAATTTTTTATCGTGAAATGTATAGTGTTGCATATGCTATGAAACGCTTAAGCAGATATAACGTGAAAACTAATGAATATTCTGTGATGGCGCAAGATAAAACTGATCCAGTTAGTATTGTTTATCACGATGGTGATGTTTATTATTACACCGATACAACAAATGCAGCGAATAACGGTTTATATAAAGTGTCCGTTAAAACATCATCAACTTCTCAAGGCACAATTCTTTTAGCGTGCAATTCGACATATTATGCAACTACATTTGCATTTGTAGGTAATAGCATTTTCTTTACAAATTATATTACTGTTGGACTATTTGGTGATTCACATATATATGAATTAGTAAACGGAAGTAATAAACCTACAAAGGTCGCTTAATTAATTTTAAAAAACCAGTAAACTACCACATTTAGTTGTCTAACTGGTTTTTCATTATGCATATTAAATAAGAAAACTAATCATTAAAAATGCATTTTGTTCTTATAAATTTTGAAAATACCGATTGTATCTTAAAAACTCTTTGTCATGTTTTCTTTTAAAATGTTTGTATAATGTTTATTTGTTTCAACGCTTCTTTGTGTATTCATAAAACGAACTTTATTTTTTAATTTAAAACTTGATTTTTTGATAATATTCACATTCTAATTCACGTATTTGTGTACTTCGTGCGCCTTGTTCTATTATTTTATTTGTGGTACATTATAAATGACAAAAAGACATTTTCAAATTAATTAGAGGTCTTGCATTATGATAAAAAGTATTTTATTGGGTTTGACAATTTTGTTTGGCGCTTTAGCGAAAATTGATTTCAATTACAAAAATACAAATGATAAATCCGATATTCAGTTATATTCTACCAATGAAGAAGACATTGAAATTTCTTCCAATGTTAATAATCCCGATATTCCTATCGATACTTCATCATCATCAAATTTAGTTACGTATAATTTGAAAGATTGTATCTATGAAAATAGAAATCTTGGCGATTTACGACATTTATTAGCGCAATACATAAACAATGAAATTGATTTTACAAAAGAGCTTTCTCATCAAAAAAATATTCAAAATAATTACAACAATGGAATTATAGGGGATAAAGATGATAGACAGCTCGTTTCGATGTCTAATTTTTACCCATATTCAGCAATTGGCCAAATGTCAATAGTTCATGATTTGAGGGAATATGATATCGAAAACAATGTCTATTTTCCTGAAAAGAATTATATTGGCACGTGCTTTATGATTGGATCAAATATTGCTCTTACAAACGGACATTGTGTTTTTGGTGAAATAACATCAGATTTAAATGGTGAAAAAAATACAAGATTTGCTGACTCTATAACAGTAAATTTTGGAAACGGATCAAATGGAAATATTACAAAGAAAGTATGGAAATCAACAATACCTAAAATATATTTTGAAACAAAATCTTATTTATATGATTGGGCAATATTAGAATTTGAAGAAGATGTTGGAAAGGATGTTGGATGGTTCGATTTAGAATATCAATATAGTGTTTTAGGAGACACTGTATATACATGTGGTTATCCAGCTGATTTTAAAAATTCAAACGATGTTTTAATGATGTGTGAAACCTCAGGAATAATCTTAGGGTTTGAAGGTGAAAATGTGTACAAAACGACGTTAGATATTCAGGGAGGGCAAAGTGGTTCTCCTATCTTGATAAAAAAAGATGGTGCTTTTAGTGCGATTGGCATTTTAGGATATTCACACCTCCACGATTATAGTGGTGGCCCTTTTATTAACCTTCTAATTAAAGCAACGCAAATATCTTTCGCAAGAGAATATGAAAATAGAATCAATTGGATTGAACCTAAAGATTATTCGTTTGATGATGCATATCCTATTGATGAAAGAACAATGAATAACTATTGCTTATCTACAATTGGTAGTTTTTCATTTCAAACAAAACGATTCCGAACAGGATATATACAAAACGAATACATTGTTATGTCTCCAATAAAAACCGGAATCAATGAGGCATTTATTGAATATAAATTCGATTTTAATATTTCAAGAATAGAAGTCGCATTATCTCATTGGAGGGAATTATCTAATGAATTATTATCAACTTCAACAGGAAAAGCTGAATTACAAATCAAAGTTGGAAATGAATGGATTATTTATAAAGATCTTTTATCAGATGAAATAAATTTGTCTAGAGATAGAGAGAAACCAAATTATTATCGGTTCTATTTTGAAGATAATATTAAAGAATTTAGATTTTATGCTTCAATCTTCGAACCAATTAATGTAGAAAGAAATAAAGGAAGGATTTGCATTGGCAATATGGCTATTTTTAGATGAAAAAAACATTATTATTTTTAATACCTTTTTTATTAACATCATGTACTCAAAACAGTTCTGCAGTTTCAATTAGTTCAAGTATCGAAAGCACAATTGTTCCAAATCCTTTATTATTAGCGGGAGTTCCAAAGATATTTGAATTTAAGAATAATATATATGAACTTTCTTTCGATACAAATATTACCAATGTTCCTGATGATGTGGTTTTGAAAGCCGTCATTTATGATCCTACAAAAATAACGCAAGACGAATTTGATAGGATAAAAAACTACGATTTATTTCCAAGCAAAAACGCATATTACATTTTTTCAGAACCTCATCACATAATATCGCTTTACTCTGAAAAAGATGATATTAATTTTCTTTATTTTGAACATGGCACTCAAGTCATATATAAATTAATTGATAACAAAGGATAAAATATTTGCTTGTATAGTGGATTGTAGAAAAGCCCTTATTGTTTCTTTTAGGATATAATTTTTAAAAATCAGATTTACTAGATAAACGTGATGGAGTGGTTGTTTTAATTAATGGTTTTGTTTAATCAAAATTTTTATTATTCATCTTGATATTGCCTGATGTAATTTTTTTATTCATTACGAATGAGATATTTATTAGAAAAATTTTTTTCTATTATGATGTTGATAATTGTTAATACCTTGATGTTTTTCTACTTATTATTGATCTGTATCTTTTAAGTTACTTAGTTATTTTTGAATTTTATTAGATGTGTTGGAATAATAATTGTTTGGTTAGCATTTAATTTTTCATTATTTCCTATGCCTTGAAAAAACGAAAATAGTGATTTATTATCTTTTTAATAAGGAAATGTTAATATGACTTCTCTTAAGGTTGCAATAGTGGAAGATGATGAGAAACAATATCAAATTGTCTTGTCACTATTAAATGAATTTGAAAAGAATGAGAATGTTTCTTTTTCGGTTTCGTATTTTAAAGATGGGTTAGAATTTCTTAAAAAAAGCAGTGAAACATCATTTGACTTGATATTCATGGATATTGAAATGCCTAATCTTGACGGGTTGAGTGCTTCAAGTAAGTTGCGATCCATTGATAAAGACGTTCCAATTATTATTATTTCTTATTCCGCTAAATACGCAGTTAAAGGTTACTACGTTAACGCTTTTGGTTATTTAGTAAAACCGATTGCTAAAACAGATTTTGTTTTTCTTGTTAAAAAAGTTATTGAAAAGATTAATTATGAAAAAAATTCTTTTGTTGTTTTAGAAAGTAAAGCAGGAATTAAAAAAGTACCAACAAAAGATATTGTTTATATAGAAGTCGATAATCATTATTTATATTTTCATCTTGTAAATGACGAAATCGTTTCTATTAGAGGAAAGATGAGTGATTTTGTCAGTCGTCTTGAAAACGAAGGTTTTGCTAGATGCAATGAATGTTATCTTATTAATCTATTTTTTGTTACTAAAATTGATAACACAAAAAATGTTGTTATTTTAAATAATCAATCTTTAGCTATTTCTAAACAAAAAAAGAAATCTTTTGTTGAAGCTCTTACAAATTATTTAGGTGAGAACGCATAAAATGTATGAAGATTATACCGCAGTTAAGGCGATAGGTTATTATTTCATTCGTTTTGTCATTCCTCTTTTTGTGGCAGAATCTCTTTGCATTTTCACTCTTCCAAAAAGGAAATGGTGGCTTCCTTTCTATTTAAGTTCTTCACTTTTATATTTCATGTTGTGCATGAATGTTGTTTATTTTAATATCGACTTAAAAATTGGGTGGTTTAGAATAATATTCCTTATAATTTTTCTTTTATCACTTATTCCTATGTTTGCCACTTATAAGTTGCGCCCAAAACAAATTATTTTATTTGCGTTAAGCGCCTATGCCGTTCAGAATCTTGGTGATAATTTGTCTTCTTTGATTGTCTTTGTTTCTGGTCTCAGTGATAGTAAATATGAGCTATATCAATCTCTAATTTACACCGGTATTTATATGATTAGTTTTGTTCCATATTATTTTCTTTTTGTTTCAAAACTTAAAGGGGAAATGATACCTGATTTAATTGAAGGAAATGTCGTTTATTTAATGACAATTATAACATTGGTTGTAGTTTATATTGTTTCAATGTTCGCTCAATCAACATCTGATTTTGTCGGATACATATCATCAAGATTATATGCGATGATTGCGTGTATGTTTTTGCTAATTCTTCATTACAATACTTATTATCGAAAAAAACTTCAAAACCAAAATGCAATGTTAGAGCAAATTGTTCATAATGAGAATGAAAAATTCAAACAATCAAAAAAGAACATGGAATTAATTAATATGCGCATTCACGATTTAAAACATCAAGTGGAAGGACTAAAGGAATACGCTAAAAGTAAACAAGAAATAAGCGCTCTTGAATCGCTTGAAAAAGAACTTCAAATTTATGATAAAAGCATCGAAACCGGAAACGCAACTATTGATTTCATTCTTGCTGAAAAATCACTATATTGCAAAGAACATAATATACGTTTTTCTTCATTGATTGATGGGGAGAAACTGTCGTTTATGAATAGCGCAGATATATACTCTCTTTTTGAAAACGGACTAGATAATGCGATTGAAGCGGTTCTCAAAGCAAATGAAGAAGATAGAACAATTACTATTAATGTTGTTGCAAAGAATTCATTTTTAATTATCCATATAGAAAACTTTTGTAATGAAGAAGTTGAATTTATTAATGGTTTACCGATGACTAAGAAAGACAAGTCATTCCATGGTTATGGAACTAGATCCATTGAAAGAGTTGTCAAAAAATATGGTGGATCTTTAACATTCAGATTTAAGAATAATATATTTTCATTAAATGCTGTTTTCCCATTAGATGTAACTTCTAATGATAAAAAAGACTAGATACGACATTTGAAAATCTATTTACGACAAAAACAAGACAAGAAATATATCTAAACATATAATGTAAGCGCTAACTTTATAGCAAGTCGCTTATTTTTATTCATTTGTAAACAAATAAGACGACGGAAAGGGAAAGATGAACAAAAAAATTGCAAATGCGATTGTGTTCGGCGTAACGACAGCTGCTTTAGTAGCGGGTTTAATCGTTGGCAATTCATTGGTCAAAAAATATGAGAACGAAATTAACTCGTATTTAAATGCACCAATTGTCGATGAAAGTGCGCTTGAACTAAGCTCAACTAATGGGCAAGAGTTATCAAAAAAACTCATGCAAGAAGGTGCTATTCTTCTTCAAAATGATGGCACTTTACCACTTAGCCGTTCTGAAACAAACAAAGTTAATGTTTTTGGATGGAGAAGTGTTGATTGGGTCTATGGATCGGATGGTAGAAACGCATCTGGTAGAGTAGCCCCAGAAGATGGCGATTACAACAAAAATATCGATTTAGTAAAAGCACTTCAAAACTACGGCATTGAAACAAATTCACGTTTATATGATATGTATCGTGCTTATAGTAAACCAATGTGGGAGCTTGTTGATACAAGAAACACCTTTATTGGTGAAATGACTCCTCTTAAAGAGCCAGATATTAATGACTTAAGTGGTGGCGAAGAGAAAAATGGTTACTACACTAATGATTTATTATCATATTGTAAAGAATACTCTGATACTGCTTTTGTTGTTATTGGAAGAATGGCTGGCGAAGGTATGAACTGTAGCCCAACTGGCCAAGTTAAAGAAGGCAATGTAAATACTGACGATTATACAAGACATTATCTTGAAATTAGCACTGAAGAAGAAGCAATGCTTCGTTACTGTGGCGAAAACTTCAAAAATGTTATTGTGTTTATTAATTCAGCAAATCCATTTGAAATGGGATTTATGAAAACAATTCCTGGTCTTGATGCAGCAATGTATGTTGGATTTACAGGAACAAGAGCCGCGAGTGCTCTTCCAAAACTTATTTATGGTGAAGTTTCTCCATCCGGAAGAACAGTTGATACATTCCCATATGATATGTTTACAAATCCAGCCAATATTTATTTAGGCGGTCAACAATATCTTGATAGCAATATTTCTTATACTGACGCTATTGAAAATGTTTATTTAGGATATAAATGGTATGAAACAGCCGACAATGAACATTATTGGGATAGCGTAAATAATGATTATGGCACCGGTTATGATGGAGTTGTTTATGCTCCATTTGGTTATGGACTTAGCTATAACGATTATTCATGGAATGTAACAAAAATTGAGGTAAATAGAAAAGGTGAAGAAAATCCTATCGCTTATACCGAAAACATGACGTTCCTCGATACAGATAAGATTGAATTTACTGTTGCTGTTACAAATAATGGTACTGTTCCAGGACAAGATGTCGTTGAAATATACGCTATTGCTCCATATTATGGACATACAAATGAACAAGCGATTGAAAAACCATATGTTAATCTTGCAGGATTTGGAAAAACAAACATTCTTGAACCAAATAGCACTGAAGAAATCAAAATCACTGTTGATCCATATGATTTTGCTTCATATGATTGCTACGATAGAAATAGCAATGGTTTTAAAGGTTATGAATTAGAACATGGCCAATATACGCTTTCATTACGCACATCAGCTCACAGCGTTAAAAAGGTCACTTTTGACTCAAACGAAGTTAATGGTGATTTCGCATTTAAAGTTGATAGTGATATTAAAATTGAAAATGATCCAGTTACAGAAAAACCAGTTAAAAATCTTTTCACAGGTGAAGATGCAATTGATATGACTCCAATTGACGCAACCGAAAAAGATGGTTCATTTGATCCAGGAATTAATTGGTTATCAAGAAAAAGTTTTACAAGTCTTGAAGATTTAAATACTTCTTATAAAGCAAGAAGAAACATTACTCCTTCAGCAAAACAAAGCACAAATAGCGCAGAAAGAATTAAAGCATGGGATAATGCCACAGGTGTTGATGAATTTGGTGATCCAATTCCAACTGAAAATCCAACATGGAACGCTAATAACGGATTAAAAGTTGCTGAAAATGGCGTTATTAACGATCTTGGTAAAAAATTAGGCGCAGACTATGATGCAGAAGAATGGAATGCTGTTCTTGACCAACTCTCAATTGAAGAAGTTGTAAGCATGATTGGCGGTTATTATGGTTCAAAACCATTGAATTCGATTGGCAAACCAGCTCTTACTGATGTTGATGGGCCTTCACAAATTAAGTCATTCGTTGCTGCACCTAGAGGAACTGGTTATCCAACCATGACTACAATTGCTGCAACATGGAATACAAAACTTTTATATGAATTTGGCAAATCATTCGGTGATGATATGAAGAGCCTTGGCGTTATGGGAGACTGGGGATTTGCTATGGACTGCCATAGAACAGCATTCTTTGGAAGAAACCATGAATCACCATCAGAAGATATGATGCTTGCTGGAACTTTAATGGCACAAGCTGTCCGTGGTCTTGGAACAAGAGGAAGATATAACATGATGAAGCACTTCGCTCTTTATGGCTACGGCGGAACCAATATTTGGATGACTGAACAAGGTTTAAGAGAAAACTTCCTCAAATCATTCCGTAAGGTTGTCCTTGATGGCGGTTGTTTAGGTGTTATGACAACATATCAAGGTGTTGGTGCAGAACATTCTGAAACAACACAAGCCCTTCTCCGCGGTGTTCTTCGCAAAGAATGGGATTTCAAAGGCGCTATTACAACTGACTATATTGGTACTAATTCATATTGCGATACATTGCTTCGTTGTGGTGGTGACTTTGGAATGGGTGTTAAACTCGGTACAGTTGATGGCGTTAAATACGACTACAATTCAACTCCAAGAGTTCAACATGCTCTTCGCGATGTTGCACATCACGTCACATATATGTGGCTACGTGCAAACCATTATAAAGAACAATATGAGCTCAATCCAAGTGATGATGATAAATTCATTAGCTCGGTTTCAATTGATTCATGGTGCTGGTGGAAACCAGTTGTATTAACACTCAATATTACAATTGGAACATTATTAACAATGTGGGGCGGAATGGTTTTGATTAGCTTCATTGTTAAAGAAGATAAAGATGGTAATTTAGTATTCGCTTTTGGTAAAAATCGCAAAAAAGATGAAAAAAATGGCGAAAAGGAGACTAAATAACATGAAAATTACACGTAAAATGATTAATATTGCTCTAGCTTCCGCTGCAGGACTTGTCGTCGTGGTTAGTGCTGCTAGCGCAATTGGTGGCTCTTATGCAAGTTATAAAAAATATTATGATGATCTCCAAAGCGAAAGAAGCTATCAAGAATATTTAAATAGTTTACCTTTAGAATTCTTAGGAATTACTGCTCAAGTAAAAGATGGTGTTAGATTCTTCTCTAACGGAAGAGCAAATCCAAAACCTAGTGATTTCCTTGTAAAAGCACAATTCACTGAGAAAGGAAAAGAATCCGAATCCATTGTTCAACCAGCTGATTTTCAAGTTTCTGTTCCTGAAGATTTTGCTCAAAACGGTGGAAAAGTAACAGTTAGTTATACATATACTTATGAAAATAAGGAAAAAGGAGATTCAACAGATGGTGAGTCTTCAGAAGAAACACCAACTGAGCCAGTAACAGTAACAAAAACTGCTGAAGTTGATATTTCATTAACAGCTGTTAAAATTGATCATCTCGTTATGGAAGAACAACCATATCGCATCTATTATGCTGATGATATGAAGTTCTCTTTAGAAGGCGCTAAATTTAAAGCCGTTTACAACGACGAAAGTGAAAAAGATGTTGATTTAAAAGCTATTTCTGTTGAAAATGATGGCGCACTTCAAGAAGGTCAAACAAACACTAAAATTAGTTATAAAGATGGCGAAGATGAAGTAACATTTGATGTTCCTGTCACAGTTGTTAAAAAAGCTGATTATTCGGATGGCAATATAATAAGTATTGCTCAAGACGGTGAAGTTTCTTTGAAAGAAGGTGAGCCTCTTACATCAGCAAAATTAAATATTCGTGCACATTATGCGAATGGAAATAGATTAATTGTTAATCCAAACGAATACGATGTTGAAGCCAATTTAACAAGTGCTTCATTCATGAAAAATTGCATTTTAACAATTAAGATGAAAAATTCATCATTATTTACATCGGCTCCTGTAAAAGTGTCAAATATTTGTGACGCAAATACATTTAGTCATGAAGGTGGCGTAAAGAAAGATGTTGATGCTTATGTTGAAAATAGCAAGGAAACAACTAAGCTTTCTCTAGTTGAAAATGTTAAGAGCATTTCTTTCAGCCTTGATGTTTCTTATATTTCAAAAACTAAATTTAAAATTTTGTTAGCGAATTTAGGCGCAGAAGATATTTCTCTTGGCAAGAACGTTTCATTATTTATCAATGGGCATGAAAATCCTCTTGATGATGCAACTATTCTTCCTGCTACGAATGGAACATATAGTTTGCTTGATCTAGATTTACCTGATTTAGTCTTAAAAGAAGGTAAGAACGACATTAAATTTGTTATTAAAAACGATAAAGCCAATATCGCTATTGCGCAAGTTGAGGCATATAACGTTTATGAAGGAAAGATTTATTCTTCATTAGATGAATATATGGGTGTTGTTGCGAAAAATAACGACACATTTGATGCAGATTTATCTCAAACTGTCGGATGGGATGATGATTCAAAACCTAATCCATATTGCCATGGTTTAACAACTGATGGACAATACATTTACGGAACTACAACAAGCTGGAGCAGCGAAAAGCGTCGCATTAAAGTCATGAAAATTGATCCAGCTACACAAAAAATAGTTGCTACATCAAACCCGACTGGTGCCGATTATTTTGAAAGCAATACTGGCATTACATATTACGATGGAAAACTAGTTTTATTCCATTCTGATGGTGGCCAATCTTATATTGATGTTAATAATTTTACCAATGGTGCAAGCTTTATTGATTGCGCCGACGGCGAAGAAATTCTTAACTTTGAAGGTTTAGAAGACGCATCAATTAGAGATGTTTACTATAATCCTAATTACGAAACATTCGCAGTTTTGGTTGATAAAACAATTACAGTCTTTGGAAAAGACATGAAGAAAATTGTTTCATTTAATCCAAAAATCACAGGCAATTACGGAAATATTGCAAGAATGAGTGGCACATCACAATATATTCTTGTGAACTATTCTAAAGATGGTGTGAATAGACCAACAATTGCGGTATATGATTATTCTGGTAATCGCATTGGACAATATCAAATTCCAAACTCAATTGATGATATGGGTGGCAAAGAAAACATTTACGTTCCAGAGAAAATGAACACTCAAGGTATTACTTATCTTAACGGCGTATTCTATTTCTCAATTCTTCGTTTCAGCCAAAAGTCCGATAATGGCAAGTTGGGCGATTCATTCATAATCATGTCTGCTAAACTTAAGACTATAAAAGAAAATGTTGAATCAAAATATACTGTTGGTGAATATGTTGATGCTTGTGCTGATACATATAGCCCAAAAACTAGTTCAACACCTGTCACAGGAACTCTAGGTCAAGTTAATACCGGCGGCTACCAAATGGGCTTAGCTACGGATGGCAAATACATTTATGCATCAAAGAGTGTTTATGGAAATTATACAACAAATATCACAAAAATTGATCCAGAAACATGGGAAGTAGTTGAACAATCAGCCAACTTTGAAACGTTGTTACCGAAAGGTGAAAATGGAAAATATGTTTCTGATGATAATTCTCAATTGTTTATAAAAGATGACAAAATTTATACAATTATTTATCCTGATGATGACAATTGTAGAGTTGTTTCTATACCACTTTCTAGCTTTGGTGGTGCAACTCCAACTGAAGATACTCTTCCATTCGAAGGAAAAACTAGTAAGAGAGTTAGATCTATCTACTATAGTGAGGTTACTTCTCAATATGCAGTTATAGACGATAGTAAGTCACTTTATTTCTTCGATGAAGATGGAAATTTGGTTAAAGACGCGATAGCATTGAAACGCTCTGGTAGTATGGCTGCTGCTTCTATTACCGGTGATAGCAAATACGTTTATGTTTCATATCGTGCAACAAACCAATCCACATTACCTGTAGAAATATATACCTTAGGTGGGGATTATGTTGGCTTATCTCAAACAAGTGGAATTAAGTTAGACAAATATAATTTCAATATTCAATCAATTCTTTCGTTTAATAATGAACTTTATGCCGGTACTTGTACATGGGAAGGTTCTGGTGGTACCTATATTTGGAAAATTAGTACCGATTCAAATGTATTCCCTACTTCTAAATTAGATAGAATTGAAGTTGTTTGTGATACAAAACGATTCATTGTTGGTGATTCAATTCGTAACCATCTTAAAGTTGTTGCTTATTATGAAGATGGTACTAAAGAAACAATTACTGATTATTCGCTAGACAAAGAAATGCTCACGAGTACAAGCGAAACATCGTTTACTGTTTCTTATAAGCGTGGAAATATTACTAAAACATTTGATGTAACTGGACTTACTGTTACTAGTGCTTCATTGTTAGGTGATATTTATAGCAAGGACAAAACTATTTCATTGAATTTTACATCCACTTCTATTAATTCATCTATTAAGCAATATATGATGGGCGGTGTATATCATGATGGATATATGTATCTCGCATCAAGTGTTGGTGGCAGTCATACTCCAACTTATATTACTAAAGTTGATCCATCAAATAATTATAACGTTGTTGCAACCAAAACTATTGTAAATGGCGGTTATGGTGGTGACGGATCACAATTGTTTGTTAAAGGCAATGAATTATATTATGTTACTGGACCAGAACAAAAGAGTGAAATGTGGAAAATTGATTTAACCAATGACTTCATGGCTTCTGATAAAGAATTTACAAAAGTTGATAATTTATTCGAAGGTGCTAGATCAATTCAATTTAATGAGCATAACAATAAATATGCAGCATTAATTGGTGGCAAAGTAAAAACATACGATGAAGCCGGAAACGAACTTCTTACATTTGAAAAAGCTCCTACCGCAAGTGGATATGGCGCCTCATCAATTTTTGTTGATGATGAATATATTTATGTAAGCTTTAAGGTAAATGCTCAAAAGCAAGTTCCAATTAGCATTTATCGTTGGGATGGAACATTTGTTGGCCAAATGAAAATAGATGTTCCAACCGATTTAGCAGACACTAGCTACAATGTTCAAACAGTATTTATTAAAGGCAACAAGTTATACGCAGTCGTGTGTACTTGGGGCAAGATTGGCCGTATACTCTTAGAAACACAGTACGCTTAATTAAATGCCAAAATAAGGTCCTCCTTTATTGGAGGACTTTTTTTAAAAAGATCCTTAAATTCTATTATGGATTCTAAGAACTAGATCAAAAATTTCGATCCAGTTTTCTTTATTTCTATTAATATATAAAATTCTATTTCTTAATCTTTCAAAATTACCTAATACATAGCTGAGATCAACCAATATTTGAATATTGTTATTGTATAGTTTTTGGTGCACAAAATTATGAATCAAAAATAAATAAAATCATTTTTATAAAAGCCATTATAAAAGTATTATTATGTTCGATAATTTGTGAATTAATTATTGTTTTTTAGATCTTGAAAAACATTAAAAAGCTGGTATTCTGTTTACATGAAAGATTTCTTTTTAACAAATTATTCTAATGAACGTTTTATAGATCACTTAAAAGAGTTGTTTAATGATTGTGATTCGTTTTCACTTACTGTTAGTTTTATCAAAGAAGCAGGTTTGGTTCTTATTAAAGATTCAATTGAAAATGCTTTAGAAAGAGGCGTTGAAGGAAGAATTATAACTTCGACTTATCAAAACTTTACTGATATTCAATCTTTAAGAACCTTTAGATTATGGATGGATAAATATCCAAACTTTTCTTGTCATATTGATTATGATTCTTTTGAAGATAATGGTTTTCACACAAAAGGGTATATTTTCGAATTCAAAGACCATTACGAATTATTAGTGGGATCAACAAATATAACCAGATTTGCTTTACTTAAGAATATCGAATGGAACGTCTCTCTTTTTAGAGATAAAGAAGATCCTATTATTAACGAAACATTAAACGAATTTAATTATCTTTGGGATAATACATTTGTTTTAACAGAAGAAATTATAAAGAAATATACAATTCAAATAGATTACGCTATCGAAAGATGGGATATGGACTTTGTTACTGATTATAAAAACAAACAAATCTCTCCTAATTTGATGCAAAGAAAGGCATTGAAAGAATTAATTAGATACCGTGATATGGGTATTAATAAAGCTCTTATTATTGCGGCAACTGCTTCTGGTAAAACCTTTTTAGCGGCTTTTGACGCAAGAAACTTTGATGCAAAACGATTACTGTTTATCGTTCATAGAGATACCATTTTAGAGGATGCAAAAAAGACATTTAGCAAGGTCTTTATGATGAAAAAGAGTTATGGTTTATTTACTGGAAACAAAAAACAATTAGATGCAGATTTTATCTTTGCGACCAATACGATGATGGCCACACATTTAGATTATTTTGATCCAGAGGAATTTGATTATATAGTTTTTGATGAATGTCATCACATTACTGCATCTACTTACAAAAAAATATTTAATTATTTTAAACCTAAATTTCTTTTAGGTCTTACCGCAACGCCTGAAAGAATGGATAACGAAGATGTTTTTAGCATGTTTGATAAAAATGTGCCGTATGAATTAAGATTAAGAGACGCAATTCTCAACGATCTTGTTGTTCCTTTTAAATATTACGGAATTAGAGATTTTAATGTTGATTATTCTGATAAGGATAAATCATTATTTTTGAAGCAATATTTTGATAATAATCACTGTCAGTTTATTGCTGAACAAATTGAAAAATATCGACCAAAAGGAAAGTTAAAAGCAATTGCGTTTTGCAGAAGCATTGAACACGCTAACGCGATGTCTAAGGCGATGAGTGATATAGGTTATTGTGTCACCTCATTAACAGGGAAAAACAAAACAGGTGAAAGACTTAAAGCATATAGTGATCTACAAGATGATAATAATCCGTTAGAAATTATCTTTACAGTTGATATTCTTAATGAAGGGATTGATGTTCCTGCAATTAATATGGTTCTTTTCTTAAGACCTACAGAATCACAAACTATATTTATCCAACAATTAGGAAGAGGTTTAAGAAAATATGAAGGCAAAGATTTTCTTACTGTTCTTGATTTTATCGGTAATAGCTATGATAGGTCTGTTCAAGTTGCCTTTGCGATTGGAACAATATCTTCAATTTCATCTTATGATAAGCCAACATTAATGGATGCGGTACGAAGTGATTTTAAATCTGTTAATTTGCCTGGTGTTGAAATACATATCGATGAATATTCTAAAGAGGAAATTCTTAAATATATTGAAGCAACAAATTTCAATAAATTTTCATATCTAAAACAGGATTACTACAATTTTAAGAAATATTTGCATATCGATGATGGTTATCCTTTACATATCGATTACTTGAATAATGATTGTGCGCCAGATTTGATTAGATTTATGAAGTCCAAGTGCAAAGGTAAAAAGAATTTTTCTTATTACACATTCTTGAAAAACATTGACGATGATATTCCTTTATTTAACGATGATGAAATAAAGATATTAGATATTTTGTCTGATAGTGTTCCTTTAACAAGAAGAGAAGAATTTCTGATTGTTAAGTCAATTATTAATGATGAACAAAACATTAATTCTTTAGTAGGAAAATATAAGAGAATTACGATAGATTCCATTAAAACTGCGATTGATAATTTGCTTATTAAAAAAGTAATCAAAGTCAGTAACGATAGATATATTTTGAATATCACTAATTCTTTAAGTGATGACTATAAAACATTTTTAGAAGATTTATTAGATTACGGGTTAGAAAGATACGATGTTGAATTTGGTGATTTTGAAGGAAAATTCAAATTATATGCGAATTATCAAAAAGATAAAGTAATGTTAGAAATAGATGGTAGACAATACGCTTATATGCAAGGAACTAAATACGATGTTATAAATGGTGTCACATATGTATTTGTGGGTCTAAAAAAAGATAAATTAGTAAAAGGAAATTTTGAATATAAAGATAAATTCATATCACCATCAAAATTTCAATGGGAATCTGTTAATAATACACTTTTAAACAATAGTGAAGGCAAAAAGCTTCTTAACACAAAAGTGGTGCATTTGTTTGTAAGAAAAGTTGATGATGAAGACGGCATTGTTCTTCCATTTACATATTTTGGAACAGGAAAGTTTACTAATTGCCGAGTTAGTCAAAATAACAATACTCCGACATTGCTTTTTGATATCGAATTAGACCATGATGTTCCTGAAGAATATCGATTTGATTTTCAAATTCCAGAAGAAGTTACGAATTAATATATTTAAACAAATCTTTCAAAATTAATTTATCTGCAGGCAAAAAGTCGATATTGTTTAAATCATTTAAATCAATAAATTTTGCTGCTTCATGTTCTAACAAAGTTAAATGGTTATTTTTTAATTCACAAATAAAATTGTGCATTATTAAATGAAAAGTTGGGTAAGTGTACTCGATGGTGTTTAAAAGCGAAATAACTTTAATGTCAGCATCAAGTTCTTCCTTGATTTCTCTAATAATACATTCCTGTAATGTTTCGCCTTTTTCTAATTTTCCACCAGGAAATTCCCATTTATCTTTAAAGTCTCCGTATCCTCTTTGAGTTACGAATATCTTTTTGTCTTTCATTATTATCGCGGAACATACTTCAATATTTTTCATATTTTTATTTTATCCTTTTTTAGTAAGAAAATAACTTATTTTAAGACAATGAATAATTTTAAATCTTTTTTACTATTTGAATTAGAGGTGTCAAATATGAAAAAGAGCTTGTTTATATCAAACGAAGAAATGAAAGAATTGGTTAATAATATTGACGAGCAACTAGTTCAATTTATTAAAGATGGTAAATATAAAGATGTTTTATTGTTGATGGGTAACATATCAAAGTATTCTTTGACTAATCAATTATATATTTTTGCTCAAATGAATACCGCTAAAACGGTAAAAGGACTAAAGGAATGGAATGCTTTTAATAGAACAATTAAAAAAGGAGAAAAAGCAATTAGAGTTTTAGCCCCGATTAAGAAAACATTCATTAAAGAAAAGAAAGAAAATGGAAACATTATTAAAGAAAGAGTAAAAAATATTGTTGGTTACAAATATTCATATGTATTTGATATATCTCAAACAGAAGGGGAGGAATTAAAAACATTTGCGATTAATAAAAACATATCCGTGGATAATAAAAATCAAATTATTGAACGCATAACTTCTTTTGTTAACAAAAAGGGATATGAAATTTGTTATGTTAATAAAGAAATGTTAGGAGATGGTTGTTATGGCCAATGTAGATATAAAGAAAAAAGAATTTATATCCTTGATAACATGTCTAATTTAGAAGAAATATCAACATTGATCCATGAGTGTGCTCACGCACTAGCACATTCTCCATACAAAGAAGGATTTGAAGGTTTGTTATTAACTCCGACAAGAGACATAAAAGAAGTTGAAGCAGAATCGATAGCGTGTATCGTTTGCGCATATTTAGGACTTGATATAAAAGAGAGTAGTTTTTCATATATTCTTTCTTGGGCAAGTGGTGATATTAAAAAGTTTAGAAATAATATTGAAGTTATATCCTTTTATGCAAAAGAGATAATTAATTGTTTGTTAAGTTAAATTATATCCAACAATGTTTGAAGAGAACTTAAATGTTATTATTCCATTTTCTATATTTTGAGTAACATATAAATGTTTAGATTTAAAAAACAAAATCAATTGTAAAGCATTAATCTTATAGAGTAAGAATTAAAGTACAGTCCAAGTAAAAAGATAAAAAATATTTGTAATAAACTATTATCATTATTATTGAAAAATTAAGTTTTATTGATTAAATTATAAATGTAATCGCTTCCACAACATAATCAAGCGATTAATATTAATTAAAAGGAGAAACTTAAAAGTAAAAAAAAGATTAGTTACCTCTGTTGTTGCTTTAGCTGCATTTTTGGCAGTTGGCACCCTTGCATCATGTAATGAAGATAATCCTACAGGTTCATCAGACGTTACTACAACAACGACTACAACTACAACAACAACTACAACAACGACTACGACAGAGCAAGCAACTCTAACATCCATTGCTATTACAAAGCAACCAACAAAGACAACTTATATTGAAGGTGAAGTTTTTAACAAATCAGGTATGGAAGTCACTGCTAGTTATTCGGATGGTAAAACTGAAGTGGTTACAAATTATATGATTGATAAAACTGAACCACTAAAACTTGAAGATAAACTTGTAACAATTGAATATAAAGGACAAACTGCAACAGTAACTATTACTGTAGAAAAAAGAATCGATGTCACTATTAATGAATTAAATACATATCGTTTTGAAGCAGAAAACCTCGATTTCTCAAAGGCTTCATTGAGAGAAGACTTTGTAGCTGCTGGTAGATCTTATATTGAGACTCCAACCATGGGAGAAACTTCAAATGGACAATCTATTTGCGGTTACAAACCTGGTTCAATATTTGAGATATCTGTCAAATTATTAGAAAACGCAACACTATATATTACATCACGCATGTCAGATACAGAATTAGATTATAAGATTAATGAAGGTGTCAAATTTGAAATGGATGAGACATTAATGACAGCGGAAGATGTACGATTTACATTTACCGGTGCACCAAATTATTGGGAATGGAAAGATGTTGTTATAGGCAAAATTGATTTAACTGCTGGTGTTCACACATTCAGAATGACATCATTGACACAAAGACCAAATATCGATTATTTCCAATTTGAAACATTAAAATATGGTGATCAAGTAAAAGAAAAAGTTTTAGAGGAACTTGTAGTTTCTTCTCTTCCAACAAAAACTACATATGAAGAGGGACAAACTTTCGATCCAACAGGTATGGTAATTGAGGCCAAATATAGCGATTACACAACTGCTGAAGTAAAAGATTATACAATTGACAAAACTGAAGCGCTTAAAATGACTGACACCGAAGTCACTGTTAGTTATAACGGTAAATCAGTAGTGGTACCTATTACTGTCGGTAAAGCATATGACGTAAGAATTGCTGATTTAGGTGATCATAAATTTGAAGCTGAAAATATCAAAGTTGATGATAAATGGATATTAAGAAGCGATATGGCTGGATTTGGTCGTAACTTTACAATTGATAACTCAACAGCAAGCAATGGAAAATCAATTGAAAGATATGACGTTGGAACAGTCATGGCGATTGAATTCTATGTTAACGATGATTCAACACTTGCCCTTCAAATTGAAGCATCAAATTATAATAATTTTACATTCGATGAAAAAGTTGAAGTTAAAGTTGACGATACTGTCTTAACATCAGACAATCCTACTTTTGGTCATAGAAATCCTTCTGATTATTGGAATTGGATTAATGTTAAGTTTGCGGATTTACAACTCACAAAAGGTGGGCACGTTCTTACAATTAATATGAAAGGTGAAAGACCAAATCTTGATTTTGTTAACTTCCATATCAAAAAAATTGGTGAACTTGAAGAGCAACATACACTTTCTAGCATTGAAATTAGCAAAAACCCAACAAAGATGACATATGTTGTCGGAGAAGTCTTTGATGTAACAGGAATGGAAATTAAAGCATTATTTGATGATGCAACTGAAGAAATTATTAACGATTATACAATCGATAAAACTTCTCCATTAACCGCCGAAGACACAACTATTAAAATTACTTATCAAGGTAAAGAAGTTACTTTAAATATTACCGTTAAAAATGTTGATTTTGAGGTGACAGAGGCAAAAAGTGTTAAATTAGAAGCTGAGTCATTGGATTTATCAAATCTTGTTTCAGACGGTAATTCTTTCATTGAATCAAATGATAAATCTAGTGGGAATGCTTCACTTGGACATATTAGTTCTGGTTTTATCAATATTTCTTTTAATGTTACATTTGAATCCACATTAAGTGGAAAAGCTTTATTTTCTAAATATGAAGAAGTTTCTTTAAAAGAAAGAATAAACTTTAAGCTTGATGGAAACTCTATTGATTATGATGACCTTACATTAGGTAGAGCAACAGATGGAAGTAACGATTGGTATAACTGGAAAGAAGCTAATGTGAATTTTGGCAAGGTAAGTGCTGGTATGCATACATTGACAATTGAATTTATTCAAGGTGTAAACATGGATTGCATTACATTAGATTTTGCAAAATAAAAATATTGATTAAGGAGCGATTTTTCGCTCCTTATTTTATAAGGAAAGGAATACTTATATGGGTGGAGATCAATTAGAACATCTTATAAACGAATATATAAGCCGCAATATAGGTTTTATTGTATTCGTCATTATTCTTCTTGCTATTTCTATTGGAGCAATAGTGTTTGGAATTGTAAAAACATCTATTGCTAAATCAAAAGATAAAAAAGAAATTGTAAAAGGAGGCACGTCAAATGAGCAAAATTAAATGGCCAGCAGCTGTGTCAATTTCAGGAGGACTTTTACTTGTCGCTACCGTTATTGGCGCCGCAAACAAAGTGGCATTAGATTTTGAACCGACTATTACAAAATTCCTTGTTGGAGATGGGTTATCTTCAAATTACACTGAAGAAGACTTAGCACAAGGTGGTGAATTAACAACAAATATTTGCGAAAACGGAATCGTTCTTCTTAAAAATACCGACAATGCTCTTCCTACTGAAAATTGGAATATCAATATTTTCGGTTTCGGTGGAAGTGACAATGGTTGGTATTATCAAGGAAATGGTTCTGGCGCAGGTAGTTCTTCTGGTCGTATTTCTCTAACAAAAGCATTTCAAGATTGGGGCTGGACAATTAATGAAGACCTTGCAACAGCTTATAATACGTGTGGATTAAGTAATAGAGTCCCAGTCACAGAAGACGCTGCAACAAATTATCAAATTAGAGAAACAAATTTGAATTTTGTTACTTCTAGACTAGATGCTGCTAAATCATTTTCTGATCAAGCTTTAATTGTTATTTCAAGATATGGTGGTGAAGGTAATGATTTACCTAAATTCCAATATAAAAATATCAGTGGTACTGTAAGTGTTGATACAACACGCCATTACAACGAGCTTTCTGTTGAAGAAGAACAAATGGTTGAAGCTGTTTGCAACAAATTCTCAAAAGTATATGTTTTATTTAATTGTTGTAACGTTATGGAAATGGGATTTTTAGAAAAATATCCTTCCATAAAAGCGGCATTATTTATGCCGATGGGTGGAAACGCCGGAAGTTATGCAGTTCCTAAAATTATGGGCGGACTTGTATCTCCAAGTGGCAAATTAGCGGATACAATTGCTTATGATTTTACTAGCGCACCTAGTTATGCAAACATGTCATATGAAAGTTTTGACGAAAGACTAACAAGTAAAAGATTCTCAGATCGCAAAGGTGAATATATTCAATATACCTGTTATCAAGAAGACATTTATATTGGTTATTATTGGTATGAAACCGCTGATAAGGAGGGATACTGGGATAATGCAGGTGGATATTCTAGTATTGTTCAATATCCATTCGGTTATGGACTTTCATATTCATCATTTGATTGGGAAATTTCCTCTAAAAAAGTTTTAAATGATGGAGATTTTAGCAATCTTAAAAAAGATGACACCATTGAATTAGTCGTTGATATTACTAATACTGGTGATTATCCAGCAAAAGATGTTGCTGAACTTTATGTTGAAAAGCCATATACAAAAGGTGGCATTGAAAAACCATCGACTCAATTAGTGGGATTTTTCAAAACAAGAGAGCTTGAAAAAGGTGAGACTGAAAGAGGTGTAATTCGCGTTAGACTTCAAGATATCGCCGATTACGATTGTTATGATAAAAATAACGATGCTCACATGTGTTATGAATTAGATTCTGGAAATTACAAATTTATTCTAAAAACAGATTCCCATAATCCTAAATTAGATGCTTCTAATAAAGAATTATCTTTCACTTCAAATATAACAAATACAATTCATTATGATACTGACGCTGACACAGGTTATAAAATAAGAAATAGATTTACAAATTACACAAATGAAACATCAGGTGCAACTAGCGTTAATGACGATAAACATCCAGAAGGTGGTGTTAATGGTTCTATTGATGGTAGCGATTTTAATGGAAATGGTATTGGGGCTACGTATTTAACACGTGCTGACTTTAAAGGAACGTTCCCAACGCAATTTCTTCCTGCAGTAGCAATGGGTGATTGGTATGAAAAAACATATCGCGTTTTAACTCCTTGGGATGATTATAAAGGTGAAGTGCCTTATCAAAACCAAGATGGTACAGTCATGATTGCTGATGTTATAGGTAAAGACTATGATGATCCATTATGGGATGATTTATTAAATAGATTGTCTTATGCTGAACTAATTGAACTCGTTACATCTGCCGCTAAAGGGTCATTTGGCACATCTAAAATTGACAAGATTGGAAAACCAGAAACAATTGATAAAGATGGACCATGTGGATTTAACTCAGGTGTCAGTGGGGCTTCTATGGTTGCCACAAACTATCCAAGTGATACGATGATCGCATGCACATGGGACTATAAAATGTCTTACCAATTTGGAAAGTCTCTTGGTGAAGAAGGTGTTAAAAAACTCGGTGGAATTGAAGGAAACTATGGTCCAGGATTAAATATCCATCGTTCACCATTTGGAGGTCGAAATTTTGAATATTATAGTGAAGACGCGTTTTTAAGCGGCGTTCTTTGCTCATGGCAAATAAGTGGTTGTAAAGAAGAAGGCATGTATTGCTATGTTAAGCATATTGCTCTTAATGATAGTGATACAGGAAGAAATGGTCGTTATAATTTTGCAACTGAACAAGCATTTAGACAAATATATGCAAAACCTTATGAAATCATCTCAAAAGGAGCAACAAGATATGATTTAGAAGGCAACGAAACACGTGCTTATAAAGCAAATGCCGCTATGGCGAGCGTTGATAGGATTGGCACAACAAGAGTTACCGGTTCTTATAATTTCTTAACAGAAGTTTTGAGAAATGAGTGGGGCTTTAGAGGTGCTGTTATTACTGACTATTATCAATCAGGAAATGTTAATGACGTTGATGAAGGCATTAGAGTAGGCAATGATTTAATGCTTAATGGTGCACATAACTGTGTTTTAGATGATACTTCATCAAATACATACAAGTATTATATTAGACAAGCTGCTAAAAACATTTTATACATGTATGCTGATACAAAATATTGCCAAGCTACTGCAACTGGTATGGATATCGGATCAACCATTGTTGAGAAAGCTCAAGTAGATGTTTGGTGGACAAAAGTCCTTATCCTTGTTGATGTTTTAATCGGTGTCGATATTGCTGTAGGTTTATATTTTGTATGGTCGCCAATGTTGATAAAGAAATTTGGTAAAAAGAAAGGGGCGGAATAATATGAAAAAGATGAAATTATCTAACATAATTATCCTTTCTGTTTTAGGCGCTGTTAATATTGGTCTTTTAGTGCCTTCAATTGTCTTAACAGCAAACGGCCTAAATCAAAACAAAAGTGAAGAAGTTGAAATAGTTGAAGATTTAACTGGTGTTACATCTGCAAAAATTATCACTTCTCCAAATAAAACAGTTTATCAAGAAGGTGAAGTCGCAAATCTTGATGGATTAATGTGCTTGATTACGCAAAACGGCACTAAGAAAATTGCTAAAAAGAATTTTGAATTAGTTACTAATCGCCCATTAACAAAGGCTGATACCTATGTTGAAGTAAAATATGGCGATTATACATTTCAAGTCCCTATCAAAGTTCTCAATTTTGCTAACATATTAAACATTAAACGAAATGGTTCTTATATCGTTGAAGCAGAAGACAAAGATATTCCTCTCGATGGTTATATTGAAGCTGATACAGCTTGGTCTGCTGCTCATTATGACGGCGTTAACGAAGTAACTAAATACGTGGAAAGTTGGAAAAATTCACGCGTTAATCCTTCAAGCGGCAAATCAATCTGCAATATTGCCGTTGGTAGTGTTTTAGGATTTAAGTTCTCTGTTGAAAAGGATTGTTTGATCAATATATCCGCTAGAATGGCAATGTATGATGGGAAGAAACCATCTGAATTGCTCGAATTTAGACTCGATGGTGAAGTGAAAGACGATGTTGATAAAGCTCTTGTTTTAACCCATCTTGATGGAGCAGATGATGGAGCCAAATATTTTAACTGGCAAGATTGGAGTATGGGTACTTATCCAATCACTGCTGGCGAACATATTTTTACGATTACTGTCACAGACTTTAAGTTACCTAACCTCGACTCATTTAAGCTTGTTGCTACAAATATGGAAGATGGAGATACGGTTAATATAAGTGATAATGGAACAACAACTATTCTTGCAAGTGATGAAAGCCTTGATAGAACAAGTTGGATTAAAGATGATGCTCAATATGATTTCATTGAAAACTGGACTAATTCTGGTGCTACTTACATTAAAGAAACATCTGGAAAATCGATTGGCCATTTAGCAGACGGATCAAAGATTAATATTTCAATTGGACTTAAAGGCCGCGCTAAAGTGGCAATTAAACCAATTATTGCGCACACAAAAGAATTAAAAGCAACTGACTATCTTAAAGTTCAAGTTGATAGTACAACTTTAAATAATGAAGATTTTGGATTAGATACTTCACTTAAATTAGGCTCTCAAGATGGCGTTTCAACATACTGGAACTGGAAATCTTGGAATGCTGGTACAATTGATCTTACAAAAGGAAGCCATATTTTGACAATAACAGTTAAAAAATCCCTTAATATTTATGGTTTTGAATTTGTAACTACTGATTATCAGGATAATGAATATGGTGTAGTTTCTATCAAAGGCAATGGTACACAAATAGTTGAAGGTGAATCAGGCTTATTAAATAGAACTGGATGGTCGGTTCGTGCTGACTTCGTCAATGTCGGAAGAGATCCAGTTGAATCATGGAATACTAGTGGTTCAACAGCGGTTGATTCTTTAAAAGGAAGAAACTTGTGTGCTTTGAATGAAGGCTGTGTTATTAATATTCCGTTTGAGGTGTTAGGCTCATGCAATTTAGAATTTGATGTAATTTGTGCTTCTCCAAACAGTTTAAAATGTTCAGAAATTTATGAAATAACAATTGATGGAGAAAAGCTTAATGATAATGATACGTCTGTTGTTTTGAAAAGTGGTGAAGCATCAACATATTGGAATTGGAATAAATATGATGCTGGAAACATTGATTTAGAAAGCGGACATCATAATGTTACAATCAAACTATTAAATGGTTCATCAAATATTGATTCATTTAGATTTGTAGCAACAAATTTTACAAAATAATATTGTAATTATTCCAAAAAGAATCAGATTAAATGCTGATTCTTTTTTAGTTACATGAATATTAAGTGTGAAGTAAGAGTGTAGTAAAACTTCACAGTTACTTCACTGTCAACTTCATTAAGTGTGAAGTAAGTAAATATTTTGATGTAACTTTCAATAAAATGATTATAAATTTTTGGTTTATTAAATAAAAATGTTGTGTCTATATAAAAGCAAAAGAGAGTATTTTTACTAAAAATAATTTAATTGTTGAATTGCTATAGCAAATCCAATAATAGTGTATATAGTGGCACAAATATAATAATAACTATATCGATGTTAAAAGAAAATACAACTATGCAACTCCGATAGACAAAATTGAATGATTAACGGATAAAGGATTTATTTTTAGACTCATTAATGGAATATATAAGACAAATAAAATGCTGGACCATTTTTACTTGCTTCATCGATTTTATCTTCATCTTATTTAAGTTTTGAATGGACTTTATCTTTTTACGAGATGATACTTGAAAGAGTCTTTTCCATTACATATGCTTCTTTTGTGATAGAAAAAACTTGCTTATCTATGCAATAAAACTAATTAGAAACTCTTAATTAAGTATTTAAGTAAGGAAAATAATTAATGCTTAAAGTGTTAAAATTTTATTGTTTATAAACTCATAGGTTAAATTAACATGTCTACATTTATCATTAAAATTATTTCCATCAAT
>ERZ808274.210-NODE-210-length-34594-cov-3.725180_pt1 | contig 34594 bp, 29 predicted proteins | sample MGYA00521277_ERZ808274 | MGnify/ENA primary metagenome ERZ808274 (study PRJEB31516, sample SAMN03275597) | gut metagenome | biome: mammalia-associated habitat; material: feces | host: Papio cynocephalus | place: Kenya | collected 2012-07-28 ... | reverse complement strand
TACTACAATCAGCATTATGTTTTTTCTCATATATCTAAAGACTTTCCCTACATCCCCAAGACTCCCCCTAACCTCTCTAAGAGGGGAAATAGGTTCTCCGTTAATCAATCATTATCGTTCTCCATTAATGTCCGTTAAAAGCCCATTAAAATTCTCCGTTAATTGCCATTAATCGACCGTTAATGCATTATCCAACAACAGACAACAACTATCCACCATCAACTCTCAACCCTCAACTTCTTTCAACTATCAACTGCCCTATTCTATCCACCTCTATCAACTTTCAACTATCCACTGCACTCAACTCTAAACTCTCAACCCTCAACTCCTTTTACCAAAAAGTGGGACTGCACGAATGTTGCGGCATTCTGTGGCTCTGGTAAGACCGTTGACAAACAACACCCGTGAGCCCTCACTTCAATCCGAGAAACAAGAAAATGATGCAAAGAAAGGTACGTTTTTGTGATACCAAACAGTGACACCACACAAACAACCACTACGCATTGAATATCAATGGGGAAGCGGGGTGGTAAAACAGAAAACAGGAAAACAAAAATGGTATCAAAGAAACGTACCTTTCTTTGATACCAATGCGACACCGGTTGCGGCAGTACACCTACCTACAAAATTCGGGTGCAAAGGTACTATACTTTTTGTATATTACCAAATAAAAGTGCTATTTTGATAGAAAAATCACAAAAATAGTCGCGCTACACAATCTCAAAAGCACCGTACCATTAACAATTATACACAAGGTGAAAAAGTACTATCGTGCATAAGTTTGCTGTGCGATGTCTCAGGCGAAGATCATTATCCATGTGCATATTGTGCATATAATATATACGTGTGCCACCCCTTGGGGATGTAGCACATCCCATTCGGATTATAAGTAATTGTTGCGTATATGATAAAATTGCTGTACCTTTGCGGTGTTGAGTTTAAGAATTGAGTAAATTGAGATTGCCGGTGGTTTATATGTGGATAGTGCTTTTCGTGTTTGTAGAGAACACTTGGGCAGATGTATATACACAGGATGCCTCTGTGCTTTTCCGTTCTACTTCGACCATGATGGAAACGGGATCCACCTTGCCTCTGACTATTCGTGACGGGGCAATCACCACAATGGGGAGCCAATCTTCCGCCAGACCATACGGTATTATCTCTCTTTATTCGGGTGAGGGTGAAACTGACGAAGACGGCGGCAATATCGATACGAATGTGGAAGACCCTAAAGAGGTGAACGATAGTCCGATTGGGGACCTATCCATCATAGAGCTACTCATCGGGGCGGGTCTGTTTGCCCTTTACCTGTACGTTAGGAAATGCCGAAGTTTGGATTTTAGCCATAGTTCATTGCATTAACGGACAATTTTATACAGCAATTAAAGGAGCCCATTCCATTCTTTGGGGATGTACGATGGGTTTTTAATGATACTTTAATGGCCTTTAATGGAGGAAGAAATTAATGGTTAATTACATGGTGATTATATGTTTATCAATGTATTAACGGACAATTATACGGCAATTAACGGAGGCCATTTCATTTTCTAAGGAAGTTACGATGAGTTTTTAATGGTTCTGCATGGGCATTAATGGAGACGACTAATTGGTGGCAATGGAGAAAATTAACGGACAATTATATGGCAATTAACGGAGACTCCATACCGGATAATGAATTCGTGGTCAATTCGTGGATAATTATATGTTTTTCAGTGTTTTAATGGATTATTGGCAGTGATTAACGGAGAACGGGGGTATCTTGTGCGCATGTTGCGCACAAGAGGTTTTGCTGGCTTTGGATGTTTTTTCCCGACTAATGCCAAAATAGGTGCATTTTTATTGTGCTGTTTATCATGATGTTACAAAGAAAATGCATTTTTTCTTTCTCAAAAGTGTAGTTTTTTGCTGTTTTTTGCATTATATATACGGAGAGGTAGTTGCATAGGGCACATTCTTGTATTGTCTCTTTGTTATGCTATCCTTGGAAGAAGTCGGAAACCTGCAAAAACAGGGACGAAGATGGGCAAAATCAACAGGTTTTGACAAATAAGTTGTGAAAATGACGTGTTTTTTGTAACTTTGCAGGCGGTACGGATATTAATTGTTGTGTGAATATGAATTATCTGAATGAGTTGAATCCGTCGCAGCGTGCGGCGGTGGAATATAATGAGGGACCGCAACTGGTGATAGCCGGTGCAGGTTCGGGTAAGACCCGCGTACTGACCTACAAGATAGCCTACCTGCTGGAGCACGGCATACCCGCCGGGCATATCCTTGCACTGACGTTCACAAACAAGGCGGCACGCGAGATGAAAGGGCGCATTGCGCAATTGGTGGGCGACGAGGTGGCACGCTACTTGTGGATGGGGACATTCCACTCCATCTGCGCACGCATCCTGCGGCAAGAGGCAGACAAGATAGGCTACACGCGCGATTACTCGATATACGACACGACGGACTCGAAGTCGCTACTGAAACATATCGTGAAGGATATGCAGCTGGACGAGAAAGTATATAAGGTGGGTACGCTGCTCAGCCGTATATCGATGGCGAAGAACCACCTGCTCTCCCCTACCCAATACGCTGCGAACCGCGAGTTCACGATGCAAGACCGCTTCGAGCGTCTGTACGAGATGACGCGCATCTACACGGAATACAACCGCCGTCTGCGCACTGCCAATGCGATGGATTTCGATGATTTGCTGTTTATGACCAATGTGCTGTTCAAGCAAGACGAGGAGGTGCTGCGCAAGTATCAGGATATTTTCCGGTATGTATTGGTGGACGAGTATCAGGACACGAACTACTCGCAATACCTGATAGTGAAGCGATTAGCCGAGCCACAGAACAACGTGTGCGTGGTGGGAGACGATGCGCAGTCGATATACTCGTTCCGCGGAGCGAACATCGAGAACATACTGACGTTCCAGAAAGGGTACGCCAATGCGCAGTTGTTCAAACTGGAACGCAACTACCGCTCGACACAGACGATAGTGAATGCCGCTAATTCACTGATAAGGCATAATAAAGGGCAGATATTCAAGGAGGTATATTCGGAGAAAGAGCAGGGCGACAGGTTGCGGCTGTCCACCTACATGACCGACCGCGATGAGGCACAGGCGGTGGCTCAGCAGATAAAAATGCTGATGAAAGCAGGTGCGAAGGGCGATTTGACCTACGATGACATCGCGGTGATGTACCGCACCAATGCGCAGTCGCGTGTGATAGAGGACGAGTTGCGGCACCTGTCTATCCCGTACCGCATCTACGGAGGCACGTCGTTCTACCAGCGCAAAGAGATAAAAGATGCGATTGCGTATTTCCGCATAGCGGTGAATCCGTCTGACAATGAGGCACTTCTGCGGGTGATAAACTACCCGATACGCGGTATAGGCGACACCACAGTAGGGCGCGTGAGCGTGGCGGCACGGGTGGCAGGCGTGCCGCTGTTTGAGGCGGTTTCCGACCCCGACGGGGCAAAAGTGGAGGTGGCTACGGCAACCAAAAAGAAACTGACGGACTTTGCGCAGATGATTCAACGCTTTGCGCAACGTGCCGAGACAGAGGACGCCTACAGTTTTGCAGAGGATGTGCTGCGTGAGTCGGGCGTGATGCGCGATGCCAAACAAGACACTTCGCAGGAGGGAGTGGCGCGATTGGAGAACCTGCAGGAGATGCTGGCGGGTATTCATGAGTATGTGGAGGCGCGCAAGAAGCAGGGGATAGACTTTACTCCGATGACGGATTTCCTGGCGGAAGTCAGTCTGCTGACCGACCAGGACGAGCGTCAGGACGATGAGCAGCCCCGCGTGACACTGCTGACGGTACATTCCGCCAAGGGATTGGAGTTCCGTGTGGCGTTTATAGTGGGGTTGGAAGAGAACTTGTTCCCGTCGCAGTTCTGCCAATCGCCGAAGGACTTGGAGGAGGAACGGCGGCTGCTGTACGTGGCTATCACGAGGGCTATGGAGCAGTGCTACCTGATGTGCGCACGCCAACGTTTCCGCAACGGGCAGACGACATTCTCGACACCATCGAGGTTTATCAAGGACATAGACCCGCGGTTTGTGGTGCAGGTGGAGGCATCGCGCATGGGAGACAGCGTGCTGAACGTACCAAAAGGCTATAAACCAAGCAGTAACAGCGGTGCACGCACGGCAGCACCGGCGACAGCGGCTCCGCAAAACCTGCGTCGCACCACAGGGGCATTGGAGAAGACGGCGAAGAAAGCCATCCGCAGCGAGTGGAAGAAAGACGACCGTGTCAACCACCGAACGTTTGGTGATGGCACGGTGTTGGCGGTCTATCGCGAGAATGAGAACGACAAGATTGATATACAGTTCGACAACGTGGGCAAGAAGACACTGCTGCTCACCTACGCAAAACTGACACGAATATAATAATTGATATATGGCAGAGAGTGAAATAATGATTGAGTATGACCATGTGACGCACTACTACGGCAAGCGGTTGATATACAAAGACTTGTCGTTCTCGGTGCCGAAAGGTCGCATATTGGGCTTGCTTGGCAAGAACGGCACGGGCAAGACCACCACGATAAACATCCTGTCGGGGTTCATACGCCCGTGGGCAGGCAGTTGCCGCTTGCTCGGCTATGACACACGGACGATGCCGGCGCATGTGCGGCAACGGATAGGACTGCTGCTGGAGGGGCATGTGCAGTACCCGTTTATGACGATTGCGCAGATAGAGCGGTTCTATGCGCCTTTTTACCCGCGGTGGAACAAAGAGGCGTACTACGAGTTGATGCGTCTGCTGCGGGTAAAAGACTACCAGCGGCTTAACCAGATGTCCAACGGACAACGCTCGCAGGTGGCATTGGGACTGCTCATGGCACAAGACCCCGAGTTGCTCATATTGGACGACTTCTCGTTGGGCTTGGACCCGGGCTACAGACGGCTGTTCGTGGAGTACCTGCGCGACTTCTGCAAGTCGAAAGGCAAGACCGTGTTCCTTACTTCGCATATCATACAGGACTTGGAACGCTTGGTGGACGACTGTATCATCATGGACTATGGCAAAATCCTGAAGCAATGTCCTGTGAGTGAGTTGATTACACCCACATCGACATTGGAAGACACCTTCATAGAGATGACGGGAAAGTACTGATTATTAGGTAATAGGTAATAGTTAATGGTTAATATGTTGCGGAGTATATTTTTCAAAGAGTGGCTGAAGACACGTATGGCGGTTATTCTGGCGTATGTGGCTAGCATGGGATTGTGCACGTATGTGCTGATAACGATAGGCAGGGTGGTCGAGTCGCACGGCGTGATGGCAGTGTGGGACACGCTGCTCAACCGCGATACACTGCTGATAGAGCCGCTGCGGTTTGTGCCGATAGTGGTGGGAATCCTGTTGGGCGTGGCGCAGATGCTGCCCGAGATGACGCAGAAACGCATCAAACTGACGCTCCATCTTCCCGTAGAGAACTGGAAGAGCATCGGCACAATGGTGCTGTACGGAGCCCTGGTAATGATTGGATTGGCAGTATTGAACTTGGGCGTGTGCTTCGGGGTGATGAGCCTGTGGCTGCCTGCAGAGATACTGCGCCATATCTTCCTGACGGCATTGGTATGGTACTTGGCAGGCGTGCTGGCATATTTCTTTGCCGTATGGATAACATTGGAACCGACATGGAAGATGCGCATTCCCGAACTCCTGTTCGCGGGAGCCTGCCTGAGAGGCTTCTATATGAGTCCTATGCCCGAAGCATACAATGCGTTTCTGCCCATTATGGCGGTGTTCACGGTGTTGTGTAGCGCGCTGCCGCTGTTGAGTATTGACAGATTTAAGCAGGGATTAGGACTGTAAACAAGTAATAAGTAATGGTTAATAGTTAATGTGCAAGGTATGAAAATCAGCGGATTGAATATATATAAGGTGTTTGTGATAGTAGTGGCGGTAGGGCTGCTGTTGTGGATACTGCCGTGGTTGTACTCGCTGCTTGTCCCCGTGGAGAAAGGCGACTCGTTTGTGTACTATAGTCCGATAGTGGAGGACTTTATCACTCGCAGCGACGGAAACTTTGTGGACAGCAAGGGAAATATCTACACGCAGGACGAGACGGACTCGATACTGCCGTATTTCTTCTACAGGCAGTTGCTGTCGGAGGGACGTTTGCCCGACACACTGTTCGGTGAAGCGATGGACACCAAGGTGCTGCGGCGTGAGCAGTTCACGTTCAAGACCAGCCCCGCGCAACTCAACAAACCGCGTGTGTCGCTGTATGAGTTGTTGGACTCGGAGTCGGGACGTGTGGACCTACAACTGCCCGAAGATGTCTTCCGCCTGACCGACAAGGGGATAGAGTTCATCACCGCGGAGACGAATGAGATAAATACCGACAAGTCGGAGATGTTCACGTCGGTAATGAAGGCGCACGGATTTGTATTCCCTGCCCGCTTGGTATGGGGCAACCCATCCACGCGCAAGGCGTATGACAACGGTTATCTGCTGACCGACAGCGAGGGCAAACTCTTCAACCTGCGCATGGCAAAAGGCAGTCCGATAGTCAAGAATATCACCTTGCCGAAAGGTGTGGAGTTGATAGCGGTGTTTGTGACGGAGTTCGACAACATGCGCAACCTCGGCTTTGTGGTGGATACCGAACACCGTATATATGTGGTGAACAGGAAAACCTTGCAGTTGGAGCAATTGGGTATCCCCGAGTACGACCCGCAAGAGATGCAGATACTGATGATGGGCAACATGCACGATTGGACGGTGCGTATCTTCACCGCCACCGACACGCGCTACTATGCATTGGATGCCAAGGACTATTCGCTGATTAAGGAGACCATTATCCCCGACCCCGCACCCACTGGGTGGAAGAAAGCAGAGAAGTACATCTTCCCCATTCGGGTGTCGCTTACCTCATGGCAGTCGCCCACGATATTCCCGCGTGTAAACGATCATTGATAATCAGGATAATGTATGAAACACTTGCTATTGGTTGTATTGTTTGTAGCCTGTGCCCTGTGCGCGTACTCGCGGCAAACCAATGATTCTCTTGCCAGGGTGACATCTTGCGTGGTTCGTGAGGGCAATACCTATTGGCATCAAGGGCAAAGTATGAACAAGCGTGAATTTCGCCAGTTCCTGCAGACCTCCGACTATCTGCCTGCTTATGAGCGTTTCCAAAGTGGTTACCGTATGGCTGCTGCAGGGTGGTCTGTCTTTGGTACGGGACTGGCATTTGGCGCTGTAGGTGTCGGACTTTTCTGCATTGGAGCAGCACAATTTGTGCATACGGATGATACTGTGGCAGGGATGATCGGAGCCTCTGCGGGCATGATTGTTTATACTTATTTAGGTGTTGTCAGTCTCTCTGCAGGTGGGGTGCTAGACTTGGTTTCCATTCCGCTTCTATGTGTCGGCTATGCGCGTATGCATCAGAGCGTGGAAGTATATAATGTGCATTGCACAGCCCCGCAACAGAGTGTCTCGTTAGGACTTCATTCCGGTGCTGACGGTATCGGCTTGGCATTGCGTTTCTGACATAAAAAATGACGTGGTGCTGTACCACGTCATCCTGAAATTATCAAGTAGCCCCGAAGAGCGATGATGTTCTTAAGCGCGATTTAGTAGGCGATAGAGAAGATGACGCGCTGTTTGCTGGGTTTGCCGGTGACCATGCAGGTGCCCGGGGTGTGGTCGCCATCGAACGGAATGCAACGGATAGTCGCCTTGGTATCGTTTTTGATTTTCTCCTCGGTCTCAGGAGTACCGTCCCAATGGCAGAGGAGGAAGCCGCCTTTCTTAATCTCCTCTTTGAACTCGTCGTAGGAGTTTACTTCGCGGGTGTTGGCAAGGCGGAAGTCGAGTGCCTTCTTGTAGATATTGCTTTGTATCTCTTCCAGCAAGTTTGCGATGATGTCCTCAATGCCGTCCATGGAGACGGTCTCTTTGGTCATAGTGTCGCGTCGTGCTATCTCCACGGTGTTGTTTTCCAAATCGCGTGCACCCACGGCGAGACGCACAGGCACACCTTTGAGTTCGTAGTCCGCAAACTTGAAGCCCGGAGTGGATTTCTCGCTGGTGTCCACCTTGATGCGTATGCCACGCTGCTTGAGGTTGTCGGCAATAGGATTGACGCGGGCAAGGATGGCATCGAGTTGCTCCTGTGTCTTGAAGATAGGCACGATAACCACCTGAATAGGAGCCAAGTGCGGAGGAAGCACGAGTCCGTTGTCATCAGAGTGCGTCATGATGAGTGCGCCCATCAGGCGTGTCGAGACGCCAAACGAAGTGGCATAGGGGTATTCGTATTTGTTCTCCTTGCTGAGGAACTGCACATCAAACGACTTGGCAAAGTTCTGCCCGAGGAAATGGCTGGTGCCTGCTTGTAGCGCCTTGCCGTCCTGCATCATAGCCTCGATGCAATAGGTCTCGACAGCCCCCGCGAAACGCTCGTTGGGCGACTTGACACCTTTGACAACGGGTATTGCCATGATGTTCTCGGCTACATCGGCATAGACGCGTAGCATCTGTTGCGCAAAGGCATCCGCCTCTTCGGCTGTGGCGTGAGCGGTGTGCCCCTCTTGCCAGAGGAACTCGGCGGTACGCAAGAAGAGACGGGTACGCATCTCCCAACGCATGACATTGCACCACTGGTTGCAGAGGAGCGGCAGGTCGCGGTAACTGGAAATCCAGTTCTTGTAGGTGGACCAGATAATGGTCTCGGAGGTTGGTCGGATGATGAGTTCCTCTTCGAGTTTGGCATTGGGGTCCACGATGACACCTTTGCCCTCGGGGTCATTCATCAAGCGGTGGTGCGTGACGACAGCGCACTCCTTGGCAAACCCCTCCACATGCTCGGCTTCGCGGCTGAAGTAGGACTTGGGAATCAGCAGCGGGAAATAGGCATTCTTCACGCCATACTGTTTGAAACGCGTGTCAAGAGCCTGCTGAATGCGCTCCCAAATCTCGTATCCGTAGGGTTTGATGACCATACAGCCACGCACGGCCGATTGCTCTGCGAGGTCTGCCTTCACCACTAATTCGTTGTACCACTTCGAGTAGTCCGTTGCTCGGGAAGTGAGTTTCTGGAAATTTGCCATTATCTTAATTTGTATTGTTTACGCAGTTGTTCAAATTGGTCAGGGTGGGTCTTAAGTTGCTGACTGACACGACTTAGCCACCCTTTGGATGAATCTCCTTGCAAAGGTACTGCTTTTTTGTTGATTGACAAAGCGGGGAGCGCGAAAAAACGGCAGAGTGCTTGCAGACACATCTCACTTGCCCTCATCTTGCCAGCCAGCGAGTAGCCGGCGATATGGTAGGACACCAAGTCCGCCGCTTGCACAAGAGCGTGATTGATAGCGGGTTCGCCCTCCCAACAATCTATGCACAGGCGCATATCGTGTCCATGCGGGGTCTGCTTGTGCCGCAGCACTGCCTGCTCGTCCACCACGCCTCCGCGGGCTGCGTTGATGAGCAACACATCGGGTTTGCATTGGCTGAGGAACGCCTCATCGGCAAGGTGGTAAGTGGGATATGGTCCGTCCTTGGTGAGAGGGGTATGGAAAGTGATGATATCGCAGTTTTGCGCGATTTCATCGGGTCCGACACCTATCACGAGGGGCGGGTCAGAGACCAAAACACGGTAGCCTTTCCGTTGTGCCATGGCTGCGACAAGGGTACCTACATGCCCGTATCCGACCACGCCCATCGTGGGCGGTTGGTTAGAGGATGGTTGTAGGTTGAGTGTGTCGAGAGCCTCCTCCACATAGTCGCACACCGCCTGCGCGTTGCAGCCCGGGCATGCCGTCCAAGTGATGCCGTGTTGGCGGCAATAGTCCGTATCGATGTGGTCGTAGCCGATAGTTGCCGTTGCCACAAAGCGTACCTTGCTACCCGCGAGCAACCCGCGATAGACCCGCGAGCGGGTGCGTATGACAAGGGCGTCGGCATCACGTACAGATTGCGGTGTAAATTCCTCAGAAGCAATGTGTTGCACTTCGGCATAGCCGTCCAACACACCGTCCAAGAAAGGGATGTATTTGTCAATCAGTACGCGCACGAGGGGTTAATTGTATTTGATGTTGTCTATCAGACGCACGGGACCGCAATAGACTGTAATGCAACCTATTGCGTGGTCGAATGTGGCAGCAGGCTGCAAGGTGGTTTGGTCCACGATGGAGTAGTACTCCACTTCCAACCCGGGCATGGCGTTGACAGTGTCAATAACGCGCTGTTGTACCTCAGCCACAGAGGCGTTTTTCGCCCATTCCAACGAGGCGAAGAGCGTCTTGGATATGTTGACAGCGGTCTGCTTTTCTTCATTCGACAGACGCTCGTTGCGGCTACTGAGAGCCAATCCGCTCGGTTCGCGCACTATGGGGCAGCCTATGATTTGCAGTTCGCCGAAGGTGCCACTGAGCGAGGAACGCTCCACCATGTGGTGAATGATTGCCAACTGCTGGTAGTCTTTCTCGCCGAAATAGGCGCGGGTGGGGTGTATCAGGTAGAAAAGACGGCTCACCACTTGGACCACTCCGTTGAAGTGCCCGGGGCGCATCTTGCCTTCCATAACCTCGTCTAATCCTGCGAAATCAAACGAAAACGGCTTCTCCATCTCCTCGGCGGTGTACATCTCTTCGGGGGCAGGCGCGAACACAAAGTGCACACCTAATGACGACAGCAGTTCCGCATCGCGATGGAGGTTACGGGGGTATTTGGCGAGGTCCTCTTTGTTATTGAACTGTGTGGGGTTTACAAACACGCTGACAAAGCAGACATCGTTTTCCGCTACGGCGCGGCGCACGAGAGATGCGTGTCCCTGGTGCAAGGCACCCATGGTGGGTACGAGTCCGATAGTCTTGCCTTGGCGTACACAAGCCGCCACTTGGCGTGTAAGTTCTTGTTTGGTAGTCAGTACTTGCATATCTAATATCTTTCCGAAAAAGCCTGCAAAGGTACAACAATTAAGATGAAAACAAAAATTTTGGGCGAAAAATATGCAAATATCGTTTTTTTTTCGTACCTTTGTAGCGGAAAATGATTTCCGCATTAAATTTATATGTCTATGAAGGAGCCGAAACGCATTTTATTTATCTCGCAGCAGATATATCCGTTCTTGGATAAGGAGACACCTATCCGAGTGCTGAATCGCGAGTTACCCGAGTTGTTTCAGTCCAAGGGGTATGAGACGCGGACGTTTATGCCGAAGTTTGGCGAAATCAATGAGCGTCGCAACCAGTTGCATGAGGTCATCCGCCTGTCGGGTATGAATATCATTATCTCCGACTCGGACCACCCGTTGCTGCTCAAAGTGGCAAGTATCCAGTCGGCACGCATTCAGGTTTACTTTATTGACAATGACGACTATTTCCGCCGTCGCAGGGGCTGTGCTGACGAGGAAGGTACGGAGTATGCCGACAACGACGAGCGTTGCATATTCTTTGCCCGCGGCACGTTGGAGACAGTCAAAAAACTGCGCTGGACACCCAATATCATACATTGTTCGGGTTGGATGTCGGCACTTGCACCTCTTTATATAAAGAAGGCGTATGGTGATTCGCCGTTCTTCGAGCACGCCAAAGTGGTGCTTTCGTTGGACGAAGATGAGTATAAGACACCTTTTGGCACAAAGTTTGCTGACAAGTTGCTGGTTGACGGCGTATCGAAGAACAATGTACGCGGCATAGCCGGTCTGCCCGTCGGGTATGAGGACTTGATGCGTTTGGCTATTGACTACTCGGATGCCATTGTTATGTCTTCGCCCGACGTGAATGTGCGCCTGCAGAACTATGCCAACAACACCGGCAAGGTGATTATGCCTTATGCGGGAGGTGATGCGAAGGCATATATGGACTTCTACGAGAGCCTGCTCAACTAAGCGATACTCAAACTCAACAGAGAGAATGAAACACAGATGGCTTCTTAGCAGTATGCTGCTTGCCCTTGTGGGGTTGGCGGCTTGTCAGGACGATAGTGCGAATGCCGGTGCTTCGGCGTTGGAGAACGAAAACGATATCCGTGTGAAGGCAGATACGTTTGCCGTGCAATCTGCCTTGGAATCATGCCCTGCCCTCACACTGACCCCGGACTCGTTTTTGTTGGGCGAGTGCGATACGCATTTCGGGACTTTGAAAGCAGATGTCCTTACCCAATTTGCTTGTCCGGAAGGCTTCTCATACCCTGATGCAGAGCAGATAGATGTGGATTCGGTGTGCCTGTTTCTGTACTATACCAACTGCTACGGCGATAGAAATGCCCCCCTCGGTATCACGGTGTACGAGATAGACCGCGCGTCGATACAGTATGACGAACGCTATTCAAGCGATGTGGCGATAGCGGACTTTTGCAGTTTGGAGGATTCGACCCATATTGCCCATCCCTCGCGTATCGTGGTGGCAGCGGCACCCACGGACTCTGTGTATTCGTCGGCAAAAGGTGCATACGTGCCTTTTGTGCGCGTCAAGTTGTCTGATAGTTTTGCACGGCGTTTCTTCCAAATCCGCAGTTTTGACGCTCAGGAGCAGTTTAACGAGCAATTCAAGGGATTGTACATCACTACTGACTTCGGCGGCGGTACCGTGCTGTATGTCACGGATATAAGTCTGGCTGTCTATTACCATTTTGACTATCCGCAAGCGGGTGGTGAAGACACAACCCTCACCGATATCAAGGCATTTTATGCCAACTCGGAGGTTAGGCAGATTAACAGATATGTGTATCCTGACCGTGAGGCAGTGCTGCAGGAGTTGAGTCTGCACCCGGACACCAACTATATTGTGGCTCCTGCAAATATCTATACCCGTTTGTCAGTCCGTATGGATTCTATTTACAATCGCATAGAGCAGCAATTGGGCAGTTCGGACGACTATCGTGTGTATGTGAATCGTGCCAACCTGACTGTGGATGTACTGTATGATACTGAGACATCGTCCCGCCCGCGGGATAATTGGGATACTCCATCGTCCTATATGCTCCTCATCAAGCAGAGCAACGCGGAGTACTTCTTTGCTCACAATGAACTGCCGTCGGATACGTCTGCTATCTTGGGTACGTTGACTGCCACTACGGACAGTCTGTCGAATGTGACGTATAGTTACTCGTATGACTTATCTACACTATTAACCAATCAGTTACGCTCTGATAACAGAATAGAGGCATTGGATTTCGTATTGGTGCCTGTGGCAGTGACGACGTCCAGCAGTTCGTCGTCCACCATTACCGCCATCAAGCAGTTGCAGACCGTCTCTGCCACACGAATCCGGTCGGCAGCCAATCCTGTGGATCCTATGGACATAGAAGTGGTGTATGCCGGCTTTGACAAGGGGCGCAAGTACTGATTTCTACAGGATTACGGCATACGTTATCGGACGTATTGGCGTGGTCAGACTATGTGTTAGGCACCAGCAGGAAAAGTCGGTCACCACGGTGGATGACACGGTCGGTCTTGATGGCGAAGGGGTGCCCCTTGGTGATGGTGGTCTGTGTATTGCCTTTGGCATCATGGAGGTCATGGGCGGTGAGTTCACAGGCTCCGGTGGTCTCCCCCGTCACGAGCAGTTCGTCACCCTCACTGATTTGCGGTACAGCCTCTATGTGAAACTCTGCCACACTGATATTCTTGAAGAAGTTGGTGCATCGTCCTGCAAATACCTTTTTGCGTGTAGCGCGTGAACCATACTCGTGCGTCCATTCGCCGAGACGTTGTCCCTGATAGTAGCCATCCCAAAATCCGCGGTTGAAAACCCGTGCAAGGCGTTCATCCCAGGTCGGGATACGGGCAGCATACGCCTCTTGCCAAGCCTGACGCTCTTCGGGCGAGGGGTTGTCAGGCAGTGTCTGCCACATCTCTACGGCCTGGCGGTAGCACTCCACAACGGTCTTGACATATTCGGGTCCGCGTGCACGACCTTCTATCTTGAGCACACGGACACCCGCGTCGAGGAGTTTGTTGAGGAAATGAATGGTCTTCAAGTCCTTGGGGGACATGATGTATTGGTTGTCTATTTCGAGTTCGAGGTCACTCTCTTTGTCCTTGACGATGTAACCGCGACGGCATACATGCATACATGCACCCCGATTGGCACTGGCACCTAAATTGTTGAGACTCAGATAACACTTGCCGCTGACAGCCATGCAAAGGGCACCGTGACAGAACATTTCGATACGTATAGGTTCGCCATGCGGTCCGCAGATGTGCTGCTCCACGATGTCGCGATGGATAGACGCCACCTGCTGCATGTTGAGTTCGCGTGCCAGGACGACTACATCAGCGAACTGGGCATAGAAGCGCAAAGCCTCGGTGTTGGCGATATTGAGTTGGGTGGAGAGGTGCACTTCGACGCCCGACGCATGGGCATACTGCAGGGCGGCGATGTCCGAAGCAATAATGGCGGATATACCTGTCTGCCGAGCATGGTCCACAATCTCGCGCATAAGGGGCAGGTCTTCGGGGTACATGACCGTATTGAGGGTCAGGTAGGTCTTGACACCCGCTTCGCGACAACGTGCAACAATGGTGTGCAAGTCGTCGGTGGTGAAATTGGCCGATGAGCGTGCCCGCATATTGAGGTGCTCGATGCCGAAGTAGATGCTGGTAGCACCCGCTTCGATGGCTGCCGCAAGGCTCTCCCAGCACCCGACAGGTGCCATGATTTCAATGTCCTGTTTCATATCCTGATGATTGCCCATGGTTAGTGCGTTTGCAGGTATTCGTGCATAGCGTGGGCGGCTTTGCGGCCATCGGACATGGCGAGGATGACTGTGGCACCTCCACGGACAATGTCGCCTCCGGCAAAGAGCGTGGGGATAGAAGACTGCATGGCATCATTGACCACGATAGTTCCTTTCTTGCTAATATCCAAGCCCTGTACCGTATGCGGGATGAGAGGATTCGGGCTGACGCCTACGCTGACAATGACAAGGTCCACGGGCAAGGTAACGGTCTGTCCCTCAACAGGTACGGGGCTGCGGCGACCCGATTCGTCAGGTTCGCCCAAGGTCATTACTTGCAGAACGGCTTCGCATACACGTCCGTCGGCATCGGCATGATACTCAATGGGGTTGTGCAAGGTGAGGAACTCGATACCCTCTTCCCGAGCATGGCGCACCTCCTCCACACGGGCAGGCATCTCGTCTTCGGAACGGCGGTAGATAATCATGGCCCGCTCCGCGCCCAGACGTTTGGCAGTACGCACTGCGTCCATGGCGGTGTTGCCTCCGCCGATGACAGCCACGTTGGTTCCTTTCAACAGAGGTGTGTCGGTATCAGCAGACGAGGCGTCCATCAGATTGACACGGGTGAGGTACTCGTTGCACGACATGACGCCATTGAGGTTTTCGCCCGGTATGCCCATAAAGCGGGGCAAGCCGGCACCACTGCCTACGAAGACAGCCGCATAGCCTTCCTGCTGCAAGTCGTTCATAGTGAGTGTCTTGCCGATGATTGTATCCTTGCAGAATGTTACGCCCAACTGTCGCAGACCGTCTATCTCTTTGTCCACAATGCTGTTGGGCAGACGGAACTCGGGAATACCGTATTTGAGCACGCCGCCTATCTCGTGCAGTGCCTCAAAGACCGTGACCTCATAACCGAACTTCGCCATGTCTCCCGCAAAGGCTAAGCCCGAAGGACCACTGCCTACTACGGCTATCTTTTTGCCGTTGCGTGTGATAATCAGTGTGTTATGCGATGTGGTCGCGTGGTCAGCCACATAGCGTTCGAGGTGCCCGATAGCCACAGGCTGGTGCCCCATCTTGAGGTGAATACACTGCGACTCACACTGCTTTTCCTGAGGGCAGACACGTCCGCAAACCGCCGGCAGTGTGCTGCTCTGCTTGATGACATCGGCAGCCCCATTGATGCCGCCCGCCTCTACACGCTTGATGAAATCGGGTATGTGAATGTTCACAGGGCAGCCCTGTACACAAGTGGGGTTCGCGCAGTCGAGACACCGCTTGGACTCAAGCAGTGCCTGTTCGGGTGTGAGACCTTGGTTCACCTCCTTATGAAGGGAAGTAACACGCACTTCGGGTGCCAACTCGTTCATCTTGACACGCGGGATATCGGTGCGTTCTTTGGCTTTCATAGACGCGCGTAGGGCTTTGCGCCACTCGGCATCACGGGCATTGGAGGTCAGGTCGGCATGATGCCGGTATGCCTCGTATGCTGCCACCTCTTCGGGTTTGTAGGAGCGCAGACGCGAGAGCATCTCATCGAAATCCACTTGGTGGGCATCGAACTCGGGTCCGTCCACACACACGAAGCGCATCTTGCCGCCTACGGTGACACGGCATGCACCACACATACCCGTGCCGTCCACCATAATAGTGTTGAGGCTGGCATCTGTGGGGATATTGTATTGCGCTGTGGTCAAGGCCACGAATTTCATCATGATTGCCGGTCCGATGGTGATGCACTTGTCCACATGTTCGCGGTTGATGACCTGCTCCACGCCCACGGTTACCACGCCTTTCTGTCCGAGAGAGCCGTCGTCGGTCATCACTATCACCTCGTCGGAAGTTGCTGCCAACTGCTCACGCAGGATAATGAGTTCGGCAGTACGTGCCGCCAACACTGTGATGACACGATTGCCCGCCCGCTTGAGGGCTTGCGCAATGGGCAGCATAGGTGCTGCTCCCACACCGCCACAGGCACAGACTACCGTGCCAAAATGCTGTATATCAGTTGCCTTGCCCAATGGACCAACCAAGTCAGCCACCTCGTCGCCTACGTTGAGTGCCATCAGTTTGGCACTGCTGACACCGATACGCTGCACGACAAGAGTGATGGTGCCTTTTTCTATGTCGGCATCGGCAATGGTTAGCGGCATACGCTCGGAATGTTCGTCCACGCGCACGATAACGAAGTGCCCCGCACGACGGCTACGTGCAATAAGCGGAGCCTCAATCACCAGCCCCGCTACATTGTCCGAAAAGAAATGCTTTTCTATTATCCTGTTCATCAGAAGTACTTCGTTTCTGTTCCTACAATACTTGTCAGCAGGTTATTAGCCAAACGGCTTGCCCCAAAGCGGAAGGATTGGTTGTTCAGCCAATCGGCACCCAGTATCTCCTTCACCAAGGTGTAATGCTGTACGGCTTCCACGGTGGTGCTGACACCGCCGGCAGGCTTGTAGCACACTTTCTGTCCTGTCTTCTCATGCCAGTCCTTGATAGCATGGCACATCACGTAAGTGGCTTCGGGTGTGGCATTTACGGCTATCTTTCCTGTGGAGGTCTTGATAAAGTCAGCCCCTGCAGCCATTGCCAGTATAGATGCCTTGTAGATGTTCTCTGCTGTCTTCAATGCACCTGTTTCGAGGATAACCTTGAGGTGCGCCGAGCGTACGGCTGCCTTTATCTCGGAAATCTCGTCGAACACCTCCTGGTACTTGCCTTCGAGGAACTTGCCTATCGAAATCACAATGTCAATCTCGGTTGCTCCTGCGGCAACTGCCATGGCTGCTTCCGCCACTTTTATCTCAATGAATGTCTGCGATGCGGGGAACCCTGCTGCTACGGCTGCTATGCCGATAGGCTCGGTCAGCGTGTCGTGTGCCGTCTCCACCAAAGCGGGATATACGCACATCGCTGCCACGTTGGGAATACTGGGGAAGTTCTTGCTGAAGTCGTTTACTTTCTGTGCCATACCTGCCACTTTGGCGGTGGTGTCATCGCCGTTGAGGGTGGTCAAGTCTATCTGGTGCAGGCATTGTTTCCATACCTCGCAGTTGTTGTTCTCGTCGAAATGCTTAGCCAGTATCTCGGCAGTGGCAGCCTTCACGGCGTCGTCATTCATCGCGCAGTTGTATTGCGCAAACAGTTCCTCAAATCTATCCATAACTATTCGTTGTTTACGTTGTTGTTTTCGTTAGGGTCTTGCAGTCGCCCGATGATGGTCTCGTTGCCGCGCACCAACTCACCCACCTCCACAAACATCTCCGTATTGAGGGGCAAGTACATATCCACGCGGCTTCCTAACTTGATAAAGCCCAAGTGGGTGTTACGGTGCGACTGTTTGCCCACCTTGGCGTAGGTTACGATACGTCGTGCCATAGCACCTGCTATCTGGCGGACGGCTATCTGCACCTTGTTGGGTGTCTCTATCACCACCAACGACCGCTCGTTCTCCGTACTCGACTTGGGCAGCCATGCACCTTTGTGCCGACCTTTCTGATGCTCCGACACGAGAATATCGCCTTCTATCGGATACCAGTTGGCGTGCACGTTGAACGGTGACATGAATATGCTGACCTGCAACCGCTTGTCATGGAAATACTCATTCTCCATCGTCGGCTCCACCACTACCACATGTCCGTCAGCGGGGGCGATGATGAAATTCGGGTCGTCCACCTCCAATACGCGCACCGGATTGCGGAAGAAATACGTTACAAACACCAGCAGCATTGCCGTCAGCAGCAATGTGATAGCGAACATCCAATGCGGCACAAAGAAGTACACACCTGTGTTCACTACAAATATCAGCAACGTCAGTCCGATGATGATGTTGCGCCCTTCTTTGTGTATCCGTACCCTTTTCTTGCGTCCCATCATTTCCAATCGTTATAAGGCAGTTGGCAGAGCATATCCACGGCTTGGTCCAATCCCTGTTGCATCTTCTTGTCAAGCATCATGCGGAACATCATCGGTATGTCGGCTTTCAGCGTGATACGCATACGTGTGTCGTTGTCCGCCACTTGTTTGAGTTGAATCCACACGTTCACTGCCATGGGGATATTGTCCGCACCGAACTTAATGGTTTTGTACTCCTCTTTCTCCACGATGCGGATGGCAATCTTCTGTGCCAATCCGCCCACTTTCATGCGTATGCAATCGGGCGATATCTCCAGTTCCTGCACCTTGTCTGCGGGTATGAGGTCGCGCACCTTGTTGAGGTTCTCGAGGTTGCTCAGCACATCGAATATCGCTTTGTCGCAGGCTGCTACCTGCCCTATCTTGCTTTCGTATTTTGCTTCTGCCATAATTTAGTTCTCCTTATTTTTCCCATTTCGACGGGTGTCTTTGCCATACCTGTATGGCTTTTTGCTGGTCTTTGTTGATAATATCCATCTCCTCTGCCAATCGGAGCATAGTGGGGAAGTTGGTCAATGAGGTCAGTTCCACACCTGCTTTTTCAAATTTGCGTTTGGTGGCGGCAAAACCGTAGTCGAATATCGTTACGATACCCGCCACCTTGCAGCCGTTGTTGCGTATCGCGTCTATCACTTTCAGGCAGTTGTCGCCAACAATCACTTGGTTCTCAATGATTACCACACTTTGTCTCGGACGCAGGTCGCCCTCTATCTGGTTCTCCAAACCGTGGTCTTTCGGCGTGGGGTGTACATACACAAACGGCAGCCCCAACTGCTCAGCCACCAATACACCGTGCGCAATGGCGTTGGTTGCCACACCTGCCACCACGTCCACATCAGGGTATCTCTCGGCTATCGTGCGTGCCAACTCAAGCCGTATGAAGTCACGCATCTTCGGATACGACAGCACTTTGCGGTCGTCGCAGTACAACGGGGCAACCCAACCGTTAGCCCATGTAAACGGGTTCAGCGGTTGGAACTTTATTGCTTTCATCTGCAGCAACTTAGCCGCTGTCATCTCTTGTAAGGTATCCATATCGTCTGATTAGCCAAATATAACTAAAACCGTACAAAGGTACTACTATTTCTTCGAATATACAAATTTGCTCGGATATTTGCCCATCCATATGTACCGTGTATATACCGTAGTTGGCTGTAAGAAGAAAGAGAGGGGAATGTACAATTTACGAATTTACGAGGTACGATCTTTGCAATTTGGATAGATGTACGATGTACACTGACGCCCATAAGGGCTGATTAAACAATTAAGAATTTGTAAGTTTGAAAATTAACGCCTTGCGGGCGAGTATTAGATGTCACCTTTCTGAGGCGGTGGCTTGACCATGACTTTCGAAAGACTGTGCAAAGATAATACGGGAACGGGCGTTTTGCAACGACAATTGTCAATGAAATGCAAGTGCATATTGACTGCTGTCACTTTTTTTGTTGTATTGTGCTGATAATAAGTAGTATATAAAATTCAAAAAAAAATGCACTCTTGTTGTGTACTATTTTGATTTTTTGCGCAAATCTTGTACTCGACGAGTGATTTCGTCTTCATATTTCGATACTTTCTCAAGTGCTCGCCAAAGGCTGTTTGGTGTTACAATCCATCCGATTTCGGCTGTAAGTAAGTCCGCCAACATAGGCAGGCTGTGCCATCTGCCAGGCCATTGTTGTCCGACACGTTCACGTGCTTTGACCTCGATTGCAATACGGATGTAATCGTCTTTGACAAAAAAATCATTCCTTGCATTTACGATTATTTCCAAAGTGCTGCATTGTCTTACAAGGTCTGTGATGATACGCTCTTGTTGCTCCAAGAGGTTGCGCATTTGGTCTGTGTTGTCCTGCCATTGTTGCAAGATAGAATGGGTTGAAGTTGTCTTCATACACTTAAATTTTAGTTGTGAATAGATAAAGAAAACCGCACCCTCGTTAGTGAAGGTGCGGTGTAGAATAATATGAAAAGTGTGAGGGTGTTGCCAATAAAAGTCAGTTATATTTAAAGATTACATTTGGACATTAGTTGATTTGATAATTTGTTTTAAATAATATGGAGCATAGACAATATAATTGGCAGGATGGGAAATAAAAAATATATAATCCACAATACTCATAACTAAACTAACTGCTTTATGGTCAAGGGCTCTTAAATCTATGCAGGTTTATGTTTTTGTCTAATTGTACGGATGGCATAAATGATTATGCGAATAATACAAATAATGAATACTACAGGGGCAACTATAAGGAATATTACATAGATTATGGGCACGAAATATGCAAATGCCCCATCTAAATCTATCCACTTATAGTCCTTTAGATTGATGTCTTTTGGCTGTATTTGTAGGTTATCATACCCTTCTTCGGTTGGAAAAAGGGCAATTCCAACTTGTTGGTATGCTTTTTTGTGGTGGTTATACCCTTTTACAATGGGGAAGGGAGCAATCCAAAATTCATCATTATTTTCGCCAGCACAATGAATAATTAATTTTTTATCCTCATTTTGTTTTCTGCTATATCCATAGCCTTTAATATTTGTGATGTAAATTAGAGTGTCGCTGTTGAATCCCACAAGATGCATAGGTGGATCATCATACACATCTTTACCAAAACACCATTTTGCAAATAATGTATAACCACCATTAGAAGACCTATCAAAACAATGATGTCCAAATGCATCTCTATCCCACCCTAACCGTGTAGCGTATGGCAAACATTTGTAATCTATAAAACTTAAACCTACATATTGATAACACTCGTAGTCTAACCAAACAAACGAGAGTGCTAATAAACTTATTATGATTACATTTTTCTTCACCGTGGCAATACTATGTCCATAGGAATGTAGTTATAAGGGTGACCATGTGGTAACTATAGAAATGCGAAAGTAAACGCACCAATATATTCAAGAATATCATATAATGTCATAGAATTGAAACAAAAATAGCACACCAGGTATGACTATAAAGTTGGCAACAAATAGGGTAATTATTAGGGCACCTCGTCTTCTACGAATATGTGATGTTTCATTTTCCCACATACTCCTAAAATACGAATAATCGTCCTTGATGATTTTGGGCTGTTTGGTGTAACGGTATTCGAAGGGGACCATTGTTATAAGCATTATGGGCAGTGCTATATAACGCGGTAAATGTGGAATTAAATGCATTGCACTTAGGCAATATACCCAAGGGAGTATGATGACCAACCAAACTATACAGGACACCCAAATATCTGTATTTCGGCGAAATAGTTTACACTGTAAACAAAAAATATACACTCTGAAAAATATATAATCCACAATAATCATAAAAATAATCTTTTACCATTGGAGTAACGGACCAGACTGATTCATTCTGTCTGAAATAGACATTCCGGTAGTCCAGCCAAGAATTAAATCTGCACTTGTGTAAATCACAACAGCCCCCGCAATAAAAGGGGCAATTGAAAGAGAGGCTGTTGCCGCAGAGACTACAATTATTCCTGTATTAACAACATTGGATACATTCAATGCTTGATTAGTATAGATATCCATCCCTTCCAATGCAATTCCCGCTATAGATAACTTTGCTCCAATACGCTCTGTCGTTTGTTTTAATGGCGTATTACGTATCTTTGCAAGCCGTTGGCTTCGTGCATAACAATAATTATTTTGCGCTTGATGGCTAAAATACAATCTTCCATTTGCTCCTATCCAAAAGAACTCATTACTGCGAACGTTTCCTATAATTTCATTGGTAATATCAGCGATTGCAACAATGTCTGCTGCTATATCCACCGTGGGTGATTCTTTTGAAGGTAATGCCGAAGTCACAGGTAATGCCATAAAACTAAAATTACCGCCAAATGATAGATATGCTCCGCTTAAATCTGCTGCGATAAAATCATAGTAACCACCTACGATGTAGTTTATTCCTGGCATTTGCCACCCGACAAGAGGATAGTCTAATAGTCCATCATACGTTCCATCCCAATCATCATTATCTACTAAATACACACCTCTGTCAGAACTTTTCATATCAGAACCTAATACTTCTCCAAAGTTATCAACAGCCACCCAATTGCAAGAGCCTGGACTGAAACTTGTGCCAAATAGTCCTGCATAGTCAATTTGGTTTACCCAATTATTGTTGGCATAGATGTATGGACTTTGCCATGGGGTTTGCTCAGTAAGAGGGTCTATAGAAGTGAAACGACCGATGGTGGCATAGTAGCCACGGAAGCCGTAGTCGTAGGTATCATAGCCGTGTGATTCGACATACTCTTTACCATTATACTTGTAGGGTTGTACTCCCTGTGCCGTGCTGATAGACATCGGTGTACCACTTGCATAGTACCATGTACGCTGGACAACGATGTCGTTTGTGGCATCCCATACAGCACAATTGTTGCCAAGATGGTCTTGATGATAGTAGTACTGCGTGCAGGTTAGCATCGGATATATGGGTGCTGCTTTCTTTGCGGGAATGATAATAGGAATACCGCCTGTATATTCCCGATACCCCTCTGTGTTATGCACAATGTGGCTAACCAGCACAAGACTATCGGGGTGAGCAATGGATGATGTATATCTGTACTCCATAGAATTGTTGCATTATGTGTGAAATTTTAAGATGAACTCTAAGCCTCTATATGGCAAAAATAGGTATAATTTGTGATGCATCTGCAGGATTCCTGTTTGTTTAATTTGTCAATAATTTCATCAATAGATAATAACGATGATATGGAGAGTGTTCTATGAACCCTGTTAATGGTTAGTATATAACTATCCAACCAACCAAAGTAACGAGCATAATGATAACCAAATCGATTAGGTGTTATAGTTTCTAATATAGCCACATCTGCTAGAAAAAAAGAAAATGTATCATCACGATTCCGATATGTGACTTCATTTGTAGTTTCATTATAAATGATGACCATATTTTTACTATGATGCCAATGAGTATATACTACATAGTATTGGTATAGACCGAAACATATAATGAATATATATATAATTCCAAATATACAATCCCAATCCAACTTGTACCAGCAAAATAGTGCAAATCCCGTGCAGAGTGTCGGAAATAATAGATCACGAGGTAGTTTTAGGATAATATCCAGTGTCGTCAGCTGATATGTTTTTACATTCTTAGTAGGCATAGGCATCATAATATGCATTGTATATATAACCATTTATAGAAGGAACAATTTGCTCCGACATACATTCTGCAAATGATGTTACCGCATATTCTCCCATTGTAGCCATAAGAACAACGGGAAGACCGCCGACTAAAGAAAGTAAAGAGAATGTGGTAGAATACACTATAAGGTATCTTGATTGGTCATTTTGAAGTTGAAGGTTGTAGGCATTAGTGCTCAACTCTATTCCTGTTGCAATATATGGTGCATAGCCACCTATATTACCAAGAATAAGTGATTGTATGGTTTCTATGCCTAAAGTGCAGACCAACTTTACTGAAGTTGGAACTTTCATCATCCATTCTGCTAAATCGCTTCGTGATGCTATCCTATTTCCCTTCATAATCTGGGCAGAAGCATATGTATTTGGTCCATATCCACCTTGAGGAATGTCAATGGTTACATACAAACACGACATCCCTCTGAAATATGTAGCATAGGGCAATTCCCATCCGAGAATGCCAAGCAATCCCCATGGTATGCTTCCATTTTCTCCTAATTCAAAGTCATCATCTCCTAACCACATATATACCCCTGTACCATTGTCATCATCATGATAGATGACTTTATAGTCCTTATTCACTACTGTAAAATTGGAGGCAAAGGCATCTTTATCCATTCCGAATAACCCTGCATAATCAATGAGGTTTATCCAATTGTTGTTCGCGTATATGTATGGACTTTGCCATGGAGTGCGCTCGGTGAGCGGGTCAATGGATGTGAAACGACCGATGGTGGCATAGTAGCCGCGGAAGCCATAGTCGTAGGCGTCGTAGCCGTGTGCTTCGACGTACTCTTTGCCGTTGTACTTGTAGGGTTGTATTCCTTGCGCAGTACTGACAGGCATCGGCGTACCACCAGCATAATACCATGTGCGCTGGGCAATGCTGTTGTTTGTAGCATCCCATACAGCACAGTTGTTGCCGAGGTGGTCGCGGTGATAGTAGTATCGGGTCACTCTCACTATCGGAAATCTTGGCGGCATTTGTATGGTGTGACTAGCAGCGGAAGTTATGTAAGCATATTCTTGATACCCTTCTGCATTGTGTATCACAAAACCTGTACGCACGAGGCTGTCGGGACGAGAACGAGAAGAACGATATTGATATTCCATGGTGCCGTCGTATTGTGTGAGCGATATGCTCGATATGGCAGCATCAAAAACCGTGTAGTGAATGTAAGTCATGGTCATATAATATGGAGCATAGACAATATAATTGGCAGAATGGGAAATAAAAAGATGTTCGTGATGCATAAGATGAGGATTAACCAACTGCGGCGATGGCGGGTATCTGCGGGTTCATTGCCCCACTGCTCTCGGAATACCTTATAATTGCCATATTTAATTCTTTCATTAACCCTATATCTATAGTAAAACGGAAACCACCATACCCCGAACAGAAGCAGATATTCATATTTCTCTGTGATATGCAGTATAGAGGAAAAGACATGAAAATAAGCACCAATAACCACTATAGGCATAAAAACAATGAGAAATACACAATTCTGAGCGACAAATGCCTCTTCTTCGTTCTGAATTATCCTACGTTTCTTAAGATAATTGAATATCCGAAAGAATATGTAATCAAAGCATTTCATACTATGTCTGTAATCGTTTTCATACAGTTGTCTGGTGATTGTTGGTTATCATGTCCTACTATTGTGTCATAGTCGTGTAACAACCACAGTATTATCATGCATCTTTCTGTTACATTGTGGGCATCTACAGGGTACATCCTCTACATCCATAACGTGCTTGCAATATGGGCATTGGACTTTTATATCACCAGTCTCTTTACATTTGGCAATAATTATCGTTTTGATAAAACCTAATGCGTACAAAAACAGACGAGGTCGCCATACAAATTCTTCAATAGGGTGCCACTCTTCTAATTCTTTTTTGAGACATGCATTCATTCTTGTATATTTGCGTCCGTTGTGTATAAACGAGACAGGATACCTCATGTGGTAAAAGAATAATGCCAAAATCAGTATCTCGGTTACCACAAAAGCCTTAACTAACAGAATGACATCTATAAAATCGCCTGTGAGTGCCAAAATGAATGCAAATATAAAGATAGTACCTAAAAACAACCAAATACCATCACCTAAGTAATAAGTACAGCCACGCATTATTATATAATCATTTTGACTCATAAAATAAATCGAAATGTAAGGTAAAAGAGTATGTTATAAAAAGACCACCCGAAAACGAAATGGTGTAACCTGTTTCTCCTTCTTTTTCGATGGGACTTATAGTGACATTGTTACTTCCACATATATATGCACAATCTTTTAGTCTTATATCAAAAGTTTGTTCTATACCCCAAAACGCAACACTAATGCCATTGGATATGGTTGCCTTTCCTTCTTTCCCGAAAAACTTAAAATTTGCTTTTTCTCCTATGGTGATGCTTGTATTAAATATATCATAAGACATAAGGTTAAGTGAAAGGCTTATTTTATCAAAAGGTTTCTTTTTTATCGGAGTTGAAATAGACTTTTGGATTATCAATCCTATACGGGTGCTTATTTCTATACTATTCTGACCATAATAGATGCCAGGAACTCTAAAGTTTAATCCGCTACTTAAAGCCATATCCATATATGTGCTAAAATTAAAGATCATCAATCCGACCTCTTTCAATCCTTTCTTGCCTTTTTTCTCATCCCACTCAGAATCTTCACTCATATAGATATGGTTGTCGTCATCATCAGCGCCACCAAGGAAATAGCCATTTCTATCAATTACGATGTAATTATAACCTTGAGGATATGCATTAGATGTATGCATTGAACTAAAGCCACTCAATCCTTTCCAATCTATTAAGTTTATCCAATTATTGTTGGCATAGATGTATGGACTTTGCCAGGGTGTTTGCTCAGTGAGCGGGTCGATAGATGTGAAACGACCGATGGTGGCATAGTAGCCACGGAATCCGTAGTCGTAGGTATCGTAGCCATGTGATTCGACGTATTCTTTACCGTTGTACTTGTAGGGTTGTGTGCTTTGTGTGATGCTGATAGACATGGGTGTGCCACTTGCGTAATACCATGTGCGCTGGACAACGCTGTCGTTTGTGGCATCCCATACGACACAATTATTACCCAAATGGTCACGGTGATAGTAATATTGCGTCTGTATGACTATTGGTAGTCTTGGTGGCATCTGCGATTTCGGAATAACAGAAGAACGAATGTAGGCATATTTCACATAGCCTTCGGCATTATGCACAATATGGCTAATCAATGCAAAATCATTATTCGGAGTATTGCGAGAAGTTGTGTATTGATATTCCATGGTGCCATCGTATTGTGTGAGTGTTATGCTCGATATGGCAGCGTCAAAAACCGTGCCATCGTCTGTGGGCATTACTTCGCTTTCGCGCAGGGTGACGGTTTGTGACTGCCATTTGCGTCCTGTGGCATCGTAGGAATTAATGATACGGTTGCCGTTTGTGAAGAATACCGTGTCGGGGAGGTTGAGGATATTGTACCGAATACGCTGTATGCCACGGTCCAAATCTGTGGTAAGGTTGCCATTGGCATCGTAGCGTTGCTCAATGGTGTTGGCTGTGGTATTGCGGTCGGTGTACTCCTTGGTGTCATAGCGGTCGAGACTGCCTGCATGGTCAGTGATGGCGGTGATTTGGTTGCCCGAATAGGAAAACTGCAAGTCATCTATAAGGCGACTATCCAATGTATGCCGTTGCAGGCGTGTGATGTTGCCCATGTTGTCGAATTGGAAGAACTCGGAGGAGCGGGCTTGGTTGCCTTGCAGATGGAGACTCTCGGTGAGACGGTTGTAGGCATCGTAGGTGTAGCCGAAAGTGAGTGCGGAGTCGCCGTTGGTGATGGTGGTCGCAGCGATGTTGCCGTTGTAGCACGCAGTGGCTCCTTGCGGAAGTGAATCCCCATAGAACAGACGCTCGGTGAAACGGCTATTGACTGAGGCGGTGAGGGCACCTCGTACATCGCGGGCATAGAAGGTGGTGTCGGCACGATTATGACGGAAGCGGGTGGACAACTGCCCATGCTCATCGTAGATGTTTTCCGAGAGCCGTATTTCAGGCTCATTGTTATGCTTATACAGCACCTGTGTGGGACGACCTACATGGTCATAAGAATAGGTGTACTGCTCCCGCATAGGGTCTTCGGTATTGCCTTGCTCGGAGAGGGTCTGCCGTACAGAACCGTCGAAGTTGTAGGCAGTATAAGTGATGTTGTACCCGCTGACGATGCTTGTACTACGCGACTGAATGACGCGCCCCTGTGCATCGTAGTAATAAGCGGTGGTGGTGTAGCGGTTGTCGGACAGATTGTAGGTGCGTGTACCCGTGAGCATGCCAAGGGTATTCTCATGGCGGGTGTCATAGCCTGCTTTTGTTTGGTATTGGAGCATGGCAGCCGTGTCCGCAGGCAGGAATTGCAGGAAATCGTAGGTGTCGTAGTAGTTGACAGTGAGCAGTTTGGTAGGACGGTTGTGGTAGTACCCGCGCGAGTAGCCGGTGTCCTCCATAGGGTAATTCTGAGAACTTGTAGAGAATGTTTCTATTACCACCCATTCTGAGAAACTATCCACCATATCCTGCAAGTCCGATGAGCGTGTATTCACCTCGGCGGTGTACGCAAGACGACCGTAGGAGCCGTATTTGAGGACCATCCAGTAGTTGCCCCGTGCGCGTTGGTTGCCGTTCTGCCGGAGGACGAGACGCCCCGCCTTGTCATAGACCGTATAGACATCCTCCGCTCCGGGAATATGCTTGCTAATGACATGCCCGCGCTTGTCATATTGGTAGATATAGGCAAACTGCCGCAAGAGGCTGTCGGTGTCGGTGAAAGAAGACGAGGACGACAAGTGCTGCGAGACGGCAGGCGGCAAGGTGTAGCGCAGCCGCCCAAGGTCGTCGTAGAGGTAGTAGGTGTCGTGGTCGGTGCCTTGACGGAGAAGAACGGTGCGCTCCATGACATCTTGGAATACGGATGCCTGTTTGCCGTCGGGGTCGGTGGTTGTAGTGACACGGAGGTCTCCGACTGCGTATTCTCCGTCGGCATGGAAACCGTTGCCGGTAACGGTGAAACGGGGTATGGCTGCATCATTGACGAGATAGGAGGTTGTGGCAGGGTGGCTTTGGTAGGCTTCGCCTGCCGTGGTGGCACGGACAGTGCGCCCATTGCTCCATTTCTCTTTTGTGGTGCTTTGGTAGGGGGCATCGTCGCTGTATTGGCTTTCGGCAAGGGACTGCACAGAGGTTACGGACAAGGGACGTGTGCCGTTGGCGGCAACAGGTTGCCATGTGCGTATGGTACGGCTGTTGTCGTCGTATTCGGTGTAGGAGACGATGTCGGTGCGCTCCGGTGATGCCGCTTTGACGGTCTGCTGGAAGGGGCGGTCGAGTTCGTCGAAGTAACGGACAGACACCATGGCGCGTTTGCCATTCTCCTGCCGCACCTTGCCGCCCTCGAAAGAGATGCTGTTGTTCTCGTCCAACGGCGTGACGCTGATGACATAGTTGCCATTTGCCGATGCCGTCTGTGTGGCACCCCAATAGAAATCGGAGGTGATGTACTCCGTACGCGCAGGGATATTGGCACCGAAACTGACGAAGCGTGTCTGCCAATGGCTGTTGTCGGTAACGGCACATCCATAGGAGTCATACGCCACCTTGATGCGCTGAAGGCTAAAGCAGAGGTTGCCTGCGATGCTGTCCCGATTGGTGGCACTAAGGCGATTGTATTTCAGTTTGTGGGAGGTACCGTCGTAGTAGATGCTATCCACCACGGTGCCGTCGGCATCGCGCAGGAGGATATTCTCACCGCTGTTGCTCAGCACGAGGGTGTTCTGATAAAGAACGGTCTTGCCGCTTACCGCACTGCCATAGAGGTCAGAGAGCGTGAAAGAAGGAGTCCGCTGGTGGCGATAGGCGATGATGAGGTGCGCACTTGCATCCAAGGTGGTGTTGGCAGGGAAGATGTATTTCTCGGTCTTGCCATCGCCGCAGAGAGACCAACCCGATAACGAGAGCGAGGAACTGCCCATATTATAGAGTTCTATGAACTCGCCGTTGCTGTAGGGCGGAGTGATGATTTGCTCATTGAGCGGAGAGTCGTACAAGATTTGGCTGATGACAGCCGAGGGGGATGCCCACAGGCGGAGGGGCACCAAGCACCAAAGGGCAGACAGTAGGAGGTGACGTTTCATGGCTATTGCTGACTTCGGTAGTGATACTTATAGGCTTGCAGGATGACCTTTTTGCCGTTATGATACTGCCAGACCTCGGTGACATTGCCCAATGTGTCGTAGGAGTAGTAGGTGGTGATGCCTTGCGGCGAGGTGACAGACGAGATACCTACATAAGGGATATGTGTGTAGCGGGTCGTCATAGAGCCTGTGGTCTCGGAAGTGATATTCAGTCCTTTGCCGTCCCAAGTGTAGGTGGTTGTGGGCTGCCCCGTGGGAGTGGTAGAAGTCAGTCGGAGACGGCTATCGTAGGTGCAGGTAGAGGTGGTCTCGTAGCGACTGTCGTAGCGGAGTTGTCCGTTCTGTACGGATAAGGCGACATAGTCATTGATAGGAACAGGGTCAGACAGGCTGAGACTCAGTATGCTACATGGGGCAAAATACAAGGGGAGAGAAACAGGGGGAGTGTTCTCTGCAGCATAGAAAGCAGGGGGCACATCGGGAAGGTCGGGATATACCTCCTTGTCGTTGCACGAACTGTCCCAATTGTGTGCATAGTACATGGCTATTCCTCCCGACGTGACAAACGATTGCCCGTTGCGGGATATGCCTTGTACGGTCTCTACGGGTGTGGCGATGCGGTGTGTACGAACCAGTCCGCAGTACCCCTGTACATAGTGGTCGTTTCCGCTGAATGAGGCGGCGCATATATCATCGGGGTAACGGCAGCGGGTGAATGTCCCGGTATCTCCCTGCCATACGCCTGTGCGCGTCAGGCGATGTTTGGCATCGTACTCATAGGTGGTGCGGGCGGAGTGGGTGCCATTCGCCTCGTAATGAGTGACTTGCTGTTCTGCAATGCGGGTGTCGGTGAAGAATACCTTGTATGCCACCCCTCCTGCGTATTCCGTCCGCCAAGGGGTAGTGCATGGGGTATGGTAGATATGGTCTGCATTGTCGGAGAGTACGTCTATAGGGCAATAGAGGTTGATGGTCTTACGGCGGACTGTACCGGAGTGGTCATACTCTTGCTTTACGGATAAGCGGCTACGACGGTATTCCTGTGAAAAATAGGAATATGCCCCCAAGATACGATGGAAATCACTGTTATTACTCTGCCGATTGGTTATCACTCTGTCCTCTGTTCTGTCGAAGGAATACTCATTGCGGTACAGGAGTTTGCCATTACTATCATAGACATATTCTTTCACCAAGGGGAACTCTATGGGTGATGTGTTGCCGCCTACCGGCGTAAAATACGGACAGATGGCGTAATGCCTCTGTTTGCTCCATCGTTGTGCCCGCTCGGCGGATATGTCGATGGCAAAGTCCACATTGACTATTCCGTAGTTTTGGTCGGAAAGTAGTGGCGGTTCGACGACAGAACCTTCATTCCCAGAGAATGCTTCTGCTCGTGCTACCATATCCGTATAATAGCCGTATTCATATTGTTTGGAGGATAGCAGTTGCCCATTGGATGCTGTCTTCCGAATAGCGGTAACGGCTATCGGGTGAACGAGGTCTCGCTTGTTGTAGGCTTGGATGGTGGAGCGTATGGAGGTGCCTTCCTGCTTGAATATACGAATGGAATCATATTTGCACGGCTGAAATTCCAATGTGGTCACACAACCTAAGGGGTCTGTGATACGGGACAGGGTGCCAAAGGTCGGGTTGGATATCTTGTACCCCGCCATATCAATGTCGTCAAAGCGGTCTATAAAGGCAGAGGGCTGTGAGATGTTGTAATCGAATGTATATTGCATACCGGAGTGGTGTGTGACGGATTGCAAATACTGGCGCGTGACGGGAGATACGGATAATTGGTGGTATGACAAGTCCCACTGCGATAGTATAGAGGTTGCACTACGGACTGTGATGCGAGAAAGGAAATGTCTTTGGGCAGTCCAATAACTTTTATACCCTGTATTGCGGTCATTGTCCCAATATACAGAACCGTTGTCGCATATTTGGTTGGGTAGTGTTTCGTATGAGAGGTGTACTGAAAAAGAGTGGTCGGAGGTGGTGATAGAATCCAAAAGAGGTATTTTCTCGAAAACTCTGTAGCCAGACTTCATACTAAACCTACTATCGATTTGATTCGTTAGCGGTATTAGATTCAATGTGTCGGATAAATAAAAATCTTCACGAACTTCATTGTTGTATTCATTCTTCCAATATACCTCCGATGTGAACGAATAGGCGTATTGAGTGCAGTTATTATCCATTTCGGTGCCAATAGGCTTGTAATGGAAATTGATACGTCGTCCGTTGGGGGCAATGACAGAGGTCAATAGCCATTGTGTGATGTCGGCTTTTCGGTATATGGTTTCACCACTATTGTCAATGGGTACATAGAAAGAGTAACCTATAGCATCCATATTGCCCCCGAAAACATAACGATAGCCGTCTAACGTGGTGAACGATATGGTAGATACATCTGGGTGTATGAATTTTTCTCGAAAGCCGCCCTCATCTTTCCTTTGCGTGGTCACCCCCGACAAATCCACGGAGACATAATCTCCGGAAAGAATATGTGCTTTGCCATCCAAACCGATGATAAAACGCCCCGAATAACCATTGCAGGAGAAGGTGTAAATATCACTCTGCAAATCCACCTCTCCACTATCATACACAAAAGGAGGAACCGTCTCGAAAAGAGAAGCACTGCCCAAGTCCTGCATAGGCAATTCCCTGAATGCTACTAACAGACCTCGCCGTTTTGACGAATTGAAGTCAGACTGGGGAGTGTATTCATCATCGGCAATGCCAATGATTTCGCGAGTGATAGAACCACCCGCTTGCAATGACCAATTTTCGCCGACTTGTCCTGAATAGGCAAACGGTCGGAAGCCATCACTGGTATATGAAAGGCGGAACAGCCAGTCAAAATCAGGGTCTTGGAGATGGTAGAGGTTAATATCGTAGTGCATCTGTCCGTAGTGCGGAGACACGGACAGCGTGTGGAATGTTGGCAGGGGTGTATCGCTTTGCTCTGCATAGAGCGTGAACATGGTGAGCAAGAACAAGGCAGATATGGAAAGTAGAAGTCGCTTCATAAGCATTTACATTTTGATGATGGGTTGGGAAAGAACGGTATCGTCCACGTGGATGTAAAGGACATAGTTCCCTGTGGGAAAAGCGGTCATGTCGATTGTTTCATGATGGTCGCCTGCGGTTTGCAGCATGGGGGCAGATTGATGGAAGCACGTTCCGCCGCTGTAGTGCACAGAGAAATATATCTGTGCTTCACGCGACAGGGTGTAGGAGATACGGAGTATATCGTGAACAGGATTGGGAAGGAAAGAGGCATTGGTGAAGACCGTGTTTGCTTCGATAATGGTATCCTGAGGGTATGCTTCGATAGTATGCGCATCGCTTTCGTGCTGTGTGTCGAGTTCGACGGGCTCATGGTAGAAAGCGAGGGTGACACCTGTGGAATCATTGTGCGTGGTTGTCCGCTCGCAAATAGTCTCCACCAGCGGGTAGCGGTATAAGGGCGAGAACCATTGGTAGATATTGGTGATAATGGCTGTGTCCTGTTCGGTGGCAGTATAGCAGCGCGTTGTATGGATGCGCAAAGTGGTGTCAATAGTCATGCCGGGCAGCATCAGTTTGCCCATGGCATCGGCGCGGACGGTTGTGTAGCCCTTGACGGCAAAGGTGGTGCGGTGGGCATATTCGCCTGTACCCGCAAAAGTGCTATGTATGCTATCGCCGTAACGGAGCGGGAACACCAGTTGCTTTTCAGGCGTGGTGTAGCGGATAGCAAAAGCCGGCGTCTCGTATCCTGTCAAGAAAAGCGTGTCCGCCGAGAGGTGGTAGTAGCGGTTGGCACCATAGAAGTGCTTGGCGATGTGTGTAGTGTCATTGGGTATGGGGCGATAATAGTCGGCATATCGCTCTATGGGCGGCTGTGCGGGGCGGGAGAAATCCCATACACAATCGGTGCCGCAGTCTGTGACAGGACTATAGGGAATTTGATAGACAATGAGACTGTCAGTGGCGCAAGGTGTGTGAGTGGCTGCGGTCAATTGCATGGATTGGGCATGTAAAACAGAGGAGAATGCAAGGAGACCTATCACCAAACAGAAAGAAACGGGTGTACATCGTTTTCGGGAGGATTGTATGCTACTCATGCTGCTTGGATTTTAGGGTTAAACGAAATGCCCGAATGTACACGATGGCGACCATACGAGTACAACCGTGTGCAAAGGTAGCATATCTTTTTGATATACACAACACTTTGAGAGGGAAAAAGCGAAAATTATTGCAAAATAGTGTTGTTTTTGGTATTTCAGGAATAGTTGGAAGATGTGAAGACAATATAAACGAGTGGAAAAGGTTATGTAAGGAATATCTATCCATTGCGCATCCCTTGCTTATCCCTTGCTGTTTGGCGGGATGTGGAAAGTGGAAAGAAAGGGGAGGCGTGACGGCGAGATTATCGCCTATGCTATCTCGGAGCATGTCGAGTTCGCAGGCGTCCACTCGGGCGATGCCACTATTATGTTCCCCGCGCAGAAACTCTATGTCGAGACCGTCCGCCGTATCAAGAAAATTTCGGGTAATATCGCCCGCGAACTCCATATCTCCGGACCGTTCAATATCCAGTTCCTCGCCCGCGACAACGAGATTAAGGTCATCGAGTGCAACC
>ERZ808274.207-NODE-207-length-34669-cov-3.772058_pt1 | contig 34669 bp, 32 predicted proteins | sample MGYA00521277_ERZ808274 | MGnify/ENA primary metagenome ERZ808274 (study PRJEB31516, sample SAMN03275597) | gut metagenome | biome: mammalia-associated habitat; material: feces | host: Papio cynocephalus | place: Kenya | collected 2012-07-28 ... | reverse complement strand
TACAAGAAATACAAAAAATAAAAAATGGGGGCTTCGGCCCCTTTAAAAGGTAGTTATTATGAAGACGAATTATTTGTATGTTATCAAAATTGATGGAATGAGATGTGGTAGTTGTGAAGCACATGTTAATGATGTCATTAGAAGAAATTTCGATATAAAAAAAGTTAAATCTTCTCATTTCTTTAATAAAACAAAGATATATTCGGATATCCCTTTAGATGAAAACAAAATTAAAAGCGTCATCGAAGAAGAAGGGTACATTATAAAAGATATATCTTATACATCTAAATAAACAAAGAGCACAAGTGTTAGATAGCATTTGTGCTTTTAAATTTAATCTATTCAAAAAGTACGTTAATAATGCTACTCTATTGTATGGAAAAAGGAGATTATTATGAAACATAAGCTTATATTCATTCCTCTTATTGTTGTCGGTGGTATTGTCACTACCTTTGGAGCACTTGTTGGCGGTCTTAATTTAGCCAAGTTTGCCATTTATCATGAATATTATAATATGGAAAGCGAAGTGGCAAAATGCCCAGGTTTAGATGATAATTTTATCCCTCAAGGTATGAGCGTTGATGAGGAAAAAGATAAAATCATTATCGCTGGTTATATGTCAGATAAAAGCGCTTCTCGTTTATATATAACTGATTCAAATAACAATGTTAAAACGATTCTTTTAAAGCAAAATGGCGAGCCTTTTACTGGTCATTGTGGAGGAGTCGCTAATGAAAATGGCACACTATATCTAGCAAACGGTGATGGTGAAAATTCTGGAATTTATGATATTCCAATGTCGACTATTTATGATGAAAATGTTAATGAAATTGAACTTGATAAAACAAATCATTTTCATAAAGTAGATGGTTCAGCGTCGTTTGTATTCACTCAAGATGGCTATATTTATATTGGTGAATTTAATAATGGAAAAGCTTATAAAACTAATCATCCTTATGAAACAAAAAACGAAGGCACCCATTACGCTGTTGTTGGGAAATATTTGCTAGATAGTGAAGGATTAAAACCTCTTTTATATTATTCAATACGCGATCAAGTGCAAGGCTTTGCAATGAATAAAAACGGCGAAATAGTTCTTTCAACCTCTTATGGATTAGCCTCATCTCATTATTACGTTTATCATAGTGATGCAATATATGAAAGCGGCAAAACATTAAATGGCGCTCCTGTTTATGTTGTTGAAGACCATTATCGTGATGTTATTGGGCCCGCAATGAGTGAAGATCTTGACTATAATGAAAAAGATGGAAAGGTTTATGTTACAACTGAAGCCGGTTCAAACAAATATATTTTCGGAAAATTTTTCAACGCTAAAAATATATATGCACTAGACTTTTGGCCTAGTAATAATAAATAAGTTATAAAAAAACAAAAATGATTCTCAACGAATTCGAGAATCATTTTTTTATGCTAGATTTTTATCTTAATACTTATGATAATTTAAATATATGCAAAACAAATTATCCCCTGGAAAATTATTAGACAAAAACGGTAATCTTAATGAAGCTGGTTATGCAACTTCATTAATTAAAGAATATAAACGAAGTGATATTAAAGCACACAAATCTCGCATTAAAGAATGGGATTATTATTATATTGGAAACGATAGATACGGTATTGCTTTAACTATTGCAGATAATTCTTATATGTCTTTAGCGAGCCTATCATTTCTAGGTTTTGTAAACAAAAAAGATGTTACAAAATCTGTGATGGGTTTTTTCTCAAATGGAAAACTAAATTTGCCATCATCAAGCGTAGATGGCGATGTTTCATATAAAAATAAAAATTGTTCATTTCTTTTCGAAAACAAAAACGGAAAAAGACATATTGTTGTTGAATATAAGAATTTTATTGAAAAGAAGAATTTTCGTTGCGACATATATTTAAAAGAAACAAATGAAGATTCAATGGTTATAGCTACACCATTTAAAAAAGACAAACATTTTTATTACAACCAAAAGATTAATCTTCTTTCTTCTAGTGGTTATTTCAAGATTGGTGAAACATTTTATGATGTTAATGACTGTTATGGAGTTCTTGACTGGGGTAGAGGTGTTTGGACATATAAAAATACATGGTATTGGTCGAGTCTTAACGCTTGTTATAACAATAAAAGGATTGGCTTTAATCTAGGATATGGTTTTGGCGATACATCATTTGCAAGCGAAAACATGTTATTTATAAACGATAAATCATATAAGTTAGAAGATGTGAGTTTTGATATTCCTTTAAATAAACATGGAAATGATGATTTTTTAAAACCGTGGAAAATCAGAAGCAAAGATGGAAGAATCGATCTTACATTTACCCCAATATTAAATAGACACGCTAACATGAATGCTTTGATAATAAAATCAATTCAGAACCAAGTTTTCGGGCGCTTTAGTGGCTCAATCATGCTTGATGATGAAATAGTCCATTTCAATGATCTTTTAGGATTTGCTGAAAAAGTTACAAATCATTGGTGAAACTAATTTTTTATGTTCGAAAATAATATTTGAAAAATTTTTTTAATATTTTTCTTTGTAAGCGCTTTTACAAGTGATATTATTATGCTATGAAGAACAAAAGGTCATATAAATCCTGATGTGAGTCAAGGGATTTGTTCGGCCTTTTTTTCTTATCTAATATTAAGGAGGATCAAACTTTGAAAACAAATATTAGAAAAACTGCTGGTTTTGTATTTGTATTAGCTTCTGTCTTAGCCCTCGGTGCATGCGGAGAAAATAATGATTCAAACCCAGTAAAAGATATCATCGCCCAAGCCGAAGCAATGGACGAAGATGCTCTTTATGCAAAAGCCGCAGAAGAAATTAACGGCAAGAAATTCGTTGTTGTTGCTAACTCATCACGTATGAAAGATGCTTTCCCTGCATGGGTTAAGTATGTTGCAGAAAAAGAATATGCTCCAAAAGATTTCTCTGCAAGTTTTGAAACAACACAACCAAAAAATAACCAAATCTTCAGTCAAATTAAAGGTGATGTTACAGGTGCATCTCACAACATCTCAATGACACTCATCCAAGATGGTTCACAAATCGCTTCAAAAATGACCAAACCTGGTTATTTGCTTAACTACATTCCAAAGGAATGGAAAGGTAGCAAAGAAAACGATGGACAACCATTAGCTCTTCAATCATTATCAAAAGTTTTCTGCTATAACACACTTGGAGCAGATGGAACAGTTGATGGTAACAAAGACATGGTAAACAACGTATTTGACTTTGTTCTCAATGATAAGGGCGAAAAATTCTCAACACAATTTATGGCTCCAACATCTGAACCAGTTGGTCAAAACATGATGTATATGTTAACACGTGATGACTATGCTGCAGTTGTTAAGGAAGCATATAATGCCGCGACAACAGAACAAAAAGCTGCTGTTGATAAAGTCCTTGAAGATGGTAACGCCGGTATTAAACAATTGATGGTTGATGGTGGATTCAACGATGATGCCAAATATTCACTTGCTTGGACATATTTATGGATGAAATCTTATACAAAAGTTGATGATGATGGTCCAATTAGTGTCAACTTAACAAAGAAAACATCTGGTGGTACAGCTGGTCTTCTTGTCTATTCAAAATTTAGATCAATTAAAGATACAGCTGATGTTTCTAAAAAACCAATTCAAGTAGCTGCTTATAAAGATGGCTATGTCGGATTTGGTGGTTATATGTATAAACACTATCTCCAAATTTTAAAAACATCACCATTCCCATGGACTTCATGTGCATTTATTCACTTCATGACAAACCACGCTGAAGGATTCCAACCTTGGGGTAAGGATATGGGTGGATATAGCGCTAACCCAGAAGTTCAAAAGAATTTCGACCACTCAAAAGATGGTTACAAAGAAGATGATGGAACTGAAAAAACAGAAGTCGTCTATCCAGTTAAAAACGATAAAGGTTATGACTGGTGGACAGCAAATGAAGCCGGAAAAGGTCGCTTGGTCCTTGAAGATGGTGAATATTGTTCCAAAGTTGCAGCAGTCATGAATGACTGGATTGCATATCTATAATAATTAGATACAAATTTTTAGGGGAGGCTTTTGCCTCCCCGTTTCATAACGAATAGAAAGAGGATTTTATGAATAGTTATGGCTCGACATTTGACTATCAAAAAGCTCCTTCAAAATCGAAGAAGTTCTTTAATAGTTGCAAAAACTTTTTTTCAAAACCTCAAAATATCATTCTTGTTATTTTAGGAATCATCTTATCTGTTCTTGTTTTCATTCCGATGATCTCTGTCTTAATTGACACCTTTAAAATTCACGAAGGTGCAATGGGGGAAGATATTGGAGACAATGTTGCTAACAGTCTATCTTTTTATAACTGGATACAAGCTTTTACTGGCAGATTAGCAGTTAAAAATTTCTGGGTTCCTCTTGGAAATACATTGTTATTATCAGTTTTAAGCTGTGTATTCGCGGTTTTATTTGGTGGAATTGTCGCATATCTAATTACAAGAACCAATTTAAGATTTAAAAAATACATTTCATCTGTTTTTATTTTCCCATATATTATGCCTCAGTGGACGCTAGCAATGGTATGGAAAAACCTTTTTGATAGTGTTGCTGTTACTGGTACTAAAAACGGATTATTTGCTTCCATTTTTGGCATCACAATGCCTCAATGGTGGTGTGCTGGATTGTTTCCATGTGCATTAGTTCTTGGATTACATTATGCTCCATTTGCTTACATTTTAATCGGCGGCATATTTAGAAATATGGACGCCAACCTTGAGGAAGCAGCAACCATATTGAATACTCCAAAATGGAAAATATTCCTTAGGGTAACACTTCCTTTAGTTACTCCAGCAATTCTTTCAACAGTCCTTTTAGTTTTTTCTAGCGCAATGGGATCATATCCTGTTCCACATTATTTAGGGCATGCTGCTGGAGGATATGAATTCCCAACATTAGCTACTAAATATCAAGATTTGAATGTTGATAGACCTGGTGTTGCATCGATTATATCTGTTGTCATGATGGTTATTGGTGTTGCAATATTACTTGTCAATCAATTATCCACAACAGGAAGAAAACAATATACAACCGTCACAGGTAAATCTGGACAAGTTTCAAAAGTTAATTTAGGGAAAGTCGGTTCAGTCGTAATCGGCATTGTTTTGATCTTATTAACTTCACTTACATCCATATTCCCAATTATTTCATTTGCTGTTGAAACATTCCTTGAAAACCCTGGTGATTATTCTTCATTAACACTTAAGTGGTGGATTAATAATGATCAAGGCGCTGAAAATGGCATGTATGGCAATCTAGGTGTGTTTTATAACGCACAATTATGGCAAGCCTTTGGCGGGTCGATATTAACAGCAGTTGGAGCTTCCATTTTAGCAGGCACAATCGGAACTCTTGTTGGATATTGTGTTGCTAAAAATAGAAAATCAAAATTTGCTAACTATGTTAATGCAGTAGCATTCCTTCCATATTTATTACCTGCATTATCTGTTGGTGCTGCCTACTTCGTATTTGGCACAAATATAGGTCTATATAATACGTATATCTTACTTATTATCGTTGGTATGATTAAATACATACCGTTTGCTTCTAAAGCATCATTTAATTCGATGCTGCAATTATCTGATCAAATTGAAGAAGCCGCCATCATTCAAAATGTCCCATGGTGGAAGCGTATGTTATTTATTATCATACCAATTCAAAAAACATCAATTCTTAGTGGCTTCTTACTCCCATTTATAACCGGCATGCGTGAATTAACATTGTTCATGATGCTTGCCACAGATAGCAAACTAGCTACGCTTCAAATTGGCTATTTCGATGAAATGGGATTATATGCTTTCTCAAGTGCTATTAACTTGATGTTGATTGTATTTATTCTTGCGGTTAACGCCATTATTAATAAAGTTACTGGCGCAAGCCTTGATAAAGGTATTGGAGGTTAGAAAAATGCCTAAAATTGTATTAGAACATGTTACAAAACGTTGGGGAAACTTTTATGGTGTTGACGATTTGAATTTGGTCATAGATGATAATTCATTCGTTACCCTTCTTGGCCCTTCTGGTTGTGGAAAAACAACTACTCTTCGTATGATTGCAGGACTTGAAACACCTACTAGTGGTCGTATTTCAATTGGTGATAATGTTGTATTTGATTCTTCACTTGGTATCAATGTTCCTGCCAGTAAAAGAAAAGTTGGATTCTTATTCCAAAACTATGCTTTATGGCCAAATATGACTGTATATCAAAATATTTCTTTTGGCTTAAAAAATGTTAAAGAGATTATGCCTGTATATGATTTTGAATTAAAAAATCTTCATCGCATAAACGAAATTTTAAACGATCCACAACCTATTGAAGAAGTTGTATTAGAAGCAGAACAAAATAAAAAAGATAAAAAAGAAGCCATGAATCGTGCTTTAATCAAGATTATTGATACTTATGAAATAAGCATGATGACAGCAAAAAAACTTTATAATTATTTTGCTAAAAATATGTTTATTGGTGAAGAAATCACTAAAAACGAGCTTCGCATTGCTGAAATAATGGAAAGATACAACGAAAAAGGCATAGGTGTTAGCGATGATTTTGTTTTAACTGATTCAAATGGTATTAGTGAAAAAATGCGTCGCTTAACTCCTGAAGAAATCGATTTAGCGGTTAGACGTGTTTCAAGAGTTGTTAAAATTGGTGAATTTATGGACAGATATCCAAGCGAACTTAGTGGTGGCCAACAACAACGTGTCGCTATTGCTCGTACTCTTGCTCCAGAACCATCTGTATTGTTTATGGATGAACCTCTTTCAAACCTTGATGCTAAACTTCGCCTTGAAATGAGAAGTGAACTTCAAAGACTTCATATTGATACTGGATCAACATTCGTTTACGTTACTCACGACCAACTTGAAGCGATGACCCTTGCTACAAAGATTTGCTTAATTAATAACGGTGTACTTCAACAATACGATGCTCCGCTAGATGTTTATAAAAAACCAAACAATTTATTTGTTGCTGATTTCGTTGGGAATCCTTCAATTAATTTTATTGAAGCTGATGGTAAAAATGAAAATGGTGAATTTGAGCTGAAGATATTTGATAAATATCACGTTACATTTAAACCAATTCAAGAAGTTTCAATGAAAGAATGGTTAACAAATCAATCCACTCTTCAAGATGAAGCTGATCGACTTGAAGAAGAAAAACGCTTAAATCCTGGTTATGTTGAGAAAGCAAATAAGGATTTAGTATTTAAATACCGCATTCCAGTAGTGGAAGATATCGAAACCCTTGATGATGTCAAAGAAAAAGAATATGTTATTGGCGTTCGTCCAGAATTCATTCATATTGGACATGAAGGTGGCATTGAAGGTGAAATTTATAGCGCTATGCCAGCTGGTATGGAAACAACAATCAAGATTAAAATTGATAATTTCTTATTAACTGGTGTCATCTTTGGCGGTGTTGCCTTTAAGATTGGTGAAAAAGTTAACGTTTCTTTCGGTGGAGCGGAAATTATGCTCTTCCATAAAGAAACAGGCAAGCTTATTTCTCAAGGAAAATTGGAGATTAAATAAGATCATTGTCAAATATAAGGGTCCTTTGGACCCTTTTTCATATGAGCACAAAACAACTTGCATTGATAATACTTTTTTTGTAGAATATAGACAATATCGCGGGGTAGAGCAGCCTGGTAGCTCATCAGGCCCATAACCTGGAGGTCGTTGGTTCAAATCCTTCCCCCGCAACCAATGCATTGAATACCGGAATTTAGAATTCCGGTTTTTTTATATTCAAAAGTAGTGTTCCTATATAAGGACAAAATACTATTTTTAAAATAAGCGTTATTTTTTTTAGTTAATATAATGCTATGAGTCATTTTGCTACTCATAGTCATTTATATTTGTACTCCTTTCCTTTCTATTAAGCGGCGCCCTTTCCTTTCTAGATTCTTGTTATTTATATAGCCGCTTAATAAAAGCTGATAGCTTTCTCATCTATCAGCTTTTTCTTTTTTTTATTAATTACTGCCATCAAAGACCTATTAAACATTTAAATAATATCGTTTAATATTGTTGTTCCAAATAAATGGAATGAAAATTGTGGTGTAACCTCCTTCCTACTTGTTGTTTTTTCACTCCTTTCTGTGTCTTTATGTCTAAGCGCCACAAAAAAGCCGATAGATATTCCTCCTATCGGCTTTATTCTTCAAGGATTGTACTAAAAATAGTACATTAAATAGATTTGTCAAAAACTAAAAATGTGGTGTTAACATAAAATCAAATTAGCTTAATATTTCAAATATCAAACATTATAATATAAATATGGCTTTAAAGAAAAAGTACGGCAATATAACAGATTTTAAAAATGATAACTTTATTCGCATTAAAAAGGATAATGACATTTTTAAACAAAGTTATATTGATTACAGAAATAAAACAATAACAATTTATGAAAGTCAATTTGATTCTTACGATTATTATAATGAAAAAAGCAACTTAGAATATGAATTAGCTTATTCGTTTGAATTAGCGGAAAGAAAAGGATTAAAAAGCGTTTCCATTGTTTTTTCTGATTTGATTGAATTAGGTTATCCATCTGTAATTGTTCTTAAAATAATTACTAATTTGAGCAATGCTTTTATTAATAATTTCAAAAATTTAAACGTTGAAATCATTTTTCCACCACTAGGAAGTGATGACTTTGTTGATGATGATATTAATAAGAACGAGGAATTGATCACTTCGATAAATAATAATCTTATATATGCTGATGAAGATAGATTTGCTTATGATGAAGAATTTTTTGAAGAGGCGTCATTGTTAAAAGAAGGCACATATATAAGCGCTTTTAGAATAATGCATGTATTAGCGCCGCAGGAAAAACTTTTTAATGAAGCGTTAGCGGTTAATAAAACCAACAATATTTTATCTATCAAGCACAATGATATAAATATTAACATTAATGAATTACCTTTTAATTCAGTTGCGGACTATATTGATCTATATATAGATAAAAGATTTATTGATGAAAATGATAACAAATATGTGAGAAAGTTTTTAAATAAAGCGTTGTCTAATAATAGTAAAAATGGTGCTGCATTAAGATCAAAACACTATAAAGTAGAAAAAAGAGACACTATTTCAAAACAAGTTCTTATGAGATATATTCTTGCTCTTCACATGAATATGAATGAAGCTGAAAACTTTCTTCTTTTCTGCGGAAGATGTTTTTCGCCTATTAGCAAAGAAGATCAATTATACAAATTTTTAATTTCTAATAAAAAATATGTTTCTAACAGTGATGATGTTTCTGTTATTAACGCATTTTGTATTGAGAAAAATGTTAATCTAGTATTTGATTTCTAATTATTAATTACAACCACCAAGGACCTAATAAAGGTCTTTTTTTATGCATATACTAGTATTATCAAATGAATTTCCAATACTAGGAAATAATATTTATAAGGAGAAATAAAAAAATGGAAAAAATTATTAAAATACTAGGAAAAGGAGAAAAAAGTTTTTCTCCAGATACAACTGTTGTAACATTAAGCTTTTCAAAGTTGTGTATTTCTTATGATGAAGCTTTAGCAAGATCAGTTGAAGATTTATCAAAAATTCAAAATGCGTTAAAGGCAATCGATTTAGATAAAGATTGTGTTAAAACTTCATATTTTAATATTTCGACTCAAACTGAACGTATAAGAGACGAACACGGAAATTATAAAAAAACATTATTCTTAGGCTATAAATATGATCAAACATTAACTATTACTTTTTCTAGAAGCAATAAAACATTAGGGAAAATCATAAATCAGATTTCACAATATGATATCGATTCGGATATGAAAATTTCTTATATTCTTAAAGACGTGAATAAAGCAAATGAGGAAGTTCTCAAATTAGCGGTTGAAGATGCAAAAAGTAAAGCCGCTTTAATAGGGGAGTCATTATGTTTAAAAAACATTACACCTGTTAGTATTAATTATCACACTTCCAATTCTCATGATGAAGAATATGCAATGTGTTTTGAGGCCCCAAGATTATTAAATGAGTCTATTAATATTGAGCCTGAAGATATCAAAATGTCTGATTCAGTAGTTGTTTCATTTATGTTTGATTAAAAGTATATCGAGGAAATTAAAAATGGACGATGATAGAGGATATGTATATGTAGGAGATGTATTTTTGCTCAATTATTATGGAATATATATTTTCCTTTGCACTTGTAAAAGACCCAAAGATGGGGAAGATACATTTTACATTTTTGAGCTTGGAACAAAAAAATATAAAGACGGAATAATGTTAAAAAAAGGATTTTTGAGCTCTCCTTCGAAAAATCCGTTTATAGTTTTAGAAAATAATTGTTGGTCCAAATCAACATATGAAGTTACTGCGATAAAAGATTGTCCTGGCGCAAACGGAATTGATTATTATCTTCCAATAGAAATTAAATACAATTCAAAAATATTTTTAGAAGCGAAAAGAAGAGGAATAAAAAATCCGACATTTGGAACGTTTTATGCATATTTCTTAAGAAAGGAACAATATCAAAACAAATATTTTATTAATTGTCTTCCAGAACCAAAAAAGCCTGGAAAATATAGAAGAATTGAAGCATAGAAAGGAATATAAATTATGTCAACAGTTAGAACTATTGAATTAACATGTCCACAATGTGGGGAAAAGATTTTTTACAATTATTATGATAGTGTGAATGTTACAATTGATCCTGAATTAAAAAGCAAAATTCTTTCTGGGGAAATTTTCATTGTAAAATGTGATCATTGTGGATTCAAAGAACGTTTTAATCATGATCTTTTGTATAATGACATGGAGAAAAATGTGTTCATTAATCTTAAAAGCGGTTACGCAGATTTAATATACGAGAATGAAGAACTTATCAAAGGTCAAATAGGAATTTCGCCTTTTCCTAAACTGCATATTAAATATATTGGTGCCACTTCTTATTACGACTTCATAACTGCGATAACATGTATTGATCACGATCTTGATTATAGAATTGTCTACATTATTAAATCAATTTTTGAAGATAAAGTAATTGATAGTATAAAAGATTCTAAAAATACTAAATTTATCGGTTCATTTTTAGGAATTTTAGAAAATTCTAAGAATAAAAAATGTTTAACATTTATTTTTGTTATATCTACTGATGGTGAAGTGAAATACAAAACCGTAAAATTTAGTAAAAAATATTACAAATTAAAATCGGATGCATATTCTAAAAAGTTGGATTTAATTAATCCATGTGTTATGAATAAAGATTTAGTGGATATATTAACTAGTGACACTCAATCAGGCTTAGAAGTAGGCAAATATTATTTTGTTTTTGATAGGGACAAAAATTGTTATCTTTGTAAAGCAAGTGAAATCATTAAGAATGATATAAAAGAAAGGGACAATGTTCTTTTCCTCTGCAATGATAATTTAATATTTGGTGCAATCAAAAAAACCATCGAAGTAAGTAATGCAATTTATGAATCTTGTCCCAACGAAAAATATGGAAAAATTGTAGATTTAAAAAGAAACTTTTCATTAGATAACACTTATAAAGACAAAACTCTTGTTAATAATGAAAGAATAATGAAACGTTTTAAAAAAAGAAAAGGCAAATTAAATGCCGCCCATTATTACAAGGATTTGCGAAATAGTTATTTCTATGTTCGGAAGTTAGAGTACGGATCATTAACTGAATCTATTGTTCCTATAGATTGCGGGCAAGAAATTTCATGCATAGATATTTATTCCAATGAAGAAACAAAAGGGCATTTCCCATTTTATAAATATGAAATATATTCATTTAACGACATCATAAAATATGTAAAGAATAGATGCCAAGGTATTATTATCGATGGTGAAATAATTTTAGATAGCGATTTTGTTTGTGACTATATCACATATTGTTCGATGTTAGATGCTGACGACATGCGAAAATTTCTTAATTCATTAAGTGAAAAAGAAAGATTTACAATCGATGATGCGAGTTATGAATATATTAATAAGGTTTATTTTGAAAATAAAAATGTCAAGCAAATAGCTGAAGAATATCACAAAGACGAAAAAGAAATACATGAATATTTGGATAAAGGTTATGAAAAGCTTATGAATATAGCTTTTGTTCGATTTCAATAAATAATTTTCTAATATATAATAGTCCCATGAATATTTTTATCATAAGTGGGGCTAATGGATTTCTCGGAAACAACATTATCAGAGCTTTACAAAATAAAGAAAACACTCAAATAAGAGCAATCGTTGTTAAAAATCATAACACTAAGCCTCTTGAAGGTCTTAAAGCTGATATTTATTATGCTTTAGTTGAAAACTATGAATCATTAAACGACGCATTCAAAGTAAAAGAATCTGATAATGTTTTTGTTATTCATTGTGCCGCAAAAGTGTATATCGATGATAAGAAATTAGATAGTTTAATGGATGTTAATGTTAACGGTACAAAAAATATGCTTGAACACACTAAAAAGGTGAATGGAAGATTTATTTTTGTAAGTAGTTCAAGCGTTTTTTATCATAAAAGAAAAAACGAAATCATTAATGAAAATTCTTTGATCGATCTTTCCAAAACAAAATCACCTTATGAAAAAAGCAAGATTATTGCTGGACAATTAGTGGATTCTTATTATAAAGATGGACTAGACGCAGTTACTGTATATCCGTCGAGTATTTTTGGGCCATATGATTATAAAAATATGTTCGTTGAGACGATGATAAACGAAATTATAAAAGGCAATTTAAACGCTTCAATAACTGGTTCATATGATTTTGTTGATGTAAGAGACGTTAGTGATGCAATTATCAAATTATGTGATAAAGGTGAAAAAGGAGAGAAATACATTATTTCAAACAAAGAAATCCGCGTTTCTTTGTTAATGAATAATGTTTGTGAATTACTCAATAAAAAGAAAATTAAATTTATTTGTAATAATAGTGTTGCTTCAATATTTCTTCCTTTTTATAAAGTATTTTCAAAAAATAAAACATTATCATCTTTATTTAATAAAGAATCTCTCAAAGTACTTAAGTATGGCGCAAATTTAGATAATTCTAAATTAAAATCAACGATTGATTTTGTTCCACATGATTTAAATCAATCGCTTCGTGAGACAATAGATTTTCTTAAGAAATACAATAACCTGTGATAAAATATAAACATAAAAGGGGATTTTTATGAAAGAAAAAGCACGTGTTCCTTTATTAGTTAGCCATATTATTGGAAATGTTGGCATGTTACTTTTAATGGGTATTCTATTTGTTGTTTTTATTGTCGGTGGTATTTTTGCTGGCGCTATCGGTAGTATTGGTGGTGCTGAGACTGGTGGCGAAGCAGCTGGTAAAGTCATGTTGACAGGTTATTTGATCGATATGGTTTTAGCCTTGATTGTCATATTAGATGTTGTGAATTTAATATGTGGATTCAGAAAAACACCTTCTGGCAAAGTGCTAAGCATATTTATGATTATTGATATGTGTTTAACAAGTTTGCTGTGTATTGGTGTTGCGGCTTATCTTTTAAGAAATTATATTACTGATATTCTGTCTGGTGGAGCCGAAGCAGTTCAAAATATTGCTTCTATAGTAGTGGTTTCATTAATTTTGCTTGTTTATTTAACTCTCTATATTCTAACAATTGTATTTATATATATTCCTAGAATAAAAAACGCAAAAAAAGATGCTTAAAAATGATTAAACCTTGATTATCAAGGTTTTTTTATTTGTGCATTATTTTGGTAATTTGATTAATTATATTATTTTATTTATAATAATTGCATGAACAATTTACAAAATGACCGTTCACAAGAAAAAAGAGCAGAAAGAAAAGCTCAGCGCAAACTTTTAAAAAAGCGCATGGATGAGCTCTTTTCAAATGAAAATCGTTATTCACTAAAGTTTGAAGAAGCACATGTTTTTAACGATGGTAAAGCATACATTAATGTTGATTTAACGAAAGTCGAATCACCTTTTTCTATATATTCCTATGACAATAGAATAAATCCTGAAATATATGATTATATTAATCAGGAAACTGAATTTCTTAGAGCGGACATCCCGGTTGTTATTAATTTTGATGATGGAGGTAAATATACAGAAGAACTAAAAACAAAAATTTCAAAAGCGGTGACAAGACATTATTCATTAATTTATGAAAAAACACGCATCGATATGAAAAAATCAAAACTTTTTGGATTCTTTTCTTTTCTAATTGGTGCTCTTGTGCTTGCTTTATACATCTTTTTAGGAGCAGCTTTTAATATTGAAAATTATGAATTCTTCGGTGAAATATTATCGATTATTTCCTGGGTTTTTATATGGGAAGCTGTTGATCGCTTCTTTTTAAGCGGAAATGAAGAAAGAATTGATTTGTTTAAAGCTGGTCATCTCGCTCTTGTTGAAATTACTTTTGGTAAACCTGTAATTAAATAAAAAATGAAAATATTAGTCGTTGCTGATGTTTTAGGCAAGAAAAATAACGGCACCACAATGGCGGCCTACAATTTAATTGAATCTTTACAAAAAAGAGGTCATGAAGTAAGAGTTTTGTGTGGCGATAAAGATAAATATAATGTCGCGGGTTATTTTGTTTGCCCTCAAATCAATTTCGGCATATTCAATAATTATGTTGAAAAAAATGGTGTTGCACCTGCAAAAGCTGATAAAAATATTATTAATAAAGCGTTAGAAGGAGTGGATTTAGTTCATTGCATGCTTCCTTTTTCTGTTGCTAACAAAACCGCTAGAATAGCTAATGAAAGACATATTCCTATTACATGAGGTTTTCATATTCAAGCTGAAAACGTTACATCTCACGCAAAAGCGATGAAATTATCAAACCTTAATTCAACTGTTTATAAGACATTTTATCGTTTGCTTTATAGATATGCTGATGCAATTCATTATCCAACAAAATTTATTAAAGATGATTTTGAACACGCCGTCGGCCCAACAAATGGCCATATTATTTCTAATGGTGTTAAGAGCATGTTTAAAAAGATCCCTTCTGAAAAACCAGAAGAATTTAAAGATAAATTTTGCATTTTGTATACAGGTAGATATTCAAGAGAAAAATATCAAAAATTGCTGATTAATGCGGTTAAATATTCAAAATATAAAGACAAAATTCAATTAATTCTCGCTGGCGATGGACCTATGCGAAAACAAATTGAACACTGGACGAAAAAATTTATTAACAAACCTATTTTAGGCATTCATAGTCAAGATGAGCTCATTAAGATTATCAATTACTGCGATTTGTATGTTCATTGCGCATATGCTGAGCTTGAATCTATCGCCTGTTTGGAAGCTATTTCATGTGGACTTGTTCCAGTTATTAACAATACAAAAAGAAGCGCTCCAAGACATTTTGCGTTAGACGAAAATAATTTATTTAATTGTAATGACTCAAAAGATCTCGCAAAGAAAATCGATTATTGGATTGAACACAAAGAAGAAAAAGAAAAGCGTTCAAATGAATATATTGAATTTACTAAACAATTCGGATATGAGCATTGCATGGATCGCATGAATGAAATGATGCTAGAAGCTGTGAAGGTTAGAAAATATAAAACTGAACACAATCTAAATAATCGCGTTATCGTTTATCACGATGAAAGAAACGAAGATTTTGCGTGTACAAGTATTAAGGCAAAAAAATTAAAAGATGATTTTGTTTATGTTCATAAGTCACTTTTTTGGAAGGTGTGTTCTGATTTTGTTTATAGAATAATTGCGCGACCATTGTTATATATTCGCGCAAAACTGCATCGTGGAGTGAAAGTTGAAAATAAAAAAGTCTTAAAACAATTAAAAAAGAACGGTTATTTCTTGTATGGGAATCACACAAATTTATATGATGGATTTGTTCCTCAAACTTGTATAGCTAATAGAAAAAAAGCTTATGTTGTATCATCACTTGATGCTGTTTCAATTCCTGGAATAACGAATTTAGTAATGATGCTTGGTTCAATACCAGTTCCATCGACACTTGAAAATTCCGAACGATTTGTTGAAGCGATTGAAACACGTATTAACCAAAAAGCTGTTGTGACAATTTATCCAGAAGCTCATATATGGCCTTATGCAAAAGTTGCACGTAATTTCTCGGATGTTTCGTTTATATATCCTGTTCGACTTAATGCACCTATTGTTGCTTTTGCTGTTACATATCGTTATACAAAAAAACATCCTAGATATACTGATAAGCCTAAAATGACTGTAACACTTAGTGAACCAATTTATCCAAATCCAAATTTTAATCAAAAAGAAAACATGATTTATCTTAGAGATCAAGTTCATGGATTTATTAAAAACGAATTAGATAAAGCACCAATTGTTGACTACATCAATTTTATTGATGGTAACAATTTGTAAGCATAATGTTTTAGAAAATATTTAAGAAGTGGTATTCTATAAATACGGAGGAAAATAAAATGGATTTAAAAGGAAGTAAGACTGAAAAAAATCTACAAATTGCTTTCGCAGGAGAAAGTCAAGCCCGCAACAAATATACATATTTTGCAAGTAAAGCTAAAAAAGAAGGATATGAACAAATTGCGGCTATATTTTTAGAAACAGCAGATAATGAAAAAGAGCACGCTAAAATGTGGTTTAAATATCTCGAAGGTGGAGATATTAAAACAACTGCCGAAAATTTAAAAGAAGCTGCAATGGGTGAACATTTCGAATGGACAGATATGTACAAAGAAATGGCCAAAGTCGCCCATGAAGAAGGATTCGAAAAAATCGCTCTTCAATTTGAAGGTGTTGCTAAAATTGAAAAAGAACACGAAGAAAGATATCTCAAACTTCTTGAGAATGTCAAAGATGGCAAAGTGTTTATTAGCGATGATGTAGCAGTGTGGAAATGCCGTAACTGCGGTCACATCCATATTGGAAAATTTGCTCCAGAAATTTGCCCAGTTTGTGCTCATCCAAAAGCATATTTTGAACTTCGCGCAAAAAATTATTAGTTAATAAATATTAAATCGGCGCATTTTATATCTTGCATTTTTTCTTAAGTTCAGTGATAATAATATGCGTCGCATTTATTGGATCATTGGTGTAGCGGCTAACATGTCTCCCTGTCACGGAGAAGATCAGGGGTTCGATCCCCCTATGATCCGCCACTTGGCCCGGTAGCTCAGCTGGTAGAGCAACGGACTGAAAATCCGTGTGTCGCCGGATCATCCCCGGCCTGGGCCACCATTTATAAAAAGATTCTCACAATTAGTGAGATTTTTTTATTTTTTATTCAAAATAAGGATGTTTTGATAATATTTTTTCACTTGGTGTAAAAAGTATAAGAGAACCACTTATAAAACCAAATGATAAATATAATAAAACTATTGAAAGTATTAATTCTTTCTTTTTATATGCATCATTTAATTTATTTCTTGTATAGAAAGCAATAAAAGCACCTACTAAAAGGATTAATGCACTTATAAGCAAAAACCACGCAAGAATATAAATTTGGTTTACTTCTAATGATGCTTTTGCAGCAACGTTATTAGCGTCTATAAAAAAGTATATTGAATATATTGAAGCGCCAAAAAAATATAAAACACCTACAATGAACTTAATTCCTAATATAATTTTTACAAAACTTCTCATACATTTATTTTATAAGAAAAATGATTTATATTGGCAAGATTTTCATTTCTTTTTTGCAATTATATAATTTATATCGATTTTGTATAATTAAATAAATGATAAGGGAATTCATACTATTGTTTACTTTTTCTACATCTTTGGTTATTTTTAATGCAACTAATAACAATGATTTATGTAATTTTGAACTATGTTTCAATTGTGGTGTAACCCATATTATAAATAAAGATCAACATAGAATCAGAACTAAAGATGCTCCGATGGCTAATGAATTATTTAAACAAATCATTTCCCTAATAGCGGCAATAGAGTTTAATTGGTTATAGACTATTTAAGGTTTTTTATGATTTTCAAGAAAACAAATATCACGTTTATATTACTGATTCCATTTTTTATTACTTCATGTGCAAATAATGAGCCGAGAAAATATGAATTAGATAAAAAGGAAATATTGGTTAATCAAGAATTCAAGCCTTTCAAAGAATTAACGTTTAATGAAGAAAAGTTCGATAACACTTTATTATTTGTTAAAGCCTTAAATGCGGCTACGATAAGGGGTTCTGGCGTTGAAACTGTTGTTATTTGTGATACAACATGTGATTTCTTTTTGAATATATATTTTGTTGATGATACATACCTTGAAGTTAAATCAATTTATTCTATTGAAATTGTGGTGATGGAATTATGAAAAGAATATCATTGTTAGTTTTAGCTTTGCCATTGCTTGTTAGTTGCACTGAAGTTCGTTCATATATTAGGGTTAGATCTTCTCAAAAATTAGAAGTTGGAGAAGTAAAAAAATATGATGTTGATGTTCATAAAAATATGTTTGGTAAGAGTCATGATTTCAGCTATTTTTTGCAATATAATCTTGATGAAGGGCCATATATAGATGTTGAAAAAAGTGCGACAAGTTTTTATATAAAAGGTGTAAAACCAGGTAGAACAATCATTTATATTCATTGTGTTGAAGAAGATAGATATGGAGTAGCGCTTGAATTTGTTGTTGTAAATAGCGGACTTAGTTATGAATAAAAAAATAATTTTATTATTACTTCCTACATTATTAATAGGCGGATGTGAAGATAAAGCAAAACAACTTAAACATCCTGTTCGTATAATAGAAAGTGTTACTTTAAATGTGGGTGATGTTATTTCATATAACCTAGATTCCTTGCCGCTCAACATGGGGCACCTTTTTATGGGAGAAACCCCGGAATGTGTTTTTTATAATATTCAAATTCCTGATGTGATTGAATGTAAATATGACATTTTTTATACATTATCAATTAAAGGATTGAAATCGGGTACAACATATATTGATTTGTACGCTAAATATAGAAAAGACAATACATTATTAAATTACTACATTTAATGTGACTGTGCTTGAATAATGAATGATAGTGTTATTTATAAAAATAAAACTATATTTTTTTAAAAAATAAATTAATATAAGTATGTATGAAAAACAAATTGAGCAAAATATTTTCAATTCGCACGATAGTATTTGTTATTTTGCTGCTTGAAATAGTAGGTGCTTTTTTACTCTATATTTTCGCTGAACAATACTTTATGTACATAAGAAGCATATTAAGTATTGCTGCGATAATAACTGCACTTATTGTATTTTATTCAAAACGAAGCAATTCTTATAAAGTCCCTTGGCTTTTGCTCATTGCTGTGCTTCCTATTTTTAGTTCGGTTTGCTATTTATTATTTTCTGATAAAAAACTGTCAAAAAAGGATAGAAAAAAATATCAGCCAACCCGTAAAGCACTTAAAATCGCTAACGCAAACAAGCAATCGCGTAATGCTTTTTATAAAATAGATAAAGACAAAGATCCTAATGCATACTATTTTGGTAAATATTTAAATGACTATAGCGATAGTGGTATTTTTCAAAATACTAAAATTACATATTTTCCAACAGGACAAGAAGCGTTTATCAAAATGAAAGAAAAATTAGAATCCGCCAAACACTATATTTTCTTTGAATATTTTATTGTTGCTGAAGGAAAAATGTGGGATGAAATTCTTGAAATACTCAAAAGAAAAGCTAACGAAGGACTTGATGTTAGAGTACTTTATGACGATTTTGGTTCATTGACAACATTACCTAATAATCATTATTTAACACTTCGAAAATACGGCATTAAATCATATGCAGTTAATAAAATACGACCAATCGTTGATGTAAGAATGAATAATCGTGACCATAGAAAAATTCTTGTTATCGACGGACATACATCGTTCACAGGTGGCATAAATATCGCAGATGAATACATAGGTGAAAAGATTCGTTTTGGGGTATGGAAAGATAACGCTATTATGCTTGAAGGAGACGGAACATTTGGCTTAACATCGCTATTTTTATCAACATGGGTTCGATTTTCAACCGAAGAAAAAGAAATCACTGACTTTAGCAATTTTCTTCCATCAAAATACGAAAAAGAATTGGGAAGAATTTCTCGCCAAGATGGATATGTATCTTCTTATGGTTCTGGACCAGATACATATGAAAGTGTCGGCGCAAATGTATATTTAAATTTGATTTACAAAGCTAAGAAAAGCATTTTTATTACAACGCCATATTTAATTCTTGATGAAGAAATTTGTGATGCGCTAAAAAATGCCGCAAAAGGCGGAATAGAAGTAGTTATCGTTACACCTCACATCCCTGATAAGAAAATGGTTTTTGATTTAACAAGATCTTATTATAAAGAACTCATTGATACCGGTGTGAAAATATATGAATATACACCTGGTTTTATTCACCAAAAAGTATTTTTAGTGGATGATTATATGGCAACAATTGGTACAGTGAACTTAGATTTTAGATCGCTATTTCTTCACTTTGAAAACGGGTGTTTTATTTACAAAAACAAAGTTGTCGAGGACATTAAAAAAGATTTTGATAATATATTAATCGAATCGAGAATGATTACAAAAGAGATGGTCAATTCATCGCCATTAAGTAAAAAGCTTTTAAGACAAATATTAAGGATATTCGCTTCTTTATTATGATTATTGATTTGAATGGTTATGTAAGAATATTTGGCAACAAAACGTTTTTTGATAAACCTTTTAATGATGTTGACGCTCTTATATTAGCAGATCTTTCTTATGTTAATTTTTGTAAATTAGCGCCTTCAATATCTAAACCGCATGCTCGCCCTTTTTATTTAAAGGATATCCCTCTTGAAAAATCAAAATCTATTGCAAAAGACGAATTTGTCGCAGATGAAAATGTTGAACTCTTAACATTGCTAAAATCATCTATTCGCTTTAGAAATATTGGTCTTTGTTACGTTGAAAACGATTATTGTCTTCAAAGCGAAAAGCAATTCTATGGTATGACATGCATTTTACCAAATGGAATTAGATATATTTCCTTTAGAGGAACTGATTTAACACTTGTCGGTTGGAAAGAGGACTGCAATATGTCTTTTCAAAAAGAAATTCCAGCACAAAAAACCGCTGTTGATTATGTAAATAAAGTTACAACATATTTTGATAATAATTTTATTATTGGAGGCCATTCAAAGGGCGGAAATTTAGCTTTCTTTGCCGCACTTACTATGAACGAAAATCTTAATAATAGGTGTATTAACGCTTATTCATTTGATGGGCCTGGTTTTTATGATGATGAACTTTATAAAACTGATAGATATTTATTTTTTAAAGATAAATTGATTAAAATTGTTCCACGTGATTCGCTTGTTGGAATTATGCTTAATCACACTAAAAACGCTAGAGTAGTGGATGCTAATTCACTAAGCATATTTCAACACAATCCTTTTAGATGGAAAATTGATTCAAAAACTGGAGATTTTATATATTTAAAAGAACGTGCCGAACAGTCATATATTAATGAACGCGCTTTGTCAAATTGGCTATCTTCTTTAACAAAAGAAGAGCGTGTATTAGCAACAAATGCAATTTTTGAACTTCTTGGTGGGACGCAATATTCTTTAACTCATTTAATAAAGAATTTTGGTTCGACAGTAACTAACTTTTTCAAAGTTTCAAAATCTTATTCTAAAGAAGAAAAAGAAAAATTAAATGATATTTTAAGGCGGTTGTTTTATTATTTTAATAAGGCTCGCGCTTATTATAACAAAGAGCGCCTAAATAATTTTATTGAAAAAGCGAAGATATCAATTATAAAAAAGGAGAAATAAAATGCTTGAATTTAGATATGATACACAACTTCTTATTGAAGGTAAAAATCTTAGCGAAGACGCAATTAACGAATACATTACTAAGAATTTAAAAGGCGATTGCTTATTAGCGGTTGGGGATGAGGAACTTATCAAAATCCATTTCCATACAAATGAACCATGGAAACTTCTTGAATATTGTTCAACTCTTGGCGAAATATTCGACATTGTTGTTGAAGATATGGACCGTCAATCTAGGGGACTTAAAGGCTAACAAAACGAGCTCGAATGAGCTCTTTTTTATTAATTACTAAAAATTATTTAATTCTTATGATAATATAATTTATATAAAATTATTAGGAGGCAAAATTATGAAATGTTCAAGATGCGGATTTACTCTTTCTAATGATTTTGATCGTTGCCCTTACTGCGGTAATTTTATTGCAAAAGGTTCATCAAGTCCTTTTGATACGAAAATCAATTTTACAGATAATATTTCAGTTAAAACAAAAACATTAATTTACGTTATATTAATTAATATTCTTTTTGCCGGTGTTTTGGTAGACTGGTTTTTGAATTTTAAATACGGAATTACTGTTTTATCTTATTTTGTTTCTTTTGGTTCAATGTTAGTCATAGAATTTATCAGCAAAAAAACATCACCTATTTCTTCTTTTGAAAAAATAAATTTCTTTATATTGGGTTTGCTCATTCTAATGTCTGGACTTGGCAAGATAGAAAATGTTGTCGATGCAAGGCCACTTGTAGTAGGAATTATATTCCCTTCGTATTTGATTTTGTCAAATATTGTAATGTTACTTTGCTTATTTTTTGCTAAAGGCAGTAATAAGAAAATGCATCCATTTATTACAACATTTGCTGTTTTAGTAAATTTAACATTTTCATCAATTTTATTTGCTTTTACATTGGTAAATAAATATTCTGGGCCATTTAGTATACCTCAAGAAGCAATATTTCCATTTTTAGAAGAATATGCTCCTGCGTCAAATATATTAAATTACGTTTCGTTTGGGTTTAATGTCTTATTCTTCGTTAATTTCGTTTTGATTTTTATTGCTTTTGTTGCCTCGAAAGTGAAAACAAAATATGGAAGCAGGACAAATTAATAAAATCGGAATTGTTTATGCTGGTTGTGGTGTTAAAGCGGCAGCCGAACTTTCGTTTGCAAAACAAATTATCGACAAAGTTGGTTATGAGAGAATAAGCGTTGTTTCTGGTAGTTCATTAAGTTCACTAAATGCTTATGCAACAGGATGTAAATGCATTAATAATGTTCTTAATGTCTATAATACATTTGGTTTTAATAATATTCTTACGTTTAATAACAAACATCGCAAAGAGCTAACAAAAAATATTTTTGATTGTTTCGATGGATCTAATTTAGAAATAAAAACTTATGTTTCAGCGACAAATCTTAAGTCCTTTAAAGCTAATTATTTTTGCATGAATAACGCCTTTGAATCACATAAAAAGGCTTTGATAAAATTATCAACAGGTTTTCCAATGTATATAGGACCTCAGTCATTTGATAATTCTATATATTTAAGTGGTACTGTAAGCGATAATTATCCTCTTCTTCCTCTTATTGATGAAGATTTAGATATGGTAATTATTCTTCACGCTAATCCAAAATATTATCCACCTTTAGATTTTTATAAAAAAATTAAAAAAGGGACCGTTGTAGTGGATGTAGATGTGTCATTGCATTTGTCAAAAAAAATTAGAATTTTTTCTGTTTCTAAAAACGCAATCAGCGAAATGATCCATGTCGGTGAGACTGACGGATGGAATTTTGCCAATTATATCTTTCTCGATTTTGATAAAAATAATGTTAGAGAAAGAGTTTATGAATATGTTTCAAGTAATCTTGAAGATCGAAATAAAAAAGACATCGATGGTTCAAGCGTTATTTTAAATGTTTTCAATGTTCTTTATGATATGAAGGAGGATAATCTTTAATGTCTTACGAATTATCTAAAAAGAAAATAAATGGATTAGTTCTTTCCGGTGGTGGTGCTCTTGGAGCATATGAAGTAGGTGCAATCCAAGCTTTTAATGAAAAAGGCATACATTTTGAAGTTGTCACCGGTACGTCAATTGGCGCTCTAAATGGTGCTTTCTATGTTGGAGGACAAAGTCAAAATTTAAAAAAACTTTGGAGTAATATAACTCCAACAAAAGTTATGGTAGATGGATTTAATTTGAATTCTAAATTATTAACTAATCCTATATCTGATAGTTTCAAATCAATTAAAGATTGGGGTAAACAATATCTTAATCTTAAAGAAGGTGTTGGAGCGGATATTACACCATTTAAACAATATATTCGTAATTCTCTTGATGTTGAAGCATGTAAAAACAGTGATATTAAATTCGGTATAACTACCGCAAAATTACCATCATATATTCCGGTTGATTTATGTATGAATGAAATTAAAGATAACGATACATATTTAGCATTTCTACATGCATCTAGTGCATGTTTTCCTATTTTTCCAGTTGAAACTATAAATGAAAAAAAATATGTCGATGGTTTTTATAACGACAATGTGCCAATGCGTCTTGCCTTTGACTATGGGGCGGATGAATTATATGTTGTCGATATGAAATTATTTAACAAAAAACCTCAACATATGTTTTATTTATCTCTTCCTAATGTTCATTATATTGCTCCTTATATATCTCTCGGCTCTATGATGGATTTCTCTCAAGAAACTATTCAAAAAAATATGAAATTAGGTTATCTAGATACTAAAAAATATTTTGGTGATTATCGAGGTTTTTATTTTGCGTTTAAAGATGTTAAACCTGTTGATGGTTTTATGAGTTATATTCTTCATAATTTTGGTATTAATGCTGAATACATTTTAAAAGAATTATCCAAAGATATTACTAAAAAAATGGATGAATTAGATTATTTTGTTCGTTCAGTCGAGATTATTGCTATGCGACTTGGAATTGATAATTATTATGAAGTTTATTCTTTGGATGATTTTGTAGAAATCCTTAGAAAACAGATTGAAAAATTAAAAGAAGCGGAAATGCTTAAATCTGTTTTTTCAAAATTAATTGATAATGTTAACGTTGCCGCAACGATAGCGCCATCAAAAATTAAATCTGATTATTTAATTCGCTTTAGTGTCGATTTCTTAAATTTGGTGGACGAAAATAATAAGCCTCTAATTAATCCTATTTATCTCAATAGCACTAATATAAAACGTAGAAAAGATTAAGCTAGTTAGTCATAACTAATTAAAATATTCGATAAAATGTTTATTTTTTAGTAATTTGTAATTGTAAAATTACCCTTTTTTCTAGTAAAATATTTTTAGTTTTTATAACGGAGGATAATATGGCTCACTTACAGCAACATGCTATTAAGCAAATTACTGAAATTGTTGATCGTTTTAAAGATGAAAAAACTCCTCTTATGATGATCTTAGAAGCAATTCAATCAGAATATGGTTACATACCACTCGAAGTGCAAGAACTTGTTAGTGATTTAACAGGAATTCCTGTCGCAGAAATATATGGTGTTGTAACCTTTTATTCTTTTTTCTCACTTACACCAAAGGGAAAATACATCATTGGTGTTTGTCTTGGAACCGCTTGTTATGTCAAGGGTTCACAACTCGTCATTGATAAATTTTCCGATTTGTTAGGTATTAAGCCTGGAGAAACAACAGAAGACGGATTATTTACTTTAGACGCTCTTAGATGTATCGGTGCATGCGGTATTGCACCAGCCATTTCAATTAATGGCAAAGTTTATCCAAAGGTCGATCCAGCCAAAGTCGCTGGCATTATCAAAGAATACCGTGATTTAGCTAAGGAGGAAGGATTATAATGGAAAAAATTAAAACTGAAGCAGAATTAAATGCAAAAATTGAACATTGTGCCTCCTGTTTAGATAAAAAATTCAATGGAAAAGATGGCAAAAAACATATTGTTATTTGTGGTGGTACAGGTTGTATTTCCTCTCATTCAGATGAAATATTAGCCAAATTTGAAGAACTCATTAAAGAAAAAAATCTCGAAGACGTTGCCACTGTTAACAAAGTAGGATGTTTCGGCTTCTGTTCACAAGGACCATTTGTAAAAATATTCCCACAAGACCGTCTTTATAGAGCGGTTAAAGTAAAAGATGTCGAGCGCATTATTGAAGAAGACATCATTGGCGGAAAATGTATTACTGACCTTCTTTATGAAGATCCAGTTACTCATGAAAAAGTCGAAAGACAAGATGATATTAACTTCTATAAGAAACAAATTCGTATCGCTCTTGATGGGTGTTCAATGATTAACCCTGAAAAGCTTGAAGAAGCATTTGGAGTAGGCGCATTTAAAGGATTAATGCGCGCTCTAAAGATGAGTCAACAAGAGGTTGTTGATGAAATCTTAAAAAGTGGACTTCGTGGTCGTGGAGGCGCAGGCTTCCCAACTGGAAGAAAGTGGCAATTTGCTTTAAATCAAAATAATGATGAAAAGTACGTCATTTGTAACGGTGATGAAGGCGATCCAGGTGCATTTATGGATCGTTCCATCCTTGAAGGTAATCCTGTCGGCGTCATCGAAGGTATGATGATTGCTGGTTACGCTATTGGTGCAAAAAATGGTTATTTCTATGTTCGTGCAGAATATCCAATTGCTGTTAATAGACTTAGAATCGCAATTAAAGAACTTGAAGAAATCGGTTTATTAGGTGATAACATCTTCGGAAGCGGTTTTTCATTTAGATGTCATATTAGACTTGGTGCTGGAGCTTTCGTTTGTGGTGAAGAGACCGCTCTTCTTAACTCAATCGAAGGAAAACGTGGTATGCCACGTCCTCGTCCACCATTCCCAGCAGTAAAAGGATTGTGGGGAAAACCATCAATTATCAATAACGTTGAAACTTTAGCAGATGTTTCATGGATATTAAGAAATGGTGCTGATAAGTTTGCCGCTATCGGAACAGAAAAATCTAAAGGAACAAAAGTATTTGCTTTAGGCGGAAAAGTTAATAATGTCGGTCTTGTTGAAGTTCCAATGGGAACCACATTACGTGAACTCGTATTTGATATTGGTGGAGGAATACCTCACGACAAGAAATTCAAAGCTATCCAAACTGGTGGTCCAAGTGGCGGCTGTTTAACAGAAAAAGATTTAGATGTTGAAATCGATTTCGATTCTCTTGTTGCTCGCGGATCTATGATGGGTAGTGGTGGCGCGATTGTTATGGATGAAGATAACTGTATGGTTGACGTCGCTAAATTCTATATGGAATTTATTTGTGATGAATCATGTGGAAAATGTTCTCCATGCCGCATCGGCACAAAAAGAATGTTAGAAATCTTAACTAAGATTACAAAAGGCAAAGGTGAAGAAAGCGATTTAGTTGAACTTCATGAACTTGCAGACGCCACGAAAGCAAACTCACTTTGTGCTTTAGGACAAACAGCTGCAAATCCAATTCTTTCAACTATGGCTAATTTCCCTGAAGAATATGAAGCTCACGTTAAAGAACATAAGTGCCCGGCACATGTTTGCAAAGCGATGCTTCAATATTACATTGTTCCTGAAAAATGTAAAAAATGTTCATTGTGCGCTAGAAATTGCCCAACAAAAGCTATTACTGGCGAAGTTGGCAAAACGCCATTTGTCATTGATCCAAATAAATGCGTTAAATGTGGCGTATGTATGACAAATTGCCATTTCGGTGCAATTATTAAAAAATAAGGAGAAAAGCAATGGGTTTAGTAAATATTAAAATTGAAGGTAAATCATACCAAGTTGAAGATTCATTGACTGTTCTTCAAGCATGCCGTAAATGCGGATATAATATTCCATCACTTTGTTCATATATGGATGGAAGATGTTCACTTGCAAGTTGCAGAGTTTGTCTTGTTGAAGTAAAAGGCGCTAGAGGTCTTGTTGCCTCATGTGCATATCCAGTTAATGAAGGCATGGAAATCATTATTTCATCACCAAAAGCTATTAATGCTAGAAGAACAAGTGTTGAACTTCTTCTTTCTAACCATCACAAAAATTGTTTACAATGCGAAAAAGCTGGCAATTGTGAACTACTTGAAGTTTCACGTATTGTCGGAGCTCGTGATAACAAATTTGTCGGTGAACAAAGTAAAGCGACATTAGACGAATGCGCTCCTGGAATCATTAGAGATACTGGAAAATGCATTCTTTGTGGGCGTTGCATTGAAACTTGCAAAGCTCTTCAAGGAATTGGAATCTTAGGTTTTGAAAATCGTGGTTTTAAAGCTCTTGTTGGTCCAGCTCAAAATAGAAGTTTTGCAAATAGCCCATGTATGCAATGTGGACAATGCGTACTCGTTTGCCCAACAGGTGCATTAATGGAAAAGAATGAAATCGCAAATGTTGATAAAGCTATGAAAGATGGCAAATTTGTTGTTTGCCAAGTAGCACCTGCTGTTCGTGCTGCTATTGCAGAAGAATTCGGTGAAAAAATCGGCACAAATGGAACAAAGAAAATGATCGCAGCACTTCATAGACTTGGATTTAATAGAGTGTTCGATGTTAATTTTGGTGCTGATTTAACAATTATGGAAGAAGGAAGCGAACTTCTTGAAAGAATTAAAAATAAAGGTGTCCTTCCTCAAATCACTTCCTGTTCACCAGGTTGGATTAATTATATGGAATATTTCTATCCAGATTTAATTCCAAATGTTTCTACATGTAAATCACCTCATCAAATGCAAGGCGCTATAACGAAATCATATTTTGCAAAAGCACACAATATTAATCCAAAAGATATTTATGTTGTTTCAATCATGCCTTGCGTCGCTAAAAAAGGTGAAAAATCACGTCCTGAAATGGAAGTTGATGGTTTAAGAGATGTCGATGCAGTCTTAACAACACGTGAACTTGCCAAAATGATAAAAAGAAATGGTATCATTTGGAACAAACTTCCTGAAAATGAAGAATTCGACCAAGATTTATTAGGTCAATATAGTGGAGCTGGTGTCATCTTTGGTGTCACTGGTGGCGTTATGGAAGCGGCACTTCGCACAGCTTATCATGAACTTACAAACGAAGAATATGGAAAAATCGAATTCAAAGAAGTTCGTGGATTAAAAGGAGTTCGTGAAGCTGACATTAATATTAATGGAACAGTTCTTAAAGTTGCCATGGCAAGTGGTATGAAAGACGCTAAAGCGCTTCTTGATGATATCCGCAATGGCAAATCTCCATATGCATTTATTGAAATTATGGGATGCCCAGGTGGATGCGTTAATGGCGGCGGTCAACCATATGTTAAGCCAATGTTCCTTCTCAATGAAGATGATGATATTTTAGATACTTATCGTCAAAAACGTGCTGATGTGCTTTATAGTGAAGATGAAAGACAAACTATTAGACAATCTCATAATAACCCAGATATTCAAAAATTATATAAAGAATTCTTGGGTCATCCATTGTCTGAAATGAGTGAAAAACTACTTCACACATCATACAATGCACATCGTGAAAAATATCCTAATAAAAAATAATTGATATTTGCCCTCTATTTATAGAGGGCTTTATTTTTGAAAATAGTATAAAAACGCATGAAAGCATTTACATTAAATAAATCAGTAAAATATTATTGATTAGTGCTTGACTGAGTGATACTATTTTATTCGGTAAAAGAATACTGATTATGAAAAACATTTCTGAAAGACAATTAGAACGCTTCCCAATATATCTTAAATACTTACTCACTTTATCAAACGATAATGAGAATATTTCAGCGCCTATGATTTCAAGAGCGTTAGGTTTTAGTGAAGAACAAGTTCGCAAAGACTTACAAGTAGTGACATCGAAAGAAGGAAAGCCTAATCGCGGTAGAAATAAAGATGAACTAATTTCCGATATTCAAAAATTTCTTGGTTATCAAAATATAGATAACGCTGTGATTATTGGTGTTGGTCATTTAGGAAAAGCCTTTATCAATTATTCAGGTTTTAAGGCTTTCGGTCTAAAAATTGTCGCTGGATTTGATATCGATAATAATATTGTTGGAACAAAAATCAACAATATTGAAATATATGATTTAAATGATATTGAAAAAACGCTTCCTTTATTAAATGTTAAAATTGCTATTTTGACTGTACCTGGAGAAGTCGCACAAGAAATCACAAATCGTATTACTGAAATCGGAATTAAAGCAATTTGGAACTTTGTTCCAACACATATTGATGTTTCTGAGAACGTCGTTATTGAAAATGTAAATCTTGCATCTTCATTAGCGGTTCTCTCACATAAATTAAATTTAAAAGAAAAAGGAGAATAGTTTTATGGAAAAAACTGAAATCAAAATTGATCCAAAACAAGAAGTTGATGAACTTGTAAAAAAAGCTCAAAAAGCATTAGATGAATTCCTTCTTTTAGATCAAGAAAAAATCGATCATATCGTCGCTAAGTGTTCAGTCGCTGGTCTTGATCATCACGGAACGCTTGCTAAAGCAGCAATCGAAGAAACAAAGCGTGGTGTATTTGAAGACAAAGCCACAAAAAACTTATTTGCTTGTGAATATGTTGTCAATAATATGCGTCATTTAAAAACTGTCGGTGTTATCAGTGAAGATCCTGTTACAGGTATTACTGAAATCGCTGATCCTGTTGGTGTTATCGCCGGTATTACACCTGTTACAAACCCAACTTCAACAGTTATATTCAAATCGCTTATTTGCTTAAAGACAAGAAACCCAATTATTTTTGCATTCCATCCAAGTGCACAACAATCTTCAAAAGAAGCCGCTAAAGTCATGTTAGAAGCCGCTGTTAAAGCAGGTGCTCCTGAAAATTGTATTCAATGGATTGAACATCCAAGCATGGATGCGACAAGTGCTCTTATGAATCATCCAGGTGTTGCTACAATTCTTGCTACAGGTGGTAACGCCATGGTTAAAGCTGCTTATAGTTGTGGAAAACCAGCTATGGGTGTTGGTGCAGGTAACGTTCCAGCATATATGAACAAGTCATGCAATGTTGAACAAGCAGTCAATGATATTGTCTTATCAAAATCATTTGATAATGGTATGATTTGTGCTTCAGAACAAGCGGTAATTATCGATAAAGATATTTATGAAGAATCTGTTAAAATGTTCAAGCATTTTAGAGCTTACTTCGTTAATAAAGAAGAAAAAGAAAAATTATCTAGATTCATGTTTGGCTATGCATATGGCGATAAAGATGCTGAACTTGGTAAATTAAATCCAGCTATTGTTGGACAAAGTGCTCACTGGATTGCTAAACAAGCTGGTTTTGATATCCCTGAAGATACATCTATTATTTGTGTTGAATGCAAAGAAGTTGGACCAAAAGAACCAATTAGTAGAGAAAAACTTTCTCCTGTGCTTGCAGTATTTAAATCAAAAGATGATGTTGAAGGATTTGACATTGCTGAAAAGATGGTTTCATTCAATGGTCTTGGTCACAGTGCTTCAATTCATTGTAAAGAACAAAAGATGGCTGATGATTACGGCGAAAAAGTTAAGGCCATGCGTATTATTTGGAATTCTCCTTCCACATTTGGTGGTATCGGTAATGTTTATAACTCATTCTTACCAAGCTTGACACTTGGTTGTGGTAGTTATGGACATAACTCAATCGGTGGCAATGTCAGCGCCATTAACTTACTCAATATTAAGAAAGTTGGAAAAAGGAGAAATACTGTGCAATGGTTTAAAGTTCCTCGTAAAATTTACTTCGAGCGTAATTCAATTCAATATTTGAAATCATGTAAAGATATGAGCAAAGTCTTTATCGTTACAGATACATCAATGGTGCAATTCGGTTTCTTTAGCAAGATTACTGAACAATTAAATTTAAGACGTAACAAAGTTACAATGCAATTATTCTGCGATGTTGAACCAGATCCAGATATTGAAACAGTCCGCAAAGGTACTGAAATGATGAAGGTTTTCCAACCTGATACAATTATCGCTCTTGGCGGTGGTAGTGTTATGGATGCCGCGAAAGGTATGTGGTTATTCTATGAACACCCAGAAGTCAATTTTGATGATTTAAAACAAAAATTCATGGACATTCGTAAAAGAGCGTTTAAATATCCTGAATTAGGTAAAAAATCACGTCTTATCTGTATTCCAACTACATCTGGAACAGGTAGTGAAGTTACTCCATTCGCAGTTATTTCTGACAAGAAAAACAATAAAAAATATCCTCTTACAGACTATTCTTTAACTCCAACAATTGCTATTATCGATCCTGAGTTTACAACAAACCTTCCAGCTCGTTCAACAGCAATGACAGGTATGGATGTTCTCACTCACGCTATCGAAGCATATGTTTCTGTTATGGCAAGCGATTATACAGACGGCTTAGCACTTAAAGCTATTCAACTTGTATTTGAATATCTCCCACGCGCTGTTAAAGATGGTGCTCACGATTTAGAAGCTCGTGAAAAAATGCATAACGCTGCTACTATCGCAGGTATGGCATTTGCTAACGCTTTCCTTGGTATGACTCACTCAATGGCTCATAAGGTCGGAGCGGAATTCCATGTTGTTCATGGTCTTGCATGTGGTATCTTGCTTCCATTTGTCATTCGTTATAACGGAACAGTTCCTACCAAATTATCAGTTTGGCCAAAATATAATGTTTACTGCGCTGATAAGAAATACCAAGAAATTGCAAAACTTCTTGGTTTAAAGGCTTCAACTCCAGAAGAAGGTGTTAAATCACTTGCTAAGGCAGTTGATGAATTAGGAAAAGAAGTCGGTCTTGATATGTCATTTAAGGGATGCGGCATTGCTAAAGAAGAATGGGATAAGCACATTAATCGCATCGCTTATCTTGCTTATGAAGATCAATGCTCGCCAGCTAACCCAAGAGTGCCACTTGTCGAAGACATGAAAGTTATTCTTGAAAAAGCTTACGAAGGCTATAAAGATTAATAAATTAAACAAATTAAAACCAGGCATTTAGCCTGGTTTTTTTGTGTTTAACTTATAAACTATATTTGTAATTTATTATTTCCCCTGAATCTAGAATAATGTAAATTAAATTTAATTTATAAAACTTTTTATTCCAGTTTACTGGTGCAACAACATAAGTCAATTCTTGATTAAGATATTTATCAAAATAATCTGTATATTGTGCAACATTTGATGAATAAAATTGGATTATTGTGTTTTCATCATTTTCATACATATTATATGTAGGATACATTGATGACGTTTTCAATATCTTAGCTTTTAATTTATATACGTCTTGTGAATGATCGCTTTGTCCATCATTGCATATTGTGTATAAATCATTAAATGATGTATCTTTGATTATGTTTGTCGGTATTTCATGTTTTCCATATTTATTAGTCAATAATTTTGAGTTTGATAATTCAATTTGACCAGGATAGGTGCCTATATATTTTTTATTGGACATTGAATGCTGTTTTGTTCCTTGGATAACAACCTCATCACCGATATTAACAAGTCCTTTTACAGTTTGATCTAGCAATGTAACGACAATACTTCCAGTATCATCAAATAAATAAAAGCTTGATTGTTTGCTACCGCTTAAAGATGAAGAAACTATACCTTTAGTTATAAATTCGGTTCCATCTTGACCGTTTATAACTTCATTTATTGAAAAAGTATCGTAAACTACTTCTTTAATTTTTTTGATATTGATAAGAGCTGTTTCTTCTTTATCGAGATATTTAGCAGTGGCTTTTATTGTTGATTCTCCGTTTTCATTTAATTTAAAATATGTTTTATTATCAATTTCTTCAAAATATGCAACATTAGTATTTGTGGATGAATAGGAAATAGTAACGTTATCAAATCCTAACAATGAAGAAGATACTGAAGTAATTAATTCTAAATCTGGTGATGAAGTATATGATTCTTTGAATTGGTCATTGATGTAATAATCTAAAACAAATTTAGTTGCTTCATTTTTAGCGTCAAAAACATAATTTTCATCGATTATTTCTAATGGAATGAAACGATATATAACGCCTGTATCTCTTGATGCAGCATTAATAATTGATAAAAATATGGTGCATACTTTTCCTTCGTATTTCTTTAGATAAGTAAAGTCATCGCCATTACATTGGGTATAGACATAAGAGCCTGTTTTTTCATCTAAATCATCGATGTAATAATTTGTATAATTTCCATCATTGCTTTCTTTAATAATTCCATTTACTTTAAATACAGTGCTTGTAATATTGTTTGTTAGTGGAGTTTCAAGCATATCTTTGATAGTTGATTTATTTATCCAAGATTTATTAACTTCCTTTGATTGATTTGTGACTTTTAACAAAGAAGCATTTGCAATTTGTATCGCGCCTTCATAACCAAACTTTTTAGCGTTTTCTTTTTCTTTTTCAAGTATATATTTCGTTTTAGTTCCTTTAATGATCACTTCATTACCTTCGCTTAAATTATTTGCTATATTTCCATATACATATATTGAATCAGTGTCATCGACTAAATAGAAACCACATGGCTTATTACCATATGCATATAATATTTTCCAAACAACGCCTTTCATCGTCACAATTGTTCCGTCATTTTCTTTGCGAACAGATGAAATAGTTTGAGTTAATATTTCTTCTTCGATTGTTGTGGTTGTTGAAGAATTAATAGGTGATGTGATATCCGTTACATCATTGTTGTTACAAGAACATAATGTTAATATTAATAACGGAAATAGCAGTGAGCTTTTGTTCATTTTATATCCCTTCTTTTTTGCGCTTATTTAAGCACAAAGTAAGAATAGCACATTTTTAAAAATTTAATTTAAATTAAAATAAATATTGCTATTTAATTTATCTTAACTTAATCTTTAAGCAAGAAAGGAAGAGAAAACATGT
>ERZ808274.205-NODE-205-length-34749-cov-14.520839_pt1 | contig 34749 bp, 27 predicted proteins | sample MGYA00521277_ERZ808274 | MGnify/ENA primary metagenome ERZ808274 (study PRJEB31516, sample SAMN03275597) | gut metagenome | biome: mammalia-associated habitat; material: feces | host: Papio cynocephalus | place: Kenya | collected 2012-07-28 ... | reverse complement strand
GACAGGGGGCAAAAGTGTACCCCAAAATTGCGTTTCTAAATGGACACTATATTTTCCAATGCACTTATTTTCCGCTTTCTTGGTAAATCTAATGCACTTATTTTCCCTTCGTATATACCCTCTATCACTATTCGTATAGGACAAACAACCTTGGTTATCCAATATGGTAAACCGAGGTTTGATGATATAGTTGCAAGTTATGTTATACTTAGGAATAACTAATATACTCCTAACCATAAAGAATTAGAAAAAATAGTTAATCTGTTAGAGTGTCTTGAGACTGCTGTTTTTTTTCCAAATCATTATACTTTGTTTGTAGTTCTGTATATCTATCATAGAGTTCTCTATATTCTTTGTTTTTCTTTTCTAAACATTGACAGACCCTTGTGTATATTTCTTTTTGTATTTGTTCTTTTTGTTCTTCTGAAACCTGTCGCTGGTAAATAGGATTATGAACATATTCTGCACATATGTTCCAATACTCCTCATCTTTATATTTAGTTCCCCAAGGGGTATTCAATAATATCAACTGACATTCAAGAACATTGGTATAATGTTGTCCTATATCTAAAATGGTTTCAATACCCTCAATAAGAATATCTGTTAGTGTTGGTCTTTTGCCAAAATTTCTACATAATTTGCATTCTGTGCCATTGCCATCAATTAAGTACAATGTTAAATAATGATTATTCCAGTCCCAGTATCCATGCATATCTGATAATTTCCAACCTCCATTCATTTTTATTGGTAGTTGTTGGCGTGCATCAAAGATAGTGACAATATAAGATCCGTTCCCATACTTGTCAGGATTACGTTTACAAATAAGAACCCAATCATATTCAGTTGTAGCATTAATATTTTCCAATGTTTCAAACGCAACAATCTCAGTCCCCCAAAATTTAATTCCATACTTTATAATCTCCATAAATACTATTTTTGAATGTCTACGCCTTTTTATTTATATGTCTGCCAACGGCTGCATTGCAACGGTTTGTCGGTCAGGCATATACATTGCCCGCCCGCTTACCCTTACCACGCAAGACGTTAGCAACCGCAAAAGTACAATAAATGTTTGAATTGTGTAAATGATTGTGAATGTTTATTAGGGCAACCGCATCAAAATAATTCATAATTCACGTGATTTTGAAAGAATACGTGTAACATTATACTATTTTACAAACAAAACGTCATTTGGAACATAACGACGCGGGACGATAAGGAGTTCTACTCAGCCCACCGGGCTTCGTTTTCGCTACGAAAGCACCCCATTAAGCCCGAGGGCTTAATGGGGACCCCGCAGGCACTCAGTGCGCATAGGCGCACCTGCCTTACGCTTCACGTCTCCGCAACAGTGCAGATCTGTTCAGTTTGTGGCAAACTGCCCGCAGACGATGCATTTGCGTCCCCGGCGGGAGATTGGTGCCAACTCCGGGTAAAAACCCTACAAAGACGGCTTTATCTACCGTATATCTGCCGTGTATCTACCGTGTATGTACCGTGTATGTACCGTAGTTGGTAGCGGGAGGTGGGCGTAAAAGAACAACAAAAAGAGGCTGCCATTAGTTGTAAGGCAGCCTTTTTTTATATTAGGTTTATATTAGGCAGTTTATTTTGATGCGATTGTGCGGATATGATTACCAGTTGATTACGAAGCCTGCATGGACATTGATGCCTGCTTGGGCATAGTACCAGCAGCAGCGACTGCCATCTTGGAAGCGGCTTGCCTCTGCCCCGCCATTGCTTGCATATTTGGCGTTGAAGATATTGTTCAATTGGCACAGCAGGCGAATTTGCGGCACATCCGTGCGCCCGCACCTCTTATTCATCGGCAGTTGGTATTGCAGGTTCACATTGGTGGTTGTAAAGGCTTTGAGCATTGCATTCTCATCCTCTGTATTATCCAAATACTGTTTGCTCGTTACGTTGGTTTGAATGGTTGCCAAGAATCCCGCCACATCAAAAGTGAAGAGCGACATCGCTGTTACGGTCGGAGAAAAAGCAATTGTTGTAGTTCCCACAACGGAGTCTTGCCCCACCCAATTCCAATCGTTCTGATTGTCGTATAGGTCGATATACTGCTTGTAGTTTTGTATCTTGTTGCGAGAAACCACGATATTGCCGTCCCAACGGAACCAGTCGAGTATCTTCACACCTGCGGTAATCTCCGCACCCATACGGTATGAGTCTTTCACGTTGTCTGTCTTGTATGCACCGACATCGTTATATTCTCCCGTAAGGACGAGTTGGTTATCATAGTCCATGAAATAGAGATTGGCACCGATGGTGAAACGCGGGTGCGAGTAGGTGTAGCCCAACTCATAGTCATAGAGCCGTTCCGGCTTGGGCATATCACCTTTCAGGGTTTGCGTGGCAGCGTCATACCATACGTTCTCGGTATAGTTGTTGCGGCTCGGCTCACGGTTAGCCATAGCAAAAGAGCCATACAGCAAGTGCCCGCCGTTTTGGTAGGTAAGTCCTGCTTTCGGGTTGAAGAAATGATAGTCAACCGTCAGGGGCAGTTCCTGCATATCCTCGGAATTGATACCGCTCATTGTATAGTGAATATAACGGTATTGCAGGTCGGCATACAGACTCAGTTTCTCTTGTGCGCGGTTGATAACACGCCAGTTAGCCTTTGCATATACATTTGCGTCCACCTTGTTGCTCTTCGAGCGGTAGTATTCATAGTTGGGGTCCAACTTGGGCGCATAGACCGAGTCGTGCATATAAATGATTGTCCCGTAGTGGTTGCCGATATAGTCATTAGCCGCCATACCTATTTGCGCATCAACATCTTCCGATACGTATTTGGTAGAAAGCACTATACCCGCGAAATGGTTATCCAGAAACTTGCGATAGATAGTATTGGCTTTCTTCACAGCCACGGTATCCGTCATGCCTGTTTCTCCATTATACACATATACATCGTATGGCGACAAACCGAAGTAGGAGAATTTCTTATTCTTCATCTGCTCGTAGTAACCGCCACCGTGAGTGTAATGCAGTGTGGTATTCAAACTCCAATTCGGATTGAAACGGTGGTTGACAGACAACTGTGCGTGCTGTTGTGCATAGTTATCGGTCTGATTGTCATAGTATTTGGTCTCGCCGTTATCGTCGGTATATTCGCCTGCGGGATTGTAGCGACGGTCAGCACCATTCAAGCCGTACGCCACATCTTTGGTTACACCGTCCCAGCCCATACCGGTCTTTTCCTTACCGCCGAAGAAACGCCCGATGACCTGTGTCTGCTTGCCATACCAGCCGAGGTCGCCATAATAGGAATAGAGGTCTGAACCGGCACGATACAGGAAGCCATCGGAATTGACCTTGCTGAAACGCGCATTGGCACGCCAGTTGTTGGGTAGCACCACGTGTGCCGATGCCATCTCGCGAAATGTGTTGTACATACCGCCGTTGAAACTCAGCGTGTAGTGGCTAACAGTATCATTATCACCTGTTTGCATATTGAGCGAAGCACCAAACGAAGCCGAGCCGTTGGTGGACGTACCCACACCGCGCTGCACGTCGATGCTCAACATAGAGGCTGCCATATCCGTCATATTCACCCAGAAGACGGTCTGGCTCTCCTGGTCGTTGAGCGGTACATCATTGACGGTCATGTTGATGCGCGTATGGTCAGTGCCGCGCACGCGGAAATAGGTGTAGCCTACACCCAATCCGTCATCACTCGTTACCTGCAACGCAGGTATCGTGGAGAGCAGATAGGGCAGATTTTGCCCCGTGTTCTCCCGATTGAGGGTCTTATGAGAGATCACCTCGTGGTTGGTAGTGGTTTGTTGAACTCGTTGTGCCACGACTTGCACGTCCTGCAAATCATTCATCACAACCGTCAGCGTGTCATCTGCAGCGTACGCACGCACGCCGCTGACCGCAAGTGCCGCCGAAAGGCAGCACACAGAAAGCATGTAGTTTTTTTTCATTTTCCCTCTACAGAATTACCTGTGCAGGTTCCACGGGTTTGATCTCAGCCATCACGGCACCCCGAACGAATCTGAACGAAAGTTCTTTGTATAGTTAGAATTTATAACTGAAACTAACGTACCAACTCCATTCCCACAGATGTTGGTCGTTGATAATCTTTGTTTTAACCAAATTATTCAACCCGAAATCATACCCGGATTGCAGGCGGTATCTGTCCCATTCAAAACCGCCGCCGACACCCATCTGGATATTCGTACGATAGAGTTCGTCGCTCCCGTAGCGGTCGTATTGCTCTGTATGTACGCCTTTCTCCTGAAGCCATTGGAGCGTACCTTCGCTCAAGTGCAGGTGCATATAGTCGGTTTGCGCCATACCGATCTGCAACTGCGGACCGCCATAGAAGAACATATTCAGTTGTTTCCAAAGCGGAATGGTATAGAAACAGCGCACGGGGACAGTGAGATTATGCTCCAAGATACGATGCCGGATATACTCCGTTTGCACACTCGGTGCGTCCATAGAACGCCAATGCTGCTCATTGCGCCCGTAAATAATGGAATAAAGTACACCCGTCTGCAAACTGAAATGGATAGGCAGCAGGAATGTGAACGTGGCACCTATGCGTGCGCCATGGAGGAATATATCGGGATATGTGTAGTTCTTTGTGCGCTGGTTGGCTTGTACATAGCCCGCCTCAATACGGTATTCCACACCAAATTTATAAGTGTCCCGTTTTTTCTCTTTGCGGGTAGGGTCGAAAAAACTGTTGTCCGCTACCTGCAGATCGGGCTGGCGGACACTCTCCTGTGCATACGCGTACGCACACAGCGCACACATAAGAAACAAGGTGCAATATATTTTTTTCGGCAGAAATTCCATAAAACAGACATTATTTGCGGTGCAAAGATACAACAATTAGACCAAATACACAATAAATCAACCGAAAAAGCATTTTTTCTTTGTAAAATTTGCACAATTCAAACTTTTGCAGTACCTTTGCACCCGCTTTTCGCCGGAAAGGTGTCGTTATGTATTTTTCGACGAGGTCCATTCGTCTATCGGTTAGGACGAGAGATTTTCATTCTCTAAAGAGCAGTTCGACTCTGCTATGGACTACTAACAATCGCAAAGAAAACCTTCCTCAAAGGTAACACATTTGTATTAACAATTTCATCTATTTACTAAGATGGCAAATCACAAATCTTCTTTGAAGCGCATCCGCCAAACGGCTACCCGCAAGGCTCGCAACCACTATTACGCTAAAACCGCCCGCAACGCTGTTCGCGACCTGCGTGCAACTACCGATAAAGCAGCCGCTACAGCAGCACTGCCGAAAGTAAGTTCGATGCTGGACAAACTGGCTAAACGCAACATCATCCACCAGAACAAGGCTGCGAACTTGAAATCGAAATTGGCGGTTTACGTTAACAAACTCGCTTAATTCAATAGACCAATACATAACAAGAGAGACTGCTTCTGCGAGGTGGTCTCTTTTTTATGCCAATATCCAATACAGACGACATACTGTGTTGTTGCTTAACCTGCATATACAGAAAAGGCAATTTCTGTACTCTATGATAGCAATTACGTAGAAAAGACGTAGAAAGAATGACCCTTTATGCGGTGCTTTTATACCCTTTATGCATTGTGTATGTCGCATAAAGTGTATATCTGTTGTTTTGATGCGGTCGCACTGCCGTTTTCGTTTGATGCTTGTGTATATCATAAAAAAGATGTACCTTTGCAGGCAAATAGTATGGTAAATGATGCAAGAAGAGAAACACGAATTCGATTGGGCATTGTGGTGGATACGTATCAAGAAGTATCTGCTCAACAAGTATGTCGTTACGATGCTGATATTCCTGTTTATTATGCTCTTTGCGGGCGACCAGAGCCTTATTCATACTATCCGCAGGGGGCGGGAAATACGCCGGTTGGAGCAGCAACGCGATATGTACCGCGAAGGCATACGGTCTGCGCAGCAGGGAATCAATATGCTGCAAAATACCGACAGCCTGGAGCGGTATGCCAGAGAGCATTACTATATGCACACTTCCAATGAAGACATTTATCTGGTGAAATAATGCGCAGTGCGCGACTATGCAAGTATGAAAAAATCCAATATATTTCTGATTAGCGGAATGATTGTCCTTTTGGCAGGTGCAATCCTGAGTATCTGCAAAGTGCAGCCGTATGCCAACTATGTACTAATAGTAGGTGCTTTTCTGATCATTATTCGGGGTGCAATCCGCACCCGCGAGCGTGACGACGACCAAAAACCGCAGGAATAAAGAAAGAAACGTCTAGTTACACGATAATTAACGTTTTAATTAGTTCCATAAAGTTCAGCACACGCAATGCAAGACCGCTTGGTAAAACAACATCGCATCTTGGGTATTGATCCGGGTACGCTCTTTATGGGGTATGCCCTGTTGGATAGTGCGGGGCAGCGGGTGCAGTTGGTGGACTTCGGCGTATTGGATGTGCATAAGTTGGATGGGCAGTATGCCCGCCTGCAGCGTGAGTTTTTCTTTTTGCAGGAACTCATAGACCAATATAAGCCTACGGAACTGGCTATCGAGACGCAGTTTGTGGACAAAAACCCGCAGACTATGATCAAAATTGTGCATGCACAGGGGGTGGCGATTGCAGCGGCTTTGAGTCGCGACATCCCCATAAATGAGTACTCGCCTATGAAAATCAAGATGGCGATTACAGGTAATGGCCATTCGAGCAAGGAGCAGGTAGCAGGTATGTTGCAGCGTTTCCTGCATATTTCTGCCGACCAAATGCCCAAGAAACTCGATGCTACCGACGCTCTGGGTATAGCCTACTGCCATTTTCTCCAGTTGGGGTTGCCGCTTACCAATGACCATTCCGCCAAGGACTGGACAACGTTTGCCAAGCGCAAAGGGCTGGTAGATAGTGGTTCCACCACCCCTCATCAGCAACTGATGGCGGCTCTCCGGCAAGCGAAGAAATAGTGCAGAACGGATTTTCTGTAAAAATATATCCCAATTTCTTGGTATATTGATTTTTTTATCGTACCTTTGCACCGCAATTGGTTTTTGCCAACTCCGGTTTGCAAAAGAGACGGCAAAGGCTTTGTGAGAAAGAATAACTTTATAAACTCATATAACTTAAATACAATTATGGCTTACGTAATTTCTGACGACTGCATTGCATGCGGTACTTGTAAAGATGAATGCCCTATGGGAGCAATCTCTGAAGGCGAACACTATTCGATTGATCCGGATATCTGCACCGAGTGCGGCACCTGCGCAGATGTTTGCCCGGTCGGTGCTATCTCGAAATAAGCAAAGAGCAAAAGGCTCATACGAAAAAGAGGCTGCCTAATAAACATAGACAGTCTCTTTTTTGTATATCACTTTGCAGAATTTTGGTCGTGAATACAACTGCTACCCGAGGGCGTCCAAGCGGTTTTCCATAGCCAGCATCTCATCGCGGAGACGGGCGGCGTTGTCGAAATCAAGGTCTTTGGCAGCGGCAAGCATCGCGCGGCGTTTCTGCTCAATGGCTTTGGCAAGGGCTTTCTTGTCCATCTTCTGCCAGTCAGCCGTCTTCCACGACTCGCGTATAGCCTTTTCTACACGCTCTTTCTCCGCCTCGGGGTCTTTGTAGAGCGAAGCCAATGCCGAGGTGTTGATATCCTTTCTGACAGGTGTAGGTGTGATATGGTGTGCCTCGTTGTATGCCATCTGGATGCAGCGGCGGCGGTTGGTCTCGTCTATGGTGGCTTGCATAGCCCCGGTGATGGTATCGCCATACATAATCGCTTTGCCGTTCACGTTGCGTGCGGCACGCCCTACCGTCTGCGTCAGACTGCGCTTGTCGCGCAGAAACCCCTGTTTGTCGGCATCAAGTATTGCTACGAGGCTTACTTCAGGGAGGTCAAGCCCCTCGCGCAGCAGGTTTACACCCACCAGCACATCGTACAGTCCTTTGCGCAGGTCTTCCATAATCTTTACCCGCTCGATGGTATCAATGTCGGAGTGGATATAGGCGGAGCGGATGCCGTATCGGCGCAGGTAGTCGTCCAACTCCTCCGCCATACGCTTGGTGAGCGTTGTTACCAATATACGCTCGTCCTTTTTGATGCGCTGCTGTATCTCTTCCATCAGATCGTCCACCTGATGTTCCGTCGGCCGCACTTCTATCTCGGGGTCAAGCAAGCCTGTCGGACGGATGACCTGGTCGATAACCACGCCCTCGGAACGCTGCAGTTCGTACTCGTCGGGGGTGGCGGAGACGTATATGGTCTGTCCGGTCTTGGCTTCGAACTCGTCGAAAGTGAGCGGTCGGTTGTCGCGGGCGGCGGGCAGGCGGAAACCGTAGTTCACCAGGTTGTCCTTGCGCGACTTGTCGCCGCCGTACATACCGCGTATCTGCGGCACGGTAACGTGGCTCTCGTCAATCACAAGCAACATATCTTTCGGAAAATAGTCCAGCAGGCAATAGGGCGGACTGCCCGCTTCGCGCCCGTCGAAATAACGGCTATAGTTCTCCACTCCGGAGCAGTAGCCGAGTTCCTGTATCATCTCCAGATCGTATTTCACACGCTCCTCAATACGCTTGGCATAGAGCGGTTCACCTATCTCTTGAAAATAGTTCACTTGGTTCGCAAGATCCAATTTGATTTGTGCCATTGCTGCCTCGATACGCTCTTTGCTTGTGCAGAAGATGGTGGCGGGCGAGATGTTGTAGTGGTCAAACTCCTCCAGCAGACTGTTGTTCACAGGGTCAACCGTTGAGATGGCGTCCACCTCGTTGCCGAAGAACTCAATGCGCACGATATAATCGGCATACGCAAGGGCTATGTCCACCGTGTCGCCTTTGACGCGGAAACGCCCGTGGGCTAATTCAATATCATTGCGGATATATTGTGCCGCCACCAACTGCTTGAGGAATGTATCCATCGGGAGTATCTCTCCGCGGCGGAGCGAGATGCAGTTCTGCGTAAAGTCCTGCGGGGAACCGAGACCGTAAATGCAACTGACCGATGAGACGACAATCACGTCTTTGCGCCCGCTCAACAGGGCTGCTACAGCGGACAGGCGCAGGCGGTCAATCTCCTCGTTGATGCTCAGGTCCTTGTCTATATAGGTGTCGGTGGAGGGAATATACGCCTCAGGCTGGTAGTAGTCGTAGTAGGAAACGAAATACTCCACGGCGTTGTGCGGGAAAAAGGCTTTCATCTCCGAATACAACTGTGCCGCAAGGGTCTTGTTGTGGCTCATGATGAGCGTAGGGCGGTTGAGTTGGCTGATGACATTGGCTATGGTAAAGGTCTTGCCGCTGCCCGTAACGCCGAGCAACACCTGTGCGGGTGCTCCCGCACGCACGCCGCTCACAAGCGACTCGATGGCTTGCGGCTGATCGCCCGTAGGCTTATATGCACTCTCTAACTGAAACAAGTTTCTGTTTAATTATGAATTAGGAATGAATAATTATGAATGGATTTGCGATCCCCTCCTCTGAATGAGGGGTTAGGGGAGGTCTTAAAAAAGAAAAGAGCCTTGCGGCTCTTTCTTTTTCTTACTTAACTCGGCGTTCTTGAATACGAGCCTTCTTACCTGTGAGGTTGCGGAGGTAGTAGATCTTCGAGCGACGAACCTTACCGTACTTGTTGATAGCAATGCTCTCGATGAAAGGGCTGTCCATAGGGAATATACGCTCAACACCTACGTTGCCCGACATTTTGCGGACGGTGAAGCGTTTTTTGTCTTCGCTGCCGTGGATAGCGATTACATCGCCACGGAACTCCTGAATACGCTCCTTGTTACCCTCTTTAATACGATAAGCCACGGTGATTTGGTCACCGGCTTTGAATGCCGGAAACTCTTTTTTCTCACCGGCGAATGCCTGTTCGGCAATCTTAATCAAATCCATTTCTGTTTGATAATTAAATGGTTACGGCACAGAGTATGCACTACTATTCGGTGTCTGCCCGCCTGCGGATTCACATCCTTGCGGCAGCCTCCTACTTCAATCGCCAGAGACTCTGCGCAAAATCGGCTGCAAAGTTACGACAAAAAAATGAAATTGCCAAATGCCGGTTTGTTTTCGATGTCGTTTTTTCATCCGGTGTTCCGTTCCTTCTATACGGATTATGCAGAAAAAGCAATGCATAAACCGTATAAACAGCGGCTTATCTGCCTTGCAAAAGCCAATTCTTTCTACGTCCTTTCTACGTCTTTTCTACGTAATCGGTATTATGAGGTATGGTTTTGCATATTCTGTATATTCGGGACGAATTATGCAGGCGGTGTTGCTTATGTCAGAAAATTGTTGTAACTTTGCACGCTTTTTAACTAATTTACTTACAATACTTTTTTAGTTTAAGACCTTCTTATGAGAAAAACATCCCGATTGTTAGTGCTTTTATTGGCGGCTGCGGCGTTTAGCAGTTGCGTTACGCAAAAGCAAATGACCTATTTCCGCGAGGTGGATACCGCGACGGCAGACAGTGTAAACAAAGTGTTTGAGGCGCAGATTGACCCGATTATCAAGGCGGGCGATGCGCTTTCTATTACTGTATCTGCGCTTGATCAGGAAGCGGTGGTGCCATATAATTTGCCGACAGTGGTTTTTGCCAATCCCGGCAGTAGTCAGTTGACCACTACTCCCAGTCTGCAATACTATACCGTGGGTGCGGACGGCAAAATAGAGTTCCCTGTATTGGGCAAAATTTCCGTACTCGGACTCAAAACGACCGAGGTGGTGAACCTCTTAGAGGAAAAACTATCAACGCAGATAGTCAATCCGATGGTGATTGTGCAGTTGATTAACGCCAAAGTAACGGTGATGGGTGAGGTGAACCGTCCCGGACAATATACTATGCCCAACGGGCGTATGACCTTGCTGGACGCACTCGGTGCAGCGGGCGACTTGTCGATATATGGCAAGCGCGACAATGTGCTGATAACCCGCGAGACCAACGGCAAACTGGAGTTCCACCGTCTGAACCTAAACTCGGACGAACTGTTTACATCTCCCTATTATTATTTGCAGCAGAATGATGTGATATATGTATCGCCGAACAAAGTGCGTGCAATCAGCAGTCAGAACATCGGCTTGTGGCTGAGTATGGTAAGTACCGTTGCGAGTGCCGCCACGGTGATTGTTACCGTGGTTAATGCCGCAAAATAATTATGAATTATGAATTATGAATTATGAATTGTCGGCTTTTTCATTACATATTACGCATTAAGAATTACGCATTGAATTATGGCACAGGAAATAAATAACAATAACGAAATAGATGTTCGTAAGATTTGCCGCGATGTGCTGGCGCATTGGTGGTGGTTTGCAATAGGGGTGGTACTCTGCTGCGGATTAGGTGTATTTTATGTAGTACGCACCACGCCGAAACTGACTACGCGGGGGGCGATTATGCTGCGGCAGAAAGGCGATGAGAGTCTGGCGGGACAATTGGAATCCCTCAGTATGCTGGGGCTGGGTAATAACGGCGCAGCGAGCGACGAGGTGGTGGTGCTTCAGTCGCGCGACTTGATGCATCAGGCACTGGATGCCTTGGATCTGTGGAATACCTATTATGTGAAAGACGGGATGCGCTGGGTAGGCGAGTATCCTAATCATACATTCACTGTAGAACCCGTAGAGATAACAGAGAAAGCCAAGAAACGTGGCAGTTACAAGGTAACCATCAAGGTGCTGGACGACGGGTATAAGATTAAGGTGAGACAAAAGAGATTCTATCACTCAACCACCAAGGTGGCAGACTTGAAGGAGCCGATAGAGACCTGCGTGGGTACGCTTCGCATTACTCAAAACCGCCCTATACAAGAGGACAGAACGGAATATCGCACCGTTTGTACCCCGAAGCCGTCTGTGGTAGATCAGTATCGGGCGGCGGTAAGTATCGCATTGGAGAAGAAAGAATCGAACATCATCAATCTGACCACCACATCGAATATACCCGGGCGCGATGTGGCACTGCTCAACAAGTTGATAGAGCAGTACAACCTCAATACCGTAGTGGACAAGAATATCATTGCAACCAACACGGCTGCGTTTATTGATGAGCGACTGACGATTATCTCGCGCGAACTGAGCGATGCTGAGGATGCAGTGGCTGCATATAAGACGAAGAACAACCTGACCGATCTGTCGGAAGAGGCAAAGATATTCCTGCAAGCCAACAGCGATGAGCAGAAGGAACTGGCGGATGTGGAGACACAACTCAACCTGGTGAACTATATTGAAGATTTTCTGAAGGACGACACCAAGCGTTTCAGCCTGATTCCCGCCAATATAGGTATTACCGATGCTTCGCTGACCTCTTTTATCGGGGAATACAACACGCTGTTGCTGCAGCGTATGCGCGTGCTCCGCACGGCTACCGACAACAACCCCGTGGTGGAACAACTCAACGACCAGTTGATCAGTATGCGGCAGAATATCATTGCCAGTATCGCTTCGGTGCGCGAGAGCCTGACTATTACCCGTGACGGGTTGCGCCAGCGTGACAGCCGGTTTAACGCCCGCATCAAATCGGTGCCCAACCAAGAGCGGCAGTATGTACAGATCAAGCGCCAGCAGGAACTCAAAGAGGAGATCTATCTGTTCCTCTATCAGAAGCGCGAAGAGAATGCCCTGATGCTTGCAGCAACGGCAACGCCCGCCAAAATAATAGATACGCCCAAAGCGGATACGGGCAGCGGAAGTCCGAAAATGAAGATGGTACTGCTGGTATGTCTCTTTCTCGGGTTGGCGATTCCTGCGGGTATATTATATATATGGAGTCTGTTTAACAACAAGATAGACCACGCTAAAGAGTATGAACAGTTGATACATACCGCCTTTGCGGGACAGATACCTGAGAACTCGCGAGGCAAGCATATCGCTATCAGCGAAGGGGAATCGACGATGTCGGCGGAGTTGTTCCGCCTGTTGCGTACCAATTTGCGATTTATATTGCCCGCCGAAGTGCAGCATCCTGTGATACTGGTTACATCGTGTATCAACGGCGAGGGAAAATCGTATATCGCAACCAATATAGCCTTGTCGCTGGCATTGCTTGACAAGAAAGTGGTGCTGGTGGGCTTGGATATACGCAAGCCGATGCTGGCAAAATACTTCGGTTTGAGCAACAAAGGATGTTTGACGAGTTATCTGTCGGACGATTCGTTTACGGTGGATGATACCATTCAGCCATCAGGAGCGCACAAGAACTTGGATATTATCCCTGCCGGGGTGATACCGCCCAACCCTGCCGAACTGCTGCAAACGGAGCGTCTGGATATGCTCTTTGCCGAATTGCGCAAGCGATACGATTATATCATTGTGGATACGGCACCGGTGGCTATGGTGAGCGACACGTTCCAACTCGACCGTATAGCGGATATGACGCTGTTTGTGAGTCGTGCCAACTATACTCCGCGCGAGATGATCGATTTTATCAATCAGATAGCCGAACAGAAACGGCTGAAGAACATAGCCTGTGTATTCAACGGCGTAAAGAACGCCAAAGCAGGTTATGGCTATGGTTACGGCTACAGCAGTGCGAAAAAATAAAGACCTGAATGTCCTTAGAGACCTTAGGGTCCATTAGTCTGTAGTCTGAAATATGATAGTTTGTGTAGCGGAGAAACCCTCTGTGGGGCAGTATATTGCAAAGGTGCTGGGGGCAACCCAACGCCGAGACGGCTATTTTGAGGGGAACGGCTATTGCGTTACATGGACTTTCGGACATCTCTGTGCGTTGCTCGACCCGCAGGAATATACCGACCAATGGAAGAACTGGAACCTCAGTTCGCTCCCGATGATACCGCAGCGTTTCAGTATCAAAGTGAACGGTGACGAAGGAGTACACAAGCAATTCAATGTGATCAAATCGCTTATAACTCAAGCCAACGAGGTGATCAACTGCGGTGATGCCGGGCAGGAGGGCGAACTGATACAACGCTGGGTGTATCAGAAAGCGGGCTGCAAAATACCTGTGAAGCGTCTGTGGGTCAGTTCGCTGACCGAAGAGGCAATTGCCGAGGGTTTCAAGAAACTGAAAGACCAGTCGGAATACCAGCACCTCTACGAGGCGGGACTGATGCGCGCTATTGGGGACTGGCTGCTCGGTATGAACGCTACGCGTGCTTATACCATTCGTTATGCGAAAGGAGTAGGGAAAGACAGACAGGTGCTGTCTATCGGGCGTGTGCAGACACCCACTCTGGCATTGGTGGTGAGGCGGCAAGCCGAGATAGAGAACTTTGTGCCGAAGACCTATTGGGAACTGAAGACCACCTATCGCAACACCCTTTTTTCGGCACAACTGCCCGCCGAGGAGGACGAATATGCCATTACCTCCCTCGAACAGGGACAGGCATTGGTGGAGTCTATCAAAAATAGCCCGCTGACAATCACATCGGTTGAGAAGAAGAAAGGCACTGAGTCGGCTCCCAAACTTTTTGATCTGACAAGTCTGCAGGTGGAGTGCAACAAGAAATATGCTTTTTCTGCCGACCAGACGCTGAAACTCATTCAGTCGCTCTACGAGAAGCGTATCACTACCTATCCGCGTGTGGATACCACCTACCTGAGCGATGACATCTATCCGAAGATACCTGCTACGCTGGCGGGTATCAAGGATTTCTATCCGCAAGCAACGCCTTTGCTCGGCTTGAAAGCCGATGGAAAGAAAGGCGCAGGTTCGCTGCCCAAATCAAAGAAAGTATTTGATAACAAGAAGGTTACCGACCACCATGCGATTATTCCGACCGGTCAGCGCCCCGATGCGTTGACTGCCGATGAGCGCAAGGTGTTCGATCTGGTGGCATTGCGTTTTATCGGCGTGTTCTACCCTGATTGTGAGGTGAGCAATACCACGGTGCTGGCAGAGGTACCCCGCACGGGAATTGCAGAGAATGACGATCTGAAAAAGGTAGTTTTCAAGGTAACAGGCAGGCAGATACTAAAACCCGGCTGGAGAGAGATTTATACCGGTTCCAACTCCCCCGATCAAAACTCCCCCAATCCCCTCAAAGAGGGGATTGAAAGCACGGACGGAGAAGATACCTCTGTTGAAAGCAAGACTCTTCCTGTTTTTGTGAAAGGGGAGAGTGGGGAGCATATACCGCAACTGCAGGAGAAAACCACCACACCGCCGAAGTACTACACCGAAGCAACGCTTCTCCGGGCAATGGAGACGGCGGGCAAAACGGTGGATGATGAGGAACTGCGCGATGCAATGAAAGAGAACGGCATCGGGCGACCGTCCACCCGCGCGGCAATCATTGAGAAACTCTACCAGCGCAAGTATATTGTCAAGCAGGGCAAATCCATTCGTGCTACACCACTGGGGATTGACCTGATACATACGATCATTTCGCCCCTGCTGAAGTCGGCAGAACTGACGGGGCGTTGGGAAAAGAAACTGCGTGAGATAGAGCGCGGCGAATATACGGCGCAGCAGTTTCTGGACGAACTGAAAACGATGACCGCCGATGTGGTGCGCGAAGTGAAAGCCAACAAAGCGGGTATGCTCTGTCCTGTCTGCAGAAAGGGTACCATCATTCGCGGTAATACCCGCTACGGCTGCTCCCGCTGGCGCGAGGGATGCAACTACGCCGAGCCGTTTTGACTGTTTTTTTTGAGAAGTCCTTAATGTCCTACCTTGATGTCATTAAAGTCATTAAGGACGTTAAAGCCCCTAAAGCCCCTAAAGACCTTAAAGACCCTATCCGCTATGCAATACGAATCTACCTTTAATGCCGTTGATGCCATTCTCCGCAACGAGGCTGGGTGTTCCAACGAGTTGGACTATATCGAGCAGACCTCGTGGCTGCTTTTTCTGAAGTATATCGACGATTGGGAGCAGGAATTGTCGCTCAATGCGATGCTCAACGGCAGCACCTACACCCGTATTATCCCCGCCGACCTGCAATGGTCGAGTTGGGCGGCACCCAAAGACAAGGACGGCAACTTGGATGTTCTCCGTGCTATGACGGGCGACAGCCTTGTGCAGTTTGTCGATCATACGCTTTTCCCTACACTCCGCCGTTTCAAGGAGAGTGCCGCTGCCGGCAATACACTGGAGTATAAAATCGGCGAGATATTCACCGAACTGCGCAACAAGATCCAATCAGGCTACAACCTGCGGGAGATTATCAATAAGATTGACACACTCCATTTCCGCTCGGCGGAAGACAAACACGAGATGAGCGTTCTCTACGAGGACAAGATCAAGCGTATGGGGAATGCGGGTCGCAACGGGGGCGAGTACTATACACCCCGTCCGCTTATCCGCACGATAGTGCGGGTGGTAGACCCGCGTATCGGCGAGACGGTCTATGACCCTGCCTGCGGTTCGGCGGGTTTTCTCTGCGAGGCATACAACTATATGCAGCAACAGGTGCAATCGACCGCCGACATGGAGACGCTGCAGAAAAACACGTTCTTCGGCGTGGAGAAGAAAGGGCTGCCGTATATCATCGCCACGATGAATATGATCTTCCACGGCGTGGCGGCGCCGAACATCATGCGCGGCAACAGTCTCACCCGCTCGCTCTCGTCCGTACAGGAGCGCGATCGCAAGGATGTGATACTGGCTAACCCGCCTTTCGGCGGCAGCGAGCGGGCGGAGGTGCAGCAGAACTTCGACATCCGCACGGGCGAAACGGCGTATATGTTTATGCAGCATTTTATCAAGATGCTGCGTACCGGCGGGCGTGCGGCGATTGTTATCAAAAACACGTTCCTGAGCAACGGCGATGCCGCCGAGGTGAGGAAACTGCTGATAGAGAAATGCAACCTCCATACGATTCTCGACCTGCCGAGCGGTGTCTTCACGGGCGCGGGCGTAAAGACCGTGGTGCTCTTTTTCACCAAGGGCGAGCAGACCCGCAATATATGGTACTACCAACTCAATCCCGGGCGCAACCTCGGCAAGACCAACGCCCTAAACGAGGAGGACTTGGCGGAGTTTGTCGCCCTACAGAAAACCAAGGCGGACAGCGGGAACTCGTGGACGGTGGTGGCAACCAATCTCGGCGATGATTGCGACCTGTCGGTCAAGAACCCGAACAAAGTAGAGGCGGCGGATACCCGCACCCCCGCTGACATCCTCCGCACTCTCTCCACCCTGCACGCCGACTCCGCACGGATTATACAGGAAATAGAAGAAGGACTCAAATAAACAGAACGGCTATGTACACACCTCCTTTTACTACAACCGCCAAGGCGGTCAATCTGGTGGCTGAAATCTATTCGCAAATAGAGCGGTACGCTATCCGTTTGGAGCAGGAAGACTCCCTCCGCCTGCGCAAGATCAACCGGATAAAAACCATCCACAGCAGCCTTGCCATAGAGGGAAATGCGCTCTCCGAAAACCAGGTACAGGAAATTATGGAGGGAAGGACGGTAATTGCTCCGCCCAAAGAGATACAGGAGGTAAAAAACGCCATCCGTGCTTACGAATTATATCCTTCGCTCAATCCGTTTTCGATGAAAGATCTCTTGCGGACACATGGTGTGATGATGCAAAACATCATAGACGATGCAGGGCATTTCCGCCGCGGGGGCGTAGGCGTATTCGAGGGGGAACGTTGCATACATATGGCACCGCCTGCCGACCGCGTACCAACTTTAATACATAATTTGTTGGAATGGACGGAAAAAGCGGAAGACAATATGCTGATTCGCAGTTGCGTATTCCACTACGAGTTTGAATATATCCATCCTTTTGCCGACGGCAACGGTAGAATGGGACGTATGTGGCAGTCGCTGCTGTTGGGCAAGGTCAGTCCTGTATTCCAGTATCTCCCTGTCGAGAATATGGTGTATGCCAACCAAACGGCATACTATAATGCCATTGCGAAATCCACAAGCCGGACAGACAGCGCGCCGATGATAGAGTTTCTGCTCGGCGAGATATTGGCAGCCTTGAAAGCACATCAAGGTGCACCTATCGAGAAGCAGGATGTCGGAATAAATGTCGGAATAAATGTCGGAATAAACAAGCCCGAACCGTTGAGTGAAAACGAGCAGATTATCCTGTCGCTATTGGCAAAGACCCCCCGCCTGTCCGCCTCGGTATTAGCCAAGCAGTTGGGTATCACCTCGCGCCAGTGTGAGCGTATGCTTGGCACGCTCAAGAAAAAAGGCTTGCTCACCCGTGTGGGTGCGAACAAATCGGGCTATTGGCAAGTAAATCTTGCAGCACCTAACTAAAATTTTATATCTGTAAATATCAGAATAAATTCAAAATGCATATACAAGATTTTTAACATAGAATAGGCCAATTATGACAGAGCAAAAAACATTCAATTTATATTGCGACGAGAGTACACACCTCGAACATGACGGACAACCATATATGTTGTATGGATATGTGAGTATTGCTTCTAACCAAATAAAAATGGCAAAAGAGCAAATACATAATATCCGCACAAAATATAATTACTTCGATGAGTTCAAATGGACAAACGTGCATACTGCCACCTATCCGGTATATAATGCATTATTGGAGTATTTTTTTATGACAGATATGAGTTTCCGTACTGTAATAGTGGATAAATCGCAAATTGACAATACGCGCAAGGATTACACATACAACGATTTCTATTTCCGTATGTATTTCCAACTGCTGCATAATGAGGTTAGTTTGGAGAATATGTATAATGTCTATTTTGATATTAAGGATACCTGTAGCCAAGAGAAACTACATAATTTACAAAAAATCTTGCATTGGAATGCCAGTATTGGTAATTTCCAATTTATTCGTTCGCACGAAAGTTGTTTTTTGCAGATAGCAGATGTTTTAATGGGGGCTATCAATTATAATCTAAGGGTGGAAAAAGGCACCATTAAAGGAACTTCTATTCCTAAATGCAAATTAGTGGAAATGATAAAGAAACAAACCAATATATCCTTGCAAGCGACTACCCCGAAAAGTACCAAAAAGTTTAATTTATTCTTTATCAAACTGAAATAAAGTATGTTTAATCTGCTAAAACATTATCCTGAACTATTGGAACTTGTGATAGAGGAGAATGCCCGTATGCATTCGTTGCGCAGGATATTTGATAGAGATATAGTGGAAAATCAAAATTTTCTATTCTGTAACAAACAGATATACCCTATAAAGGCAGATGGCAAACCGGACTTGGATAGGGAATTTATGCATCTTACTCACCATGAAGTATTATGTGAAGACGGGATTGCACATAGACAATATGATCCGTTACGTTCAGAACGTTTGCATTGGATTCGTACTCACGTAGAAGATCGGACAAATGACGACAGCGAAATTTATGTATTCAGTGTTCAGGAACGAGATAAAAAGAAGCGAACAGACATTGTGCGGACATATATCTACAACAAAACACGTAAATATGTTGTTGTATTTGAGCCACAAAGAAATGGCACGGCTTATTACCTATTGACCGCCTATTATATAGACCAAGAGGCGGGAGAAAAGGCAATGATGAAGAGACTAAAGAGACGAATGGATACGCTTAAATAAAAAGCAGGGCTCGATCCCTGTCTAGAAGAACCGAGCCCCGAAACTCTTTCCGTCTTCGGCTGAGTGCGCAAAGATACTGCTTTTTGAGTGATAATACAAATATTTTGTGGAAAAATCTTAGTTTTGGTACATAAATTTAACATTTTTGCATCAAAAATTACAGAATAGCAAAAACACCGATTATGAAACCCCATTGGCAAATAAAAAAACTCGGAGAGGTGTGCGAAATGCGAAGAGGTTTGACCTATTCAAAAGCAGACGAAGCAACCGTCTCCTCAAAGGTAGTGCTGCGGTCGAATAATATTGACCTTGATACGCATTTGATGAATTTTGACGAACTTAAATATCTCAAAGAGAATTTCGAGTTTCCTACTGATAAATATATCCGAGATGGCGAACTTTTGATGTGTATGTCCAATGGTAGCAAGGCACATCTTGGGAAAGTTGCTCTCTATAAGGGAGTAACGAAATACGCCTTTGGAGGCTTTATGTCTGCAATCCGGCACAACAATTCGGTGATTGATATGTTTTTCTATTATGCCCTCATAACTCCAATGTTTCACGATTATATTAAAACGTTATCTGACGGGGCTAATATCAATAATTTGAAAGCACGTGATATTCTTGAATATGCCATTCCCCTTCCTCCGCTCGCGGAGCAGGGGGAGATTGTGGCGTATTTGGATAAGGAGTTTGCGTTGGTGGATGCGCTGCGGGAAAAGGCTATGGGGCAACTGCAAGCCGCCAAAGACCTGTTCCAAGCCATACTCAAACAACTACTGACACCGAAAGACGGGTGGACGATTAGCACGATAGAAGAATCTACAACGATAAAGAGCGGTAAAAGAGTTCCCAAAGGTTATAAATTAGAAGATTGTGATGCGGGGCATAAGTACATTCGTGTCGCAGACTTTGATAATTTTGGAAGTGTTGATACCTCCGAGATAAAATACATCAATGAAACTGTATTCAATCAAATAAAGCGTTATATAATTACGTCCCAAGATGTATACATCAGTATTGCAGGCACCATAGGAAAGACTGGTATTATTCCAAAAGAATTGGATGGGGCAAACTTAACGGAGAATGCCAATAGGTTTATACTTAATAAGGGTATAAATCAACGTTTTTTCTACTACTATACGCGAAGCGAAATCTTTCAAAAAGAAATAAAACTTTCCACGACCACTTCTGCCCAACCCAAGTTGGCGATTATGAGACTTAAGAAAGTATCGTTTGCATATCCCCCTCTCCCCGAACAAGAATCCATTGTCGCCCAATTGGATGGTCTTTCGGAGAAGTGCAGGAAGTTGGAGGATAACTACAGGCAGACTCTTACGCTTTGCAATGACCTGAAGCAGGCGTTGCTCAAGCAGGTATTTGAATAACCCCCGATATTCTATTTGTACTGCCATAGGCGATAGGTTTATGGCAATTTATGGATGCAAAAAACACGTATTTATCATGAAAGAAGCCGACACACGCGTGAAGAAGATCGACCCGCGCCTGCACGAGGCAGGCTGGGAGGAACAGAATATCATTCGGGAATACGCCATCGCACCCGGGCGTGTAGAGCGCATACGCCACGCCAAGCCCAAGCAGGCGGATTATCTGCTCTGCTACAAGAACCACCCTATCGCCGTAGTGGAAGCCAAAGGCGACGAACACGATGTGGCGGAGGGCGTGGAGCAGGCGAAGGACTATGCCCGCATGCTCTGTATGCGCTTTGCCTACAGCACCAACGGCGACGAGATATACTTCGTTGATATGGGCGTGCAGGACGGCAAGGGGACATACCTGGTGCCGAGCACGGAATATGCAATCAACCGTTTTCACGACCCGCAGGAACTATGGCGGCTGCTGTTCCCCACCGAGGAAGAGACCTGGCGCGAGCGGTTCGCCCGCTGTGCGTTCAACCGCGACAACGACCGTACGCCGCGTTACTACCAGCAGAACGCCGTCAATGCCGTATTAGACGCCATCGCCGACGGGCGGCAGCGTATCCTGCTTACTATGGCAACGGGTACGGGGAAGACCTACACGGCATTCCAGATATGCTGGAAACTGTTCCAAACCGGTTGGAACAAGGACAATGCGCAATGCGTAATGCAGAATGCGCAATGTACAAAGCGGGAACCACGGATACTCTTTATTGCCGACCGCAACATACTGGCGAACCAGGCACGCAACGACTTCGAATATTTCCCCGACGATGCGATGGTGCGTATCTCGCCCGAGGAACTAAAGAAGCACGACGGGAAAGTGCAGACTTCGCGCAGCCTGTATTTTACCATATTCCAGACTTTTATGACCACCGATGCCACGGGCGTGCCGTTCTACAAGCAATACCCCGCCGGTTTCTTCGACCTGATCATCATCGACGAGTGCCACCGCGGCGGTGCGAACGACGAGAGCCAGTGGCGGGAGATACTGAACTATTTCGCCCCCGCGTACCAACTTGGTCTGACGGCTACGCCCAAGCGCCAAGTGAACGCCAACACATACACCTATTTCGGCGACCCCGTCTACACCTATTCGCTCAAACAAGGTATAGAAGACGGTTTCCTGACGCCGTTCCGCGTGCGTATATCCGAAAGCCCCATCGATACCTACACCTACGACCCGTCGGACGACGTGGAGGGCGATATCGACCCCAACAAGACCTACACGGAAACGGACTTTTATCACAACAATATCCAAATGAAAGAGCGGGACGAGCACCGCGTTGTCGAACTGCTCAACCAGATACAGCCCGACGAGAAGACCATCGTCTTCTGCGCCACACAGGTGCATGCGATGCATATCCGCGACCTCATCAACCAGCACAAGCACTGCCCCGACAACAACTACTGCCAGCGTGTAACGGCGGCGGACGGAGCCGAGGGCGAGACGCAACTGCGTGCCTTCCAGGACAACGAGAACCTGCACCCGACCGTCCTCACCACCTCGCAGAAATTGTCCACGGGTGTGGACGCCCGCAACGTGCGCAACATCGTGCTGCTCCGCCCCGTAAACAACATGGTGGAGTTCAAGCAGATCATCGGACGCGGCACACGCCTGTTCGACAACAAATACTATTTCACCGTCTATGATTTTGTAGGCGCGTCGAAGAACTTCGAAGACCCCGAATGGGACGGCGACCCATACTGCCCCGTATGCGGCAACAGCCCCTGTACGTGCGGCAAGGACAAAGGCGGAAGCGATACTCCCGCCGATACGCCCGCAGAGCCTGTTGATACGCATGCTCCCTGCCCGCCCGCGCCTTGCCCCGTATGCGGACAACTGCCCTGTATATGCCCGCCGAAGAAGACGATTACGGTGCGGCTGTCGGACAAACGCAAAGCGGAACTGCTGCGCACCCGCTGGACGGAGAAATTCCAGTACGGCGACGAACTGATCAGTGCGGAGGAGTTTATTCAACGCCTCTTCGGACGCATCCCCGATTTCTTCCGCTCGGAGCAGGATCTGCGCGATCAATGGGCGAACCCCGAAACCCGCGAGAACCTGTTAGCCAAATTGGAGGAGAACGGTTTTGCCGAAGAGAAATTGGAGATGCTGCGGCAGGTACTCGATATGGCGGATTACGACCTGCTTGACGTGTTGGAATATGTGGGCTACAACACGCCCGGATTAGAGCGACGGAAGCGGGCGGAGCAAGTGCGCCAGACCTATCTGTCCGCCCTTGCGCCCGAGCAGCAGGCGTTTATGTCGTTTGTACTGGACTACTACGTGCGCAACGGCTACAAGGAACTCTCCCCAAATAACCTCGGCAATCTGATCCTGCAGAAGTACCACTCCCTGTCCGATGCGCTGGATCTGCTCCACCTCAACCCCGATGCCCTCCGCCGGCAATACTTCACCCTCCAGCGACACCTCTACCACGCTATGGCATAGGGGAGCGGAAGATGATACCGCGGGCGAGGCACCTGCGTCCCTGCAACGGCAGCCTATCCACCGCTGTCGTTGCCGTCTCGTTGCCGTAAATGGTATGACCGAAACAATTAAGGTCTTTAAGGTTATTAAAGACTTTAAGGACTGTAAGGAGGACAATGGAAATACAGCACATTTTTTCCAATACGCTGCATATTAATTGTTAATTATTAATTGTTAATTGTATATCTGCATTTTTTTTTGTAATTTTGCGGACTGAAAAAGACTATTAAAAGATTGCACTATGAATATATCGTATAATTGGCTCAAACGCTACATCGCCTTGACCGACGATGCGGAGACAGTGGCAAAAATACTGACGTCCATCGGTTTGGAGGTCGGAACCGTAGAGAAAGTACAGACTGTCAAAGGCGGTTTGGAAGGACTGGTAATCGGCGAGGTGCTGACCTGCGTGCCGCACCCCAACTCCGACCACCTGCATATCACGGAGGTGAATATCGGTGCGGCAGAGGCGCAGGGTGCCGTTACCGACGGACAGGGACGGCATACGCTGCATATCGTTTGCGGGGCGCCGAATGTGGCTGCAGGACAGAAAGTGGTGGTTGCTACAATCGGCACGGTGTTGTACGACGGCGATGAGCATTTTACGATCAAGCGCGGCAAGATACGCGGCGAGGAGTCGCTTGGTATGCTTTGCGCAGAGGACGAGATAGGCGTAGGCAGCGACCATGCCGGTATCATCGTGCTGCCCGCAGCGACGCCCGTCGGTATGCCTGCCAAGGAGTACTACCACGTGGAGGACGACACGCTGATAGAGGTGGATATTACCCCGAACCGCTCGGACGCTATCAGCCACTACGGCGTGGCACGCGACCTCCATGCGTATTATCTGGCACACGGGCAGAACGTGGCTCTCACCCGCCCGAGTGTGGACGCTTTTGCCGTTCAAAACCACAACCTGCCTATCGGGATTACGGTTGAAGATACCGAGGACTGCCCCCGCTATACGGGCGTGAGCATACAGGGCGTAACCATCAAAGAATCGCCCGATTGGCTCAAGAAAGCCCTGACAACCATCGGTTTGCGCCCGATAAACAACGTGGTGGACGTAACGAATTTCGTGCTGCATGAGATGGGGCAGGCGCTCCACTCGTTTGACGCGGACAAGATAAAAGGACACCGCGTAATCGTACGCAAGGCGCACGAAGGCGAGAAATTCACCACCTTGGACGGCATAGAGCGTACGCTCTCGGCTGCCGACCTGATGATCTGCAATGCCGAGGAGCCGATGACGATGGCGGGTGTGTTCGGCGGACTGAATTCGGGTATCACCGGCGAGACGAAAAACGTCTTTCTCGAGAGCGCCTATTTCAACCCTGTTTGTATCCGCAAGACCTCGCGCCGCCACCAGTTGCAGACCGACGCGTCGTTCCGCTACGAGCGCGGTTGCGACCCGAACAACACCTTGTATATACTGAAACGTTGCGCATTGCTTATCCAAGAGGTAGCCGGCGGCGAGGTGGCGATGGAGGTGAGCGACAACGGGCAGACCTGCTTCGAGCCGTTCCCCGTAACCCTCAATATCCCGCGTGTGAACGCGCTGATTGGTAAGGCGATAGGTGAACAGACGATAGAGACTATTCTTCGCGGTTTGGAGATGGAGATCGTCAGCAAAGAGGGCGACGACTGGCATATCACCGTGCCGCGCTACCGTGTGGACGTACAGCGCGAGTGCGACGTGGTGGAGGATATTCTGCGTATCTACGGATACAACAATGTGGAGTTCCCCGAGAAAGTAAATACCAACCTCAGTTACAGCCCGAAACCCAACCCGCAGAAGTTGCAGACCCGCATATCGGAGCAACTGACTGCGCAGGGTTTCTATGAGATACTGAATAACTCGCTGACCAAAGTGGCATACTACGAGCCGTTGCAGACCTATCCGCTGGGCGAATGTGTGAAGATCAAGAATCCGTTGAGCCAGGATCTCGGTGTAATGCGCCAGACACTGCTGTTCGGCGGTTTGGAGAGTATCCAGCGCAATGTCAACCGCAAGAATGCCGACCTGAAATTCTACGAGTTCGGCAACTGCTACCACTACCACGCCAACCCCGCCGCACGCGAGCATAACCCCGAGAATGCGCTTGTAGAGTACAGCGAGGAACCGCATTTGGCACTTTGGCTGACGGGTAACAAGACGCAGCAGTCGTGGATCAACAAAGGCGAGAAAACCACGTTCTATATGCTCCACGCATATGTCAACGGCGTACTAACCCGTATGGGTGTGGATGTGGCACATTGCACTATGGAGACGTTCAGCAACGAGTTGTTCTCCGACGGTTTGATACTCAAGGCGCAGAACGGCAAGGAGTTGGGACGACTGGCGATTGTGGACAAGAAACTCGCCAAACAGTTCGATATCGATGAGGCGGTATTCTTTGCCGACCTCGACTGGAAGCAACTCCTGCGTCAAAACAAGCAGTACAAACCCGTTATCAACGACCTGCCGAAGTTCCCCGAGGTAAAACGCGACTTTGCCCTGCTTGTGGACAAGCAGGTGGAATTTGCAGACCTCGCACGGGCTGCCTTCGAGACCGAGCGCAAGTTGCTCAAAAACGTATATCTGTTCGATGTCTATGAGGGCAAGAACCTCGAGAATGGCAAGAAATCGTATGCACTTTCGTTTATTCTGCAAGATCCGGATAATACGCTCAAAGACAAGCAGATAGAAACTATCATGCAACGCTTGCAAAAGACCTTTGAGGAGAAGTTCGGGGCTAAACTGCGATAATCATTAAGTCGTCCGTTAAGACCTTAAAGACTTTATATTGTTCAACCCTTAAACACAAAACAAGTATGAAGAAAGCATTATTTGTAGTGGTGCTGTTGATATCAACGGTAGCAGGTTTTGCACAGGTGCCGCAAGAGAAAGAGAATGTCATCTATCAGGTAACGGTCAATAAGAATGACCCGTCCACTCGCACGGATTACCAGAAAGCACTGACCCGCAGCGGGAATACCTATTTCCTGGGCAATCAGGCGATGGACAAGAAAGCCTATATCCGTTTTCTGGAAACCAACTGCCCCGCGGCGTGGCAGAAAGCCAATAGCGGTTACAAGACTGCTACTGCCGGTTGGTGCTTGCTCGGTATCGGTGCAGGATTGGAGATAGGCGGTGTGATAGGCGTTATTGCTACTGCAGGAAGTATGGTTAACGGTACTACTGATGATAGTATGACTGCAGTCAATAGTACATTGGGCTTGGCGGCACTCTACTACGTAGGTGCATTCAGTATCGTAGCCTCTATTCCGACTATTGCTGTCGGTTATGCAAAGATGCACAATAGTGTGGATGTCTATAATGTGGCTTGTACCACAGCGCAAGTGCGTCCGTATTGGAGCATTCAGACAAGCAAAAACGGCGTAGGATTAGCATACAATTTCTAATATATCGTTTAGCATATACACTATACAAAAAACACGGCATGGAAATTTCCTTGCCGTGTTTTTTGTATAGTGCTTATTATTTGCCGCCCACCAGTTTTTTGATGTCGTTGAGTTTGTTGAGGGCTTCGAGAGGGGTAAGGCTGTTGATGTCAAGACGGGTGAGTTCGTCTCGAATCTGCTCCAGGACTGGGTCGTCTAATTGAAAGAAACTGAGTTGCATACCCTCTGGGGCATTCACTGTGGCCTTGCCGTTGCCTACTTTCTTGATGTTTTGGCGGAGATGGTTGCTTTCTGCCAAAACAGAAGAAACGACAGCATCGCCACCGGTATGGTCGGTTTTGCCCGATACGGCACTGCTGTTTCCTTCCAGTTCGTGCAAAATCTCGTTGGCACGGATAATGATACTCTCCGGCATACCCGCCAGTTTCGCCACGTGGATACCGAAACTGTGTTCCGAACCGCCGCGGACGAGTTTGCGCAGGAAGATCACTTTCCCGTTCACCTCCCGCACGGACACATTATAATTGCGTATGCGCGAGAACGACTGTTCCATCTCGTTAAGTTCGTGGTAGTGGGTGGCAAAAAGTGTCTTGGCATGCCCGCGCTGCTCGTGGATATACTCCACAATTGCCCATGCGATACTGATACCGTCGTAGGTGCTGGTGCCGCGTCCGAGTTCGTCGAAGAGGACAAGGCTCCGCTCGCTGAGGTTGTTCAATATACTTGCCGCCTCGTTCATCTCCACCATAAACGTGCTCTCGCCCATCGAGATATTGTCGCTGGCACCCACACGGGTGAAAATCTTGTCCACTATACCGATTGATGCACTCTCGGCGGGAACGAAACTGCCCATTTGCGCCATCAGCACGATCAGTGCCGTTTGGCGCAGGAGTGCGGATTTACCGGCCATGTTCGGACCCGTAATGATGATGATCTGCTGTCCGTTATTATCCAAAAGGACATCATTCGCTACATATTGTTCGCCGGCAGGCAACTGCTGTTCAATTACAGGATGCCGCCCCCGGCGGATATCAATTACCAAACTATCGTTCACATCGGGGCAGATGTACTTGTTTTCTGCTGCAGCCGTGGCAAAACTGAGCAGGCAGTCGAGTTGCGCCACCACATTGGCATCGGTTTGCATCTGCGGCACAAACTCGCTCAATGCCAGCATCAGTTCCTGATAGAGGCGGTTTTCGATAATCTGTATTTTCTCTTCGGCAGAGAGGATTGTCTCCTCGTATTGTTTGAGTTCTTCTGTGATATACCGCTCGGCATTGACGAGTGTCTGCTTGCGGATCCACTCCTGAGGCACATGGTCTTTGTAGGTATTGCGCACCTCCAGGTAATAGCCGAAGACGTTGTTGTACCCGATTTTCAGGCTCTGTATTCCCGTCTGCTCCGCCTCGCGCTGCTGAATACGGAGCAGGTAGTCCTTGCCGTTGGTGTGTATGTCGCGCAGCGAATCGAGTTCGCTGTCCACACCGTTGGCAATCACGTTCGGCCGCCCTTGCACAGCGGGCGGATTGGGTTGTATCTGCTGCTCTATACGCTCGCGCATTTCGGTGCAGAGGTCTATCTGCTCGCCGAGGAGATGCAGGTATGAGTTTTCGTCCGCTCCGAGGCACACCTCACGGATAGCGACCAGCGCACGCAGGGCGGTGGCGAGTTGCACCATCTCACGCGGAGCGATGCGCCCTGTAGCGACCTTGCTCACGATGCGCTCCATATCCTGTATCTGTCCTATCTGCTCCCGTAGCAGGTCGCGCTCGTCGGGGTGGCGGAAAAAATACTCCACCACCGACTGGCGGTTGCGTATCGGACGCACATCCTTGAGCGGAAGGGCGATCCAGCGGTGCAGCAGGCGTCCGCCCATCGGCGAAATGGTATGGTCGAGGACATCGTAGAGCGTCTTGCTCTCTGCCGTCTGCCCGCCGAGGAGTTCGAGGTTATGAATGGTAAAGCGGTCGAGCCATACGTATTTGTCTTCCTCTATACGGCTCAGGTGCTGTATATGACCCGTTTGCAGGTGCTGCGTCATATCCAGGTAATGGAGGATACCCCCCGCGGCAACTACGCCGTTGGGCATCTTGTCAAGTCCGAACCCCTTGAGGTTCTTCACCTGCCATTGTTTCTCTAATCGCTCCTGTGTCGATTCGGGTGTGAGCATCCAGTCTTCGAGTTCGAATGTAAAGAACTTGTTGCCGAAGCGGGCTTCAAACTCGGGTTTCTTCCCGCGCAGGAAGAGCACCTCTTTGGGCGCAAAGTCGGTTAGCAGTTTGTCGATGTAGTCGGCCGATCCTTCGGCGGCGAGGAACTCGCCCGTAGAGATGTCAAGAAAGGCAATACCTATCGAATGTTTGGCAAAATGGAGACAGCCGACCCATGTATTTTCTTTCTGTGTGAGGGTGGTGTCGGAGTAACTGACACCCGGCGTAACCAACTCCGTGACTCCGCGTTTGACTAATTTCTTGGTCAGTTTCGGGTCTTCCAACTGGTCGCATATAGCCACGCGCAAGCCCGCACGCACGAGTTTGGGCAGATAGGTATCAAGCGCATGGAACGGAAACCCCGCCATCTCCTGCGTCTGGTTGAGCCCGCCGGCACCGTTGCTGCGGTGGGTCAGCGTGATATTTAGTATCTTGCTGGCACGCAGGGCATCCTCGCAGTAGGTCTCATAGAAATCGCCGCAACGGAACAGTAGCAACGCATCTGGGTACTGCGCCTTGATGTCCCGAAACTGTTTCATCATCGGAGTCTGTTCCTTATCCTTTGCCATAATTTACACATTTACACATTTACACATTCATTACTTCAGGTCCACCGTTATCTTCAGATTGTACCGCCGCCCCGTCAGGTAGTTGGGGCTTGCCCATTGGTTGCCGTAGGCATCGCTTACCCAGAAATATGAGTTCACGTTCCGCCAGTCCACTAAGTTGAATACTTCAAACTGTACCGCCCATTCGGCGATATGTTTCGCACTTGGGGCACGCATAAACTTCGCCGTCTTGGCATTGAAAGCGTAGGTTGCTCCTAGGTCGATACGCCTATAGTCGGTCATACGCAGCATTTTCTGACTGGCAAGGTTGCGCGGCGAGGCAAAAGGCATACCGTCGCTCCAAATCATCTTTAGATGGAATTTTAGTTGCGGAAACTGCGGGATATAGTCTTGGAAAAACATCGAGAACGAGTACCGTTGTTCTTGCGGCGAGGGTATCCAACCGAGTTCGGGCTGATCAATCAGACGCTGGCGGGCGGACATCGTGGAGAAACTGATCCAACTGTCTGCACCGGGCACTAATTCGCCGTAGAGTTTTAGGTCCAGTCCAGCAGCATATCCGAAGGCATCGTTCTGCCCCGAATAGCGCACCCGCACATTGTCCACCGTATAACTCTCCATACGGTCAATATACTTGTAGTATGCCTCTGCCGTCAGTTTGAACGGACGCCCCCATGCGCGGAAATAATAGTCGCCACCCAATACCACATGTACGGAGCGTTGCGCCCGCAGGTCTTTGTTCAGTTTGATACGTGTTACACCGTCATCGCCCGTCAGCGTATCGCGCAACTCCTTGTAGAATGGGGCTTGGTAATAGAGACCCGTGGCAAGGCGGAAACTGAAATCGCGCTTCCAACCGGGGTTATAGACTATGCTTGCCCGCGGACTCGGCAGCACCTCGTTGTTCAGGCTCCACCACTGCAAACGTCCGCCAACGGTCAGTATCACCTGCCCCTTCTCCGTATTCCATTTGTGGGTATTCTGTATATAGCCTTGTATGCGTGCCGACTGCATCCGGCTGTCGCCGTTCATTGTATAATAGAGCAACATCTCCTTATTATTGTTCGGCAGGCTGTACCCCGTCGAATCGCGCCATTCCCACTCGCTGATATGGTCTTTTATCAGTTCCGCCTGTCCGCTCACACCCCAACTCAGCGTGTTGTCTGCGTGTTTCCATTTCCCCGAGTGCGAAAGCGTTACCACCCCCGCTTGCAGGCGGTTGCGGGCATGCTGGTGATATACACCCGTACCCAATACGCCCGTTGTCGTGGCGGTGATACTCGTCGCACCGCTGCCTATCTCGGGTACTTCCCCGCGGATACTGTCCAGCGGTTTGTCGGTCAGGTAATACTCGCCCGTGATGTCGTAGGTCTCCTGTTCGTAGGTGTAGAAACCGCTCAGGTCGAAACCCAATTCCACCTCTTTCGACACGTGTCCGTGTGCACCGAGAGCCGCAAATCCCGTAGTGAAGCGGTCTTTCTCCTGCCCGTCATAGAAGATCTGCAAGTGCTTGGCATCCTGTCCGCCGAAACTCTCAATCATCGATTCTGGGGTAAAGCGATACGTGTTCTGACTGAAATTGCCCAGAAAAGACATCCGCCAGTCGCTCTGCGGATGGCGTTTTTTGCCTGTTGCCCACGTTATATAGGTCTGGTAATCAATAAAATCCGGCTGATAATTGCCCGCCGTTGCCAGTGCACCGAGCATATAGCGGCTCGTCTTGTAGCGTATGCCGTGCATCTGCGAATACGTACTGTCGCCGTGCCCCACATACACGTTTGCCCCAAGCAGACTTGCCCCCACGCTTGCCTCAAAGCGGTCGGGACGCTTGTACTCTATATCCAATACCGACGACATCTTGTCGCCGTACTGTGCATCGTACCCGCCTGCCGAGAACTGCACGTTCTCCACCATATACGGGTTTACAAAACTCAATCCCTCTTGCTGCCCGCTGCGTATCAGCAGCGGACGGTGTACTTCCAACCCGTTCACATACACCTGGTTCTCGTCGAAACTGCCACCGCGCACGTTGTACTGCGACGAGAGTTCGTTGTTCTGGTTCACACCCGCAAACGTAATCAGCAGGCTCTCTATCGAACCGCCCGTCGCATCGGGCATTACACGCGTGGTCTGTGCCTCTATGCTCCCCATAGTGCCGTCCTGCCGTTTCAGTCCGCGCACCTCTACCTCCTCAATCCATTGCTCGTCGGTGGGCATTTCCACGTTGATGTTCATTACCTCCTGCGGATTGATAATACGCTGGCGGATAGTGGTATAACCGATCATCGAAAACACCAGTTCCACCGTGTCTCGGTCGGCAAACAGCAGTTCGTAGTAGCCGTTTTTGTTGGTGGTTGTACCCGTTGTCGTTTCCGCAATCGTTATATTCGCCAGTTCAATGCCTCGGTTCTCGCTGTCGGTTACATACCCGTATATACGCACATTGCGGGCAATCGTCTGCCCGCATACCGCCCACAAAAGCAAATATAGAAATAATCCTTTCTTCAAGTTTACCATTTAGCCACGGTGTCGTTGTAGATACTCTCCGATAGTTCGGTTATCATCGTGGCGCATAGTTCGTCCTGCACATCGCTCAGCATACGCGACGAGTCAAACGTCTGATACGCACTATACGTCTTTTCAAAACTCTCCTCGGGATGGATATTGTTCGTAAAACGCACCTGAATACGTATCGTCAGTTTGGTCTCTGCCGAATAACTGTCCGCCGAAATCGCCATTGCCGTTAGGTCGTAACCTACTATCTCTCCCTCCAATTCCAGATCGCCGCCCTTGCGCAGCACTTGCAGACGGGTCTGACGCTGAAACAGGTCGCGTATGCCCTCGCTCAGGTCGTTGCTCAGCGCGGGGTTCACCATCGCCGCATTGTTCGGAAAATCTGCAATCGAAATCGAGTGTGTCGTCGCATAGTCAATGTTCGCCCCGTTGAACTTATACGATATGGCACACCCCTGCAACAATAAAGCCAATACACCCGACAACAATATCTGATACATTTTCTGCATAGAACTAACGTTTTTGGAACATATAATCATCCACAAATTACCCGTTAATACTTTAATGGTTTAATTATATGTCAGTTCAATATAAGCATAATTGCTTTGCCGCCGTAGGCGAATAAGATTTATGGCAATTTATGGCTGCAAAAGCAAAGATTTATTTAGATTTCTTGCCGCTTTGCGGCAAAGGAGTTTTATATTGAACTTATGTTAATTATATGGTTAATTATATGTTCCTATGTTCCATAAAGAATTAACGACCAATTAACGGTAATTAACGGAGAATAAAATCACAACCCATATTCCTTTATTTTCCGGTACAATGTCCGTTCCGATATCCCGAGTTGTGCGGCTGCGGCTTTCCGGTTGCCGTTGCACCGCTCCAAAGTCTGCTCTATCATCTTGCGCTGTGTATCCTCTAAACTCTGCAGGTGGTGCGTTGCCTCCGGATTGACCATCTCAGCCTCTTGCACCTCGTCGGAATTATGCCTCCTTGTGTCTTGTACCAATGTGTGCGCTACAGTGGAGGGGGAATACAGTGGCTGCTGCTCCGTCGTATGCGGCGCAGCCTCTATCTGTGCCTTCATATCGCGCATCTCCTGCTGTATCTTCATCATCATATTGTAGAGAATACCTATCTCGTGTGAATAGTCTTTCCCAACACTGTTGCTGCCGGTTTGCGACGAAACAACCATCCCGTTCTGACGCTCGTTGTCAGGCAGGTAGCGGTGCAGCGTCTCTGCGGTGATGTGATGATCCATTTCTATCACCGACACCTGCTCTGCAATGTTCTTCAACTGACGGATATTGCCGTTCCAGTAGTAGGACTGCAGCAACCGTGTCGCATCGTCGTCCAAACGCAAAGGCGGCATCTGGTAGCGGTTGCAGAAATCCACCGAGAACTTGCGGAACAGCAACGGAATGTCCTCTTTGCGGTCGCGTAGTGCTGGCACACGTATCTCCACTGTGTTCAACCGGTAATACAAATCCTCGCGGAAACGCCCGTTGTCAATGGCTTTCTGCATATTCAGGTTTGTGGCTGCCACTACACGCACATTCGTTTTCTGCACCTGACTCGACCCCATACGGATAAACTCACCCGTCTCCAGTACACGCAGCAACCGCACCTGCGTCTGGAGCGGCAGTTCCCCCACCTCGTCCAAAAACAGTGTCCCGCCATTCGCTATCTCAAAATAACCCTTCCGCTCGGCTTTCGCATCGGTAAACGCACCCTTCTCGTGCCCGAATAGTTCACTGTCTATCGTACCCTCGGGGATCGCACCGCAGTTCACGGCAAAATACGGACCATGCTTGCGTGCCGAAAATGCGTGGATAATCTTCGGGAAATGCTCCTTGCCTACGCCAGACTCCCCCGTAACCAATACACTCAGGTCGGTGCGTGCCACCTGCACGGCCACCTCTATATCGCGGTTCAGAAGCGGACTGTTGCCGATAATCTCGAAACGCTGTTTAATGCCTTGTAATTCTGTAGATGTCATAGTCGAGAAAACGATATATTAGCGCACAAAGGTACACCAAAAGTTTGAATTATGCAAACAAACCAACAAAAATCCCGCGCAATATCCCGCCCGACAAAAACGTGTAATAAAAACGAATGGTTCAAAATTATATGGCAGATTACATATCCCCTAAGAAAAATAATGAACAGAACCTTTCTAATGGTCTTTTATGGTAAGTAATGACACCATTTATGGGGACGACGCGTCTCGCATCGTCAAAGAGTAAACGAGACATAGGATTCCTTGGAGACCAACATCTATATGAATACCCTGTTGCCCGTTAAATGTATTCTTCCTGCAAAATTGGCACAAAAAAGAGGCTGTCTGACAAGTATAGGCAGCCTCTTATTTTGGTGGGAGACGACGCGGCTCGCGTCGTCAAGAGCAATCTTTTTCTGAAGAACAGGTATTCTTTTTAACTTGTTAGACACCCTCTTCTGCGGAAAGAGAGGGATTCGAACCCCCGGACCCTCGCAGGTCAACGGTTTTCAAGACCGCCGCGATCGACCACTCCGCCATCTTTCCTGTCTCTTTCTTCCGAAAAAGCGTGCAAAGATACATCTTTTTTATGAAATATGCAAATACCTGTGCATTTTATCAGGGCAACCGCATCAAACATTAACACATTTATGCATTGCAAGAATGCAT
>ERZ808274.204-NODE-204-length-34978-cov-32.262005_pt1 | contig 34978 bp, 41 predicted proteins | sample MGYA00521277_ERZ808274 | MGnify/ENA primary metagenome ERZ808274 (study PRJEB31516, sample SAMN03275597) | gut metagenome | biome: mammalia-associated habitat; material: feces | host: Papio cynocephalus | place: Kenya | collected 2012-07-28 ... | reverse complement strand
ACACCAAGACCATTTCACTTTTCGGTAATCACTCAATACTAGTTCCTAAAGATAGCACTGACACTAATATTGACTTGTATAATCATGCAATTGAAATTAGTGGCACAACAAGTGGAAATTATGATTACTCTATATGGTTTAATGTAGTATCGAGTAAAAATCTAGTAGTTGATAGTTTAACTGATTTAAAGACTTTGCTTGGCAATACATTTAAAAGAGAAGTGTTTGGCTTTTCTAACACTTCTACTACCCCTACTGCGATAATAGGTATTGATGAAACACAAATGTATAATACAAATGGCGAAACAACTTCTTTTGCTAATTTGAGTTCAATTACTTTTACTGATACGGTTACAACGATATAAAGAAGTCGCAAGACTTCTTTTTTTATTTGTTTAAGTAGATAGTCAGGATAGTTTTGGCTATTTTTATACTTTGTTTTATATTTTTTTATTTTTTTTATATAAAGGTATAAATAAGGCAAAACTGCCTACTACTATCTACTAATTTTATATGTGTTAAATATTTTTTTAAAAAAAATAAAAAAAAGTATTGATTTAAAAAATATATATGTTAAAATATAGATGTAAAAAGAAAAAGGAGAAAAAATTATGGACTACCAAAAGATTAATGAACTTAAGGCTGAATTAAGGAAGCATGAAAAAAGGGAGAAGGAGCTCTTAAGAAAGCAAAAGAAAGGAGAAGCAGTAGCAAGAGCACTAGACCTAAACAAAAGGAAGTTCAATGCTAAATTAAGAAGGTTAGATGATTTATTCAAGGGGCAATAAAAAGCCCCTTAGAATGCAAATATGAGCAAAGAACAAAAACTTGCTTTTAGCAAGTTGTCAAAATTAAAAGTGGGCGCTTTATTTATGGAAATGGGGACAGGCAAAACAAAAGTTGCATTGGATTTAATTGCTAGTAAAAAAGACAAAATAAATTATATTTTATGGATTTGCCCATTTTCTATCAAGCAAGAAATCGAAAATGAAAAAAATAAATGGCATCCTGAATTAAAAGTTGAAATCGTTGGTTGTGAGACAATCAGTCAAAGTTCAGCTAAGTATTTAGATATTTATTCAAAAGTATGTGAAAATAAAAGTTTTATTGTTGTTGATGAAAGTTTGAAAATTAAAAATAAAGATGCAAAAAGAACAAAAAGAATTTTAAAACTAAGTGAACATGCAAATTATAAATTAATTTTAAATGGAACGCCACTTTCAAAAAATATATTGGATTTATATACACAGATGGAATTTTTAAGTCCTAAAATATTAAATATGACTTATAATGAATTTAAAAATAATTATTGCGAATACTATATTCGTGGAAAATTAAAAGATAAAGTAAAAAAACAATATAATATTCCACATTTAATTTCATTGATAAAGCCATATATATTTGATTGTGAATTAGATTTAGGGAAAGAAAAAAAGTATTATAATTATTACTATCAAATTGAGTGTATTGAAGAATATGAAGATATAAAAAAAGCATTTTTAAACTTTGAAAGCGATATTGATTTTTTTGCACTTACAACTAAATTGCAAAAATATTATTGCACCAGTGAAATAAAAGTAAAAAAAATGAATGATGTAATTAACAAAATAAATGGTCAAGTAATTGTATTTGTTAAATATCTAGATAGTATTCCGAATGGCGAAAAAAAGATTATAGGAGACACGAAAGTAAGTGAGCGAAAGCAAATAATTAATGATTTTAAAAATAATGAGTTAAAAGTGCTTTATATAACTTATGGTTGTGGAGCATTTGGACTTAATTTACAAAATTGCAAAAATGTTATATTTGCTGACCATACTTTCGATTATGCGCAACGATTGCAAGCTGAAGCAAGAATATATCGAATAGGTCAAAAAAACGATGTTAATTATTATAATTTAAATTGCGAGTGTGGCTTAGACAATTTAATTAGAAAATGTTTAGATAAAAAAGTTAGTTTATTAGATGAAGTCAAAAAAGAAATTAAAAAAAAGGGGATAAAAGAATGGCTAAAAATTATTTAGATAAAAATGTTTATGAATTAGCACAAGAAAGATTGAATTTTATTTTTGATGAATTTGAGCATATTTATGTTTCTTTTAGTGGGGGCAAAGATAGTGGGTGTTTACTTAATATGGCTATTGATATAGCAAGGCAAAGAAAAAGAAAAATAGGAGTTCTCTTTATTGATTTAGAAGCATTTTATCAAAAAACAATTGAGTTTATTGAAAGAATGATAAGCAACAATTTAGATGTGCTCGAGCCTTATTGGGTGTGCTTACCTATGGAAAGTCCTAATTCATTATCATATTTAGAACCAACTTGGATTTGGTGGGATAAAAGTAAAAAAGATATATGGGTTAGACCGATGCCAACAAATAAATATGTTATTAATGAAGAAAATAACCCTTTTAATTTTTACAAAAAGAATATGCCTTTCGAAGAATTTATTAAATATTTTGGCAATTGGTATGGCAAAGGAGAAAAAACTGCATGTTTAATTGGAATTAGAACCGATGAAAGTTTAAATCGTTTTAGAGCAATTGTAGCTGATAAAACAAAATATAAAAATAAAATTTATTCTACCTTAGTTATGAACGAAACTTATAATTTTTATCCACTATATGATTGGCGTGTGGATGATGATTGGGTTTATAATGGAAAATTTAATAAAGATTATAACAAATTATATGATTTATTTTATAAAGCTGGAATTTCAATTCACAAAATGAGAGTTGATGAACCTTTTGGAAACGAAGCAAAAGCTGGCTTAAATATGTTTAGAATAATTGAACCACAAACTTGGCAAAGAGTTGTAAATCGAGTAAGTGGGGCAAACTTTGGTTGTATTTATTCAGGTAGTAAAATAATGAATGCACATCATCAATTACCAAAAAATCACACATGGAAATCATATACGGAGTTTTTATTGTCTACTTTGCCAGAAGAAACAGCAAACAATTATCGAAAAAAATTTGCAAAGTTTATTAAATATTGGGAAGAAGTTGGCTACCCGTTAAATGATAATTATGTGAAGAAATTAGAAGAGACAGTTCCTAATGAAATTATAAATACTCATACTTTTTCTAAAAGGGGCAAAGGAGACAAAGAAGTTATTAAATTCAAAAAAATATTAGATGAGCATCCACTCGATAGAAAAGATGATATTCTTACTTGGAAAAGAATGGCGATGTGCATTATAAAAAACGATTATGTGTGTAAGGGGTTGTCATTTAGCATAACTAAAGATTTAACTAAAAGGCAGCAAGAAATTATGGAAAAATATAAAAGTTTATAAGGAGAAATTTTATGGAGAAGAAAGAATTTAAAAGTCCAGTTTATAACATTAAAGCTGTTCCACTTGAAAAGGTTCATGCGAATGCATATAACCCAAATCATGTTGCTACGCCTGAAATGAAATTGCTTTATGATAGTATTAAAGAAGATGGCTATACAATGCCGATTGTTTGCTATTATATCAAAGAAAATGATACATATGAAATTGTTGATGGTTTTCATAGATATCTTACAATGAAATTACATAAAGATATATATGATAGAGAAGGTGGTTGCATTCCAGTTTCAGTAATTGATAAGCCATTAAGTGAAAGAATGGCATCCACAATTAGGCATAATCGAGCAAGAGGGTCTCATGATGTTGATTTAATGAGCAAAATTGTTGGCGAGTTACATGAGTTGGGGAGAACTGATGTGTGGATTATGAAACATTTGGGAATGGATGCTGATGAAGTATTAAGGTTAAAACAATTGAGTGGCTTAGCAAGTTTATTTAAAGACAAAGATTTTAGCAAAGGATGGGAGAAATAAAATGAAAAAATGTAAAATCACTATAGTTGCAAATAGTAATGATGTAATGGTGGAAGAATTATCATTAGAGCAATTTTTTAAAGAAATAGAAATGTTAGGAGAACAAGAACGAACAATTTATATTGAAAACTATATATTGCATTGGGGACTTGTTAATGGCACAAAAATAGTTGGATTTATTCTTACAGATAAAAATGATATTGTGCAAGAAGCAATTAATATTTTAGAAAATGAATTAACAAAGCTGGGATATTGAAATGTTATACAATAATATTTATTTATTATTTGAACCACAAAATATTAATAAGAATTTAAAAAAAATTAGTAATACAAATAATAAAGTTGAACGTTTGATGATTAGTAAAGAATATGCAAATAGATTTATTAGAACATATATCTTATAAAAAATATTAAAATAGTTATTGACCTATTATTTATTATATATTAAAATATAGATGTAAGGAGAAAAAAGTATGATTAAATCAATTGAAGTAAAAGTTAGGCATTATAAAAGGGGGACATGGATTACTGGTTCATTTATAGGAGTTGAAGCATTATCCAATTTATTAAAACAATTAGAGAAAAAAAGAACAATTGAAATTAGTGAAGATTTTGAAGCTGGGCTTGTAATTGAAACAATAACAACTAGTGAATTTAAAATTATTGTTAAAGCTGATGATTATGAAGATTTAAAGGAGATTAAAGTGATATGAAAAGAGTTGTAATATTTTGGAAAAATGGTGGCAGTTATGATGATATATTTTTAAATGAAAGACTTGTTAAATGTGCAATAAAGCCATTAAAGAAGTATTGCTCAAGAATTTTAAAAGTTGGTTCACGTAAGATTTATTTATTAAATGAAAAATCAACCGATGCATTTAATATTAGAAAAGTGATGATAAGTAAAGATACTCATAAAAAAGAAACAAAGAAATTTTTTGAAAATTATGGCAGAATTAAATTAAATCATCCTGAAATAATTAAAGACTATACGATGTTAGAAATATACCAAATGAATAAAAATGATTTAAAAGCATTAAATAAAAAATTGAAAGGAGAATAAAATATGCGAAAAATGTATTGCCCAAAATGCAATAAAATTTGTGAAAATTATGATGAAGTAAAATATGAAATTGGCGCTTGTGATGGACATCATGGTGAATTTAATTACGATTATACTTGCTGGGGTTGCGGAAGTGAATTAATCGAGTTGGATGATATGAATTATGATGATTTTAAAAATTTGCTTGAACAAGCCGATTTAGATGAATTAAAAGATTTATTGTGTTCACTTATAAAAACAAAAGAAGAAGTAATTGACACATTGCATCGTGATTATTCAATATCTGAATGTCTCGAAAGTAATGAGCTGCCAGAGGAGTGTAAATAATGATTTTAATACAAAACAATAAAAGAGAATATTTAAAAAAAATATGGAAATCAAACCCAACTTTTACTTTAAGAAAGGGTGATGCAATTTGTTTTAAAAAAAGATATATTGCTGAAAGATATTTGAAAAAATATGAAAATGTTTTAAAAGATTTTGATTTAAAAATAATTGACACATACACCGACCAAAAAATTGTTTATTTAGACAAAAATAGTCGTGAATTAAAATCAGGTGATGAAGTTTTGGTTGATGGATATTTTTTTACCACAATAAAAGAAAATGATAATGTTATGTGCATTCTTAAGCCAAATAAAAGTTGGTATCCGATTTTTCAAGAACCACATCAAAATAAAAGCGACAACTATTATTTAAATAACAATGAAGTTATTTTTAATAAAATAGAATTAATTATTGACTAATTAATTAATAAATGTTAAAATATATATGAAGATAAAGAAAGGAGGTGAATATATGAAAATGCGTGATTTCATTTACGAACATGGAAAAACTTTGGAAAGCATCGCAAAAGAACTTGGAGTATCTAAACAAAGAGTTTATGCAATGTTATATGCAAAGTATCCACGATTTGAAACTGTATCCAAGCTCGCAAAAGCAATCGGATGTGATGAACAAGAGATTTATAACATTTTAAAAGAAAATAGAAAGGAGAATTAATTATGTTATGCAAAAGGATTAAAATGTCAGATGGAGAAGTCAAAGAAATAGTATTTATCCAACTTGAAGAAATGTTTGAAGATTATACTTATTATTCAAGCAAAAAAAGTGAATGGGAAATTGAATTCCATGAAAAAGAAAATGGGTTTGCAGTCTTACATGAAACTGAAAATTATAACGTTCAATATATGTATTCAATAGTTAACAAGGAGTTTAGAGATTTATATGATTGAGAAAAAAGAAAATTATACGAGCGTAAATAAACCAATTAAAATATTGCTAAGTGGAGTTCCAGGAAGCGGAAAAACTACACTTGCATTAAGTTCTAAAAATCCATTATTAATCGATATTGATAAAGGTGTTGATAGAGTTGAAGTTAGATATAGAAGTGATATTGATAGAGTTGCAACTTATGATGAACTTGTTAGTGATTTACAAAGTGAAGCAATTAAACAATACGACACAATTGTTGTGGATACTGGTGGCAAGTTGATGGAAGAGATTATCAAACCAAAAGTCATTAAAGACAATCCAAAAAATGGTCAAAGCGATGGAACACTTGCTTTGAAAGGATACGGAGTTGCTTATAAGATTTGGCAAAATCTAGTTAGATTAATTAGCTCACTTGGCAAAGACCAAATTTGGGTATTCCACACAACTGAAAATCAAGTGAAAGTTGGTGGTGATGATGTTGTTGCTTATAGATTGCAAATCGAAGGAAAAGCAAGACAAGAATTTTGGAATGATGTCGATTTGGGTGGCTTTCTTGAAATTGTTGGTGAAAAAAGAATATTGCACTTTAAGCAATGCGAAAGATATTTTGCAAAAGGCAATCATGGAATTACTGGAGATTATGAAGTTCCAATTTTAGATAAAAATTCTAAAAATGATTTTATGTCAAAGTTAATAAATAAATATCGTGAAAATATTAATGCTGAAGAAAATGCAGAAAAAAAAGATAACAATATTTATGAAGAAACAATGAAAAAAGGAAAAGCAATAATTGAAAGTGAAAACGATTTAAATAAAGCACTTAGTGAAATTGCAAGTTTAAATCATGTGTCCACAACTAAACAAGAATTATTTGCGAAGTTGAACCAAAAAGCAAAAGAAAAAGGATTTATTTATGATAAAACGAGCAAAGCCTTTACTAATAACAGCAAGTCTGCTTAATAGTTGGATTTATTTGTTTGATAATCAATTATTGGATGAAAAAATTGCATTTGATGATTTCTTGAAAGTGTTAAATCGTGAGCCAACTGAGCAAACGGAAGCAATGAAACTTGGAAATGAATTCGAACAAGAATGCTATGATGGAAAAGTTTCTGGAATAAGCAATTTAATTGAAGGTGGAGCGTTTCAAGTTTCAGCTAGCAAAATTGAAGTAATTAATGGATTAACATTTGTGTTATATGGAAGATTAGATGTCTTGAAAAATGGAATTATTTATGACATTAAAAGAGTTTCAAGATATAATGATGTTCAAAAATATTACACGAGTGCGCAACATCCAATGTATCTTGAATTAATTCCACAAGCAAAAGAATTTATTTATTTAATTAGTGATGGCGAATTGATTTATCAAGAAAAATACACAAGAAAAGATTTTATAAAACCAATTCAAGGAATTATTACTGATTTTGTGAATTGGTTAAAAAGAAATGATTTATTTGAAAAATATGTTGAAAAATGGGAGAGTAAATAAAATGTATCAATACGAAGAACAAGAATATTCATTAATTCCAAACGGAAAATATGAAGGAATTATTACAGCTGAAATTAAAACAAGCAAAAAAGGAAATCAGTATGTTTCAATTAGCTTTAAAATAAGAGATGATATTATACAACCTTGCAAAAATAGAGTTGTTTTTGATAACATTTTCAAAGACAAAGAACATCCAGAAATGTTCAATAAAAAAAGAATTAATAGTTTATTGGGCGCAGTTTTAACTGAAAAAGAAAAAGCAGAACACATTAAATTCAATTCTATTGAAGATGTTTTGAAAAAAATTAATGGAAGTAAAGTTGCAGCTGCTATAGAAATTGTGAATAATGAATATACAAATGATAAAGATGTTAATAAAATTGAATATTACGACACAACAAGATATCCAAATCAAAAAATTGAATTGGAAAGTGAAGAAGTGAGCAACGATGATTTACCATTTTAAATAATTTAAAGGTGGCTACAATTAGCCACTTTTAAAACCCAAAAGAAAAGGAGAAGCACAATGTTTAATTATCAAAATATACCCGAGTTGATGAAAAAAGAGAAAAGATGGGTGTTGTGGTCATTGGTTGAAAAGGAAGGAAGAATGACCAAAATACCTATTAATGCCAAAACTTTAAAGCCTGCAAAAAGTAATGATATTGCTACATGGCTTACATTTGAAGAAAGTTTAGATAGTTTGAATAAAAATCAAGATAAAGTAAAAGGTCTTGGATTTATGCTTGGGGGTGGATTTTTCGGTGTCGATTTAGATTTTCACGATGGAGATAACGAAAAAGAATTTAATTTAATCAAAGAAAAGTTCATTTCAAGATTAAAAACATATACAGAATATTCACAAAGTGGAAAAGGCATTCATTTTATTTGCATCGGAGCGCTTCCAAATGGTAGAAGAAGAAATGGTTGTGTTGAAATGTATGATAAGAATAGATTTTTTGCACTAACTGGAAATAAAGTAAATGATAATGAATTAAGTGATTGCTCAGAACAAATAATTGAACTTTTTAATGAATATGTTGACAAAAAAGATGTAAATTATTTTTATGACAAAAAAGAAATAATGCACAATTTGAGTGATAATGAATTGATTGATAAAGCAAGTAAAAGTAAAAATGGTAATTTGTTTAATCTTTTAATGAAAGGTGAATGGCAAGGACTTTTTAAAAGCCAATCAGAAGCTGATGCAAGCTTGTGCTCACTTTTAGCTTTTTGGTCAAACAAAGATAAATCACAAATGAACAGAATATTTATGAGTTCTGGATTAATGCGAGATAAATGGCTACAAAAACGTGGAGAACTTACATATGGAGAAATCACAATCAATAATGCAATTAATCTTTGTTCTGATACTTTTAGTGGACACTTTGGAAACGAAATAACTTATAATGCTTACACTGGAGAAGTTTTAAGAGTAAAAAATTATTCATTAGATGATACTGGAAATGCAAAAAGATTTATTGACAGATTTGGTGAGATTTTAAAATACAACTATGACAACAATTCGTGGATGGTTTACAATGGTGAAAATTGGGAACAAGACACTAAAGAAATTGTTAAAGGCTTTGCCGACAAATTAATCACTGAAATGAAAAAAGAAATTGAAAATGAAGAAGATGAAAATTTGCAAAAAGCGATGTCAAAAAATGTTAAACATTTAAGCTCAAGCGGTGGAAAAATTGCAATGCTTAAGGAAGCTCAACACCTTCCAAATATTGCATGTGTGAATAATGACTTTGATAAAGACCCATTTTTATTAAACACAAAAAGCGGAGTAATTGATTTAAAAACTGGAAAAAAAGTTGTAAATAATCAAAATCTAATGATTAGCAGAAACACAAATTGTGAAATTAGTAATAGTGAGCCAATCAGATGGATTAAGTTTTTGAATGAAATATTCGATGGCGATGGAGATAAAGTTCGCTACATTCAAAGAGCAATTGGCTATTCATTAACTGGCTTAACTACCGAACAATGTTTATTCGAATTAACTGGTTGGGGTGGAAATGGCAAAAGTGTATTTTTAAATGTCATCGAAAAAGCTTTTGGTGGGTATGCTTTGAATATGCAAATTGAAAGTATTTTGGCTAAAAACTTTAATGGTGGTGGAAGTGCTAACACTGATATTGCTAGATTAAAAGGAGCAAGATTTGTTCGAACTAATGAGCCAAGTGATGGAGCAAGATTTAATGAAGGACTTGTTAAGCAAATGACTGGTGGAGATACTTTGGTCGCTAGATTTTTATATGGAAGAGAATTTGAATTTAAGTCTAATTTTAAGTTGTGGATTGCTTGCAATTCATTAATTAAAATATACGGAACTGATAATGGCATTTGGCGTAGAATGCGTGTAGTTGGATTTTACAAAATATTTGATGAAAATACAGCTGATAAAATGCTTGAATATAAATTGTGCGAAGAACTTCCACAGATTTTAGGTTGGGCAATTCGCGGAGCTAAAATGTATTTTGATTTAAATGGGTTTGGCGATTGTGAAAGTATTAAAAAAGATACAAATCAGTATAAAAATGATATGGATTTAATAAGCACATTTATTGAAGAAAAAATCCGTTTTACAAATAATGATTTAGATTTAATTCAAGCTAGAAATCTTTATAAAGTTTATTATGACTGGGCAAAAGATGGAAATGAGTGGACCATGAGTGCAACAAAATTCGGAGTTGAAATGGGCAAAAAAATATCAAAGAAAAAAGTCAATGGAAACACATTTTATTTAGGAGTAAAATTGAAATGAGAAATGAAAAATTAGGAAAAGAATATGAGCAAAAAGCATTAAGTTATTTAAAAGAAAAAGGATATTGGGCTACATTTTTAAATCCAGGAAAAAATGGACAGCCTTGCGACATAGTTGCAATTGATGCTTTGAGCTTGGAAAAAAGTGCTTGTTTAATCGATGTAAAGCATTGCATTGATAGTTTTGATTTTTATAGAATTGAGCCAAATCAAAGAATGGCATTTAATTATGCAAATTATTTTAATATACCTTGTTATTTTTTATTATGGATTGAAGTTGAAGCGAAATTTTATTGGTTAGATTTTAAAGATGTTTTGAAAGGAGAAAAAAATGGAATACATAGTTGGAAGCCAAATCGTAATTAGGAATATTAGTCCATTTTTAATGGAATATATTGACAAAAATTATACAATTGCAAATCCTGAATATGCAAAGAAAGAAAGATTGGGGTTGTTTACTAAAACTACACCCAAAACGATACAACTATATTATCGAAATGGATTTGATGTTGCAATTCCTTTTGGAGCGTTTAAAGATTTGTGGAATTTTCAAAAAGGGCTTGTTGAAAATTATTTGACTGAAAAAAAGCCTGCAAAATTCGGTTGGAATAAATCAATTCATTTATATGAATATCAAAGAAAAGCAGTCGAAAAAATGTTAGATGCTAAAAATGGAATTTTAGTTGCTAAATGTGGAAGTGGGAAAACTTTAATGGCTATGGCTTTGATTGCAAAATTAGGATTAAAAACTTTATGGTTGACACACACAACTAAATTATTAGAGCAAAGTAAAAAAGTTGCAGAGCAAACTTTTAGAGTTGCTGAAATTGGTGAAATCACTAATGGAAAAGTTAATATTGGGAAAGACATCACATTTGCTACAATTCAAACGATGTGTAAAATTGACCCAAACATTTATCGAAATGAATTCAATGTAATTATTTGTGATGAATGTCATAAATTATTTTACAATGCAAGCGCATTGCATATGTGGAGTTATGTTTTAAATAATTTAAATGCAAGATATAAGTATGGATTAACTGCTACACCTTATCGAGCAGATGGACTTGCAAAAGGCATGTTCGCTTTGCTTGGGGATGTGATTTATGAAGTAAATGAAGTTGCAAGTTTGCCTATTTTTTATACACAAATTGAAAATGATTTTAACTTAAGAAATGATTTCTTAAATGCGGATGGGACAATTGATTATGTAAATTTAGTCAATACTTTATGTTATTCTAAAGAAAGAAATGAATTTATCGCTAATGAAATTATTAAAAATAAAGGTGAAAAAAGTATTGCTTTATGTTTAAGAATTGAACAATGTAAAGCACTTGAATTTTTACTAAAACAAAAAGGAGTGGATGCTTACTTTTTAAAATCGAATGATAAAAATACGGATTTTAATCATGATGTAATTGTGTCTACATTCCAACTATGTAAAGAAGGGCTGGATTGCAAAGAACTTGACACACTTTTTATTTGCTCACCGATAAAAGATAAAGTTGCGGTTGTTCAAAGTGTTGGGAGAATTCAAAGAAAAAGTGAAAATAAAGAAAAATGTTTTGTTTATGATTTTATCGAAAAAAACATCCCAATTTGTATTAATTTTGGAAAAGTGCGAAAAAACATCATAAAAAAGTTATGAAAAGTGTAAAAAAGTTGTGATTTCTCACAACTTTTATTTTCTAGTAAAATCTTTGAATATTTTAATGTATGCATCAATTCTTCCAATTAAATTGTAATTCTCAGATATGATGTCATTTTTTAATTCAACCAAACTATGTAGTGTGTCCATGTAAGACACTTTCAATTTATTGTCTAATATTTCTTGAAATCTTTTTTCGTAAATATTTGCTTTTTTCTTTTTAGTCATAACTTTAAAACCTTTCAACTATATGATATTTGCCATTTTTAAATTGGCATAACATCCAGCAATTTTCAATTGTTTCACTATCAGTGCCTTCAACTTCACAATGTGTTTTTCCTTGGCTCCAGAAGTTCCAGTGGTCAGATAATCTAAGTGAACCTTCTGGCTTGTAGTTCCAATCAATATCTTTACTATCATAGAAACTATCGCTATATGGTGATTTGTTAAGTTCTTTGAAATTGTTTAATGTTTTTATAACTTTTGGTAAATTCATTGTTTCTTGAAAGTTCCATTTTCTAGAATAAAAGCCTTTAATCATTGCATTGTCTGTCTTGCAAATCTTTGAAAGTTGTTCATCGAGATATTCATTTACACTTTTTTTTTGCTCTTTCCAAAAGATTTCTTTATCAAATGTTTTAATAATTTTAACAAATTCATATCTGTAATTTGGAAGTTCTTTATTAACTTTTTCAAACTTGAAATCAAACTTTACGCAATCTTTATCGTAACGAGCATAGTAAGCTTTTTTAATTTCAGTATCAACAACAAAGAACACAAGGCCGTGTGTAGTAAGTTGTCTATCATCAGGGTAAGTAATTGTTGTTTTGCGTTCAAACATAACTGTCTTTTTCATATTTTTTCCTCTCTTTCTTTTTACACTTATATTATAACCTTTAATTAATAAATTGTCAATAGTTTTTTTAATTTTCTTTTAATTCATCTAATGCTTCAACTTTTGTTGGAGTTAATGTTTCTGGCTTGTGAGTTTCAAATTCATTAACTGGTTGTTTTGGATTTAAATTATCATTTGAAGGCATAAATGCTTCTTCAAAGTCAGCTGCATTAATTGAAGTGCTATCGATTTGTTCGAATTGGTTCCATTTTCCACTTCCATATTTAACTAATTTAAAAGTCCATTCATCAGTGTAGCCAAGTTCACAAGCATAAGAATTGCACCCTGGTCTAACTAATTTTTTAGGATGCCAAAAACTAAATCCATCAAATTGACTTTTATGTGGCATCTGGATTAAAAAAGCCTTGGCTGTTTCGCCTTTAATGTTTTGTTTGTTGATAGTAATATTTTTCCAATTCATATTCTTTACCTTCCTTATGATTATATTATAGTAAAAATTAAATAGTTTGTCAACAAGTTTTTATAAAAATATTACATTTTTATTTTTAAAAAATTAAAATAAATGGTAAAATAAAAATATGGAAATAATTTATAAAAATATAAAAGAACTAAAAAAATATAAAAATAACCCAAGAATTAATGATGAAAGCGTAAAATTTGTTGCTAATTCAATTAAAGAATTCGGCTTTAAAGTTCCGATAATAATTGATGCAAATAACGAAATTGTATGTGGACACACGAGATTTGAAGCTGCAAAGAAATTAAAGATGGAAGAAATTCCATGCATTATCGCTAATGATTTAAATGAAAATCAAATTAAAGCATTTCGATTAGCTGACAATCGAGTATCTGAATTTTCAATTTGGGAACAAAATAAATTAATAGATGAATTAAATGACATTGACTTAGGCATTGACATGTCTAATTTTGGATTTGATTTTAAAATGGAAAATATTAAAATTGGAAAAGAAAAAGAAAAAATTAATGATAGAGCAAAAACTGACAATCAAATGAATTTGCAATTTTTTGATAAAGAATTAAGCGAAGGAAAATTTGATATGCCAATAATTTTTAAAAATGATTATATTCCTAAAAAAATAATTGGTTTTAATTATTGCAAAAGTTTAAAAACTTATGATTTTGGAGTTCATTTTTTCATCGATGACTATCAATTTGAAAGACTTTGGAACGAGCCCGAAAAGTATATTGATTTATTAAGAAATTTCGATTGTGTGCTGAGCCCAGATTTTTCGATTTACGTTGATATGCCAAAAAGTATGCAAATCTGGAATGTGTATAGAAGTCGACTTTTAGGTCAATTTTGGCAAAATGAAGGACTAAATGTCATTCCAACAATTAGCTGGAGTGATGAAAGCAGTTTTGAGTTTTGTTTCGATGGTATCGCAAAAAATAGCGTTGTTGCGATTTCAACTGTGGGAAGTTTTAAAAATGAAGAAAGTAAAAAAATGTTTTATAATGGCTTTAAAGAAATGATTAAAAGATTAGAGCCAATTAAAATTTTAGTATATGGCGAAAATAAAATTGATTATAATAAAGAAAAGATAATTTATTTTAAAAATGAAATTTTGGAGAGATTAAAAAATGGACAAAAATGAATTTGAAAAATTATTAAAAGAAAGAAATTTTGTTAAAATTAATGATAATTTTATTGTGTTTAACGATTTTGAAGTTTTTAATATCAAGAAAAATAAAAGCAAAAAATTTAATAATATTGATGCAATTTTTGAAAATCAAGAAATTAAAAAAATTATTGAAAGTTCAAAAGATTTTGAAATTCAATTAAATGGCGGTCGTGGCTCAAGTAGTATGAGCAGCCAATTGGGTGGTGGCTTTACTAATGCAAATCTTGGTGGTGGCGGTGGTGAAGGAAGTTCTATTTTTCCAGCGCGATTAAATGTCGGAAGTGTTAATAAAACACAAGAGCAAGCAATTCGAAAATTTGAAAAACAATACAAAGATGCAACAATTGAATATGCTGCATCGATAGATGCAGATGGCTTTGCTCATTCAGTTAGAAGTGGTGGAACAACAAGTGTTCGACCTGGAATTACTGAAAAAATGATGATTGTTCACAATCATCCTGGCGGTGGAAATTTTTCAAAAGCTGATTTATTAAATACTGCTTCGAGCAAAAAGCAATTAGGAATTATTGCTGTTGGCTCAAACACTAAAAATCGCTATCGATATGTGTTTGAAAAAACTGGAAGATTTAAAGCAAAAGAATTTGCAAAAGCTGTTGAAAATGCTAAATGGCCAATTTCATTTAATTATGATGATGGTTCACATTGGTGGCTGAAGAAAAATTCAAAAACTTATGGATATAAATATAAAAGAATTAAAATATGACAAAAAAGAAAGATGAAAGTGAATTAAAAAAATCAGGGAAGAAAAGATTTCAAATTGACTATAGGCAAGTAGAAGTTCTTAGTTCTTTAATGTGCTCAATTTCTGAAATTGCAGCAGTTTTGGGTTGTTGTAAAGACACATTAACTGCTGACCTTGAATTTAAAGAACATTTGGAAATTGGTAGAGAAAAAGGCAAAGCCAGCTTAAGAAGAATTCAATTTAAACTAGCTGAAAAAAATGCCAATATGGCAATTTGGCTTGGAAAGCAAATATTAGGTCAATCCGACCATTTAGAAATCACAGCGAAGGATATGCCAAATATTCAAATTCTTTCTAATGTTCCAAAAATTGAAGAAAAAAAGGAAGTAATTGACATCGATGAGTTGGGAAAGAAAGGACTTTAGAAATATTGTTTTAGACATTTACAAATTAATTGGAACTGGCTATGAAAATGTTTGGTTTACAAATTGTCATTGTCGCTATCGATGTTTAAAAGGTGCGAGAAATAGTAAAAAATCTTATAATTTCATCGGCATTGAACCTATTTTTAAGCTTCTTGAAAATCCTAAAAGAAATATTATTTTTATTAGACAATTTCAAAGCACTCAAAAAACAAGCACTTACAACATGATTTTATCGATGATAAATAAGTTGGGTTTGTTTAAATTATTTAAAATAAATAAAAGTGATTTAACTATTACTTTAATTCATACAGGGCAAGTGATTATTTTTCGTGGATTTGATAATCCTTATAAAATTACATCCATTCAAGCTGAAAATGGATATTTTACTGATGTATATATCGAAGAAGCTTTTGAAATTAAAAGCTATGAAGAATTTAGAGTTTTAGATGCATCTTTAAGAGGTGCGCTTCCTGAAGGATTATTTTTCCAATTTACATTTTTATTCAATGCTTGGAAAGAAACTCATTGGCTTAATGAAGTGTTTTTTAAAGGTCGCTTAAACGATGATTTTGAAACATTAGATAATCCAAAAATTACACACATGGAATGGATTGATGAAAACTATATGCTTCCTGGTGGATACGGGTTTGGGCTTGCTTTACATATTTCAAATTATCGAATTAATGAATTTAGAGATAAAGAAGTTTACGACATCGCGATGGAAGAGCTCAAAAAATCTGCTATCGATATTTATAAAGTAGAAGCATTAGGAATGTGGGGTGGTGTGAATGGGCAAACTTATCCACATTTTAATGAAGATTTAATTCAAGAACCTAAAATTTCATCAATTCGCTATGTGGCTATTGGAATTGATACAGGCTATAGTAATGGAAGTGGCAAAATTGTGTATGATAAAAATATGCGACTTAAAAGTGCAACCACCATGCAACTTGTTGGACTTACTTATGATTGCAATTCACTTTATGCAATTGATGAATATTTTTTCTCAAATCAAGGGCGTGCAGTTCCTAAAACTGCCCCACAAATCCTTCAAGAAATAATCGAGAAAATAGCTGAGTGGTCGAGTGGTCAATATCGTTGGCTTTTTGAAAATCCAGTTTGCATTTATGTTGATTGTGCGGACTTAGCAAGTAGACAAGAGCTTGAATTATTAGCACGAAAAAATGGACTTTACAATTTAAGATTTATGCCATCAACAAAAATTGGCATTCAAACTAGAGTTGATTTTATTAACTTAATCATGGCTTTTAAAGAATGCAAATTCTCAAAAAATTGTGTGAACTTAATTCGTGAAATTAAGAATTCACAAGTTGGTGAAAATGGTGAGCCAAGAGAAGATTTTGATGACCACAGTATTAATGCTTGGGAGTATGGTTGGCAGCCAATTATTAGATTTTTAAAGCGTTGGTCAACTTTTAAAGAAAGGTAAAAAATTGTCAATGAAAAAAATAAATCTAGCAAATCGCTAGATTTTTTTATTTTTTGTTTGCTTTTTTATTTTTTTTATTTTTGGCATTTTTTTTAGTTTTTTTGTCTAGTTAACTATGGTTAACTTTGATATTTTTATATCTTGCAAAAAGTTAACTAGAGTTAACATTTTAAACAATCTATTTACTTTTTATTGTTTAGTAGATAGTAGTAGGTAGTTTTCTTTATTTTAAAAAAGTGTTTAGAAAAAAATAAAAAATATATATAAAGTATAAAAACGCCCAAAACTATCCTAACCCACTACTAACCACTTTTTTATAGATTTTTCACAAAAATATGTTAAAATAAAATCAATATGAATATTTTGTCAAAGTTTAAAAATAAGTTTGTAAAAAATGTAAATGTTAATGATAACCGATTAACATTCATTAATGATGATGAAGCAATCAGACTTTATAAAATTCGTGAATATAAAGTTTGGGCAAATGGTGATGCTAGTGAAAAGTTGAATTTTTACACATCCGAAAAAGTGGATAGCATGTTAGACAATGCAATTTACAATCGAAATGTAATGCATTATTTTTGGTCGGTCTCAACTAAAGAAAAAGTAATTAAAAGAACAAGTTGCGATTTTGCTAGTTCAATAATTAGTGCTTTAACAAATGTTTGTGGCTTGCCTAAAATAACTTTTAAAAGTGAAGAAGATAAAAAAATATGGGATTTGCTTTGCAAAGAAAATAATTTTGCCAATTTTTTAATTCAACAAGTTAGAAGTGATACATTAACTACTGGGACATCAGTTTTAAAAGTTAATTTTGATACAACATTTTCTAACGTTCCATCTTTCGAATGTGTGGATGCTGAAAAAATAAGAATTGAGAAAAGAGAAAACCAAATTGTAGCAGTTATTTTTGAAAACGATTATTTTAAAAATAAGAAAAGTTATAAACTTTTTGAAATTAGAAGAAGAGAAAAAAATAACTCTTATATTGAATATGAACTTTACGAAGATAAAGGAAACAATGAACTTGAAAGAATTTCGCTTGAAAGTTTAGATGAAACTAAAGATTTGCAAAACTTAACTTTTACAGGTGTTAATTCTTTGCTTTGTGTTCCAGTGGTTTATTTTAAAAATGTTTATTACAAAAATTATGGGAGAAGTGTTTTAGAAGGAAAAATTACACTTTTAGATAATTTAGACCAATGCTTGTCTCAAGCTGCTTTATGTGTGAGAGTTTCAACGCCAGTTGAATATTTTAGTGAAGATATTTTAGAAAGAGACAAGTCGACAGGTGAGCCAAAAGTTCCAAGTTGTTTTAATAGACAATATGTGAAAAAGCCAGTTGTTCCAAATGGTGATGGTGAGATAAATGACCCAAGCGTTATTACAACGCAACCAAATGTGGACTTTGCTCAATATTCAATTGAAGCAAACGCAATTAAAATGAGCATTTTAGATGGATTGATTAGTCCATCAACTTTAGGCATTGAAGTGTCTAGAAATGATAATGCGTTGGCACAAAGAGAAAAAGAAAAAACAACCTTATTTACGAGAAATAAAATAATTGCAAACGAAAAAGAATGTTTAGAAAAATTCATCCGTATTGCAATTGCAACTTATAAATTTTTGCAAAACGGATTAAAGAATTTTAAAATTGATGAAGAAAGCGAAATTTCAATTAAATATGATGAATTTGCAAATCCTAGTTTTGAAACTGAGCTTCCAATTTTAGGGAATGCGTGGAGCAATGGGCAAATTAGCACTGAGCAATATGTGTCTTTGCTTTGGGGTGATAAGTTGAGTGATGAAGACAAGCAAAAAGAAATCGAAGAATTAAATAAACATCGATTAGCAGATACTTTAGATATTAATGAATACGAAAAAGATATTTCAACAGAAGAAAGAACTGAAAAGTAGATTAAGAGCGTGGCGAGATAGTGCTTATATTTTTATCTATGCATCTTTTTGTAATGGCAGAACCCCAAAACAAATAAGAAGTGATTTAATTAAAGATGCGCAAAAAAGGCGATACATCCCACTTGCTCTACTTAAGCAAACTTTTAGAACGATTAATTTTATAAAAAACAATGTGAATACAACAAATGAAGAAAGTCCGTTCTTTTTTATTCCAAATGTAAAAAGCAAAAAAAATAACGATACAATTTTCAAACTAGCCGAACGCTCAAAATTCACTATGCACACAAATAAGGTGATTAATGAAGAAGCACAAAAGTTTGAAACGGAAGAAAAACAAAAAATGATTAATGAAACTTTGTCTAATGATGAAAATATTTTCATTTTAGTTAGTTCACATGGCGATTGTGCAAAAGACCATTTGAATTATCAAGGCAAATTATATTTAAACAAAGATTATCAAGACAAAATCAATAAATCAAAAAACAAAAATGAAATTCTAAAAAGAATAAATGAAGAGAATATTAAACCATTTGAATGGGTAATTAATAAGCCTGTGTGGATGATTACTCGACCTAATTGCAGACACTTTTTTAATGAAATTGATACCAATGAAGTTTTAACTCATACAACGCAATATCTATTGAGAAAACATAAAATGAAATTAGCAAATGGCGATAGAAAGATTTTTCAAACAATAAAACACAAAACAACATCCGATTGGTATACGATAGAAAATGTGCAAAGTTTAATTGAAAAATACAAAGAAAGATTAGAAGTTCACAAAACAATGAATAAAGTTGCCCCATGTGATAAATTACGTATGGCAATTGAAAAAGATAAATTATTAATCAAAAAATGGAACGAATATTTAAAAACTCTTAAAAAGTAAACCATATTTAACTTTTTTATTGAAAATGTCTTTTTTTTAAAATAAAATGAAATTACTTGATAGTGGGGTTAATACTATGATTGATGAACAAGAAAAATTAGGTGGTGAAAATACTGCTTTGACACCTGAAGCAAATGGAACTCAAGAGCCAACTCAAACTGAAGTTGAAAGTAAGGAAGAGAAAGTTGTTGAAAATGTAAAAGAGCCAGAAAAGACTTTTACGCAAAGTGAAGTCAATAGCATTATTCAAGAAAGACTAAAAGAAAAAGATAAATCTTTGCTTAAAAAATTAGGGTTAGAGACTTTTGATGGTATAAGTGAAAAATTGCAAAAAAGTAATGATTACGATGCTTTGCTTGCTAGAAAAAATGAATTAGAAACTGAATTATTATTTAGAAATAATAATATTGCAAGTTCTAAAATTGATGATATTAAATATCTATTCAAAGGCAAAGGATTAGAATTGAATGCTGAAAATCTCAAAAAAGAATTAGAAACACATAATGAGTGGCTTAATTCAAGCGATATGCCTAATGTAAAAATAGGTGCTAAAAGTGAGAAAGAAAGCAACGAAACTACTGAAGAAGCAATTTTAAAGAAATATTTTGATATTTAAAACGGAGAAAAAGAATGAATAGTATTGAAACAATTATTAAATATTCTGCTAATGGCTTAGACAAAGTATATGCTGCAGAAAGTAAAACTGCTATTTTAGGAAATGGCAAAAAGTGGGTTGATGTTAATTTTAACGAAGCAGGCTATGTTAAAATTGCAAATCTTTTATTTGATGGTTTAGGAAATTACAACAAAGCTCGTAGTGGTGAAGTTGGCGAAGATTATGCACATTATCAAAACGGAACTGCTGATGGCTTCCCAGTTGGCGATGTCGCTTTAAAATGGGAAACATATAAGTTAAATTACAAACGTGGAAGACAATTCCAAATCGATGAAATTGATAATGAAGAAACTGCTGGTTTAATGATTGGCAACTTAGCAAGTGAGTTTACACGTGTTGCAGTTGTTCGTGAAGCTGATGCAATTTGTTTCTCAAAGTTAGCTGAAGTTGGCTATAATAAATCCGAAGATTTAACTAAAGAAGATATCATTTCAAACTTATTAGATGCATTTGCTTATTTAAACGATAATGAAGTTCCAGAAGAAGACCAAATTCTTTATGTTTCAAGCAAAGTTAACGCTTTAATTGAAAAGAGCCCAGAACTTACAAGATATATTACTCAAACTGATTTAAAGAATGGTGATATTACATTACATGTAAAAGCATTTATGGGTAGACCATTAATCGTTGTTCCAAGCAATAGATTTATTACTAATGTAAAAGTTACAGATAACGGCTTTGGTGCTGGAACTAATTCAAAAGCAATCAACTATATTGTTGTTGATAGAAAAGGTGTTCAACCAATTGTTAAGTTTGAAAAAATAAAAGTTTTCAGTCCTGAAGTTGTTCAAGATTTCAACGGATATAAAGTTAACTATCTTGTTTATCACGATGTTATTATTCCTGAAAATAAGAGAGCTGGTATTTATGTTAGCGTAAGTGCATCAACTGATGGTTCTAGTGTTTCTGCAAACGTTTCAGTTTCACAAAAAGCAGGCGCTGCAACTAATGGATTAATTATCACAAGTTATGCAACCAAACCAACCAACTTACTTGGAACTTTAGTTTATAGTGCAAGTGCAATAACTTTAGGCGCAAAACCAACAAGCCCAACAACTATAACTTTAGGAAAAGAATTTACAGTTGGCTCTGCAACCGAAGGATACTTTGCTATAACTGATGGAAGCGGAATTGCAATTGCTGTAAGTGGCAAAACTGCTTTAAGCAAAAAAACTGCTTAAAAATAAATAACAAAAACAAAAGCACTTGAAAAAGTGCTTTTTTTGTGTAAAAATAAAGTTGGGTGAGGGTAGCACCCGCGCACGTATATGGCTTTCTCCTTTTGGCTTATTGAGATTGTTAATCATTTATGCGCCTCCTTTCGAACTAGCACAAGCAAAAAATAATGTCGAGCTCTGTTTGTGCTAGTGATTTCAGTTATTACAGCTCTTGAAACTAAACATTTTTCCAATTAAAAATCCTAAAAATACACACACAATTCTAAAGAGCTGTCATGATAGCAAAGTAAAAAAATATAATACTTTGCTTTTTTTTATGCTAAAATTAAGCATAGGAGTTTAATATGTTGAAAACAAAATATATTACAAGCGATGATTATTTCAGTTATTTTGGCGAAAATCTTGCCAAGTTTTTTGATGAAAACGATAACCCAAGTGATGCAATGAATGCTTTTTTATTAAGAATTGAAAATAGAATGGAAGCATTTATTAATGCAAGATGTTTTAAAAATATTGGTGCATGTTGGCGTGTGTTCACCGATTTTCAAAAAGAACATTACAAAAGAGCATTGCTTGAACAAGCATATTATGTTGTGCATAATGGTGATTTAAGTGTGGACAGTGGCTATGACCCAATGAAGGGCGAAGTATCGAGCGTAAATTCTATTCAATCTCGTGTGTTATCTCAAAACGCTATAAACGAGTTAAAAACTTGTGGCATTTGGAATAGAAAAATAACAGCTGATAGTGATTTAAGTATTTTTTATTGGGGTTGATAAAAATGGCAATTGATTTATTTTTAGGCAAAAGAATGCAATTTGAAAAAGCATGGTTTTGGCGCAAAAAAGACACAAAAGATTACTCAGAAATAATTTATAGCGAAAAAGCCCATTTTTTCACTTGTAAAGAAGAAACACCACAAAGAAATAATGACAATGTTGTTGGTGGTGCATTCATGTATAGAGACAGTGTTGTAGTAATTTCAACATACGATAACATCGCAATTGAACTTAATGATTTAGTAAAATTCCGCAATAGATTTTGGATTGTAAAAAGTATTCAAGAAAAAGAAATGCAAAGACAACTTCAATTTGGAAATTATAATAATGCAAGTAAAATGACAGTTCTTGAATTAAGGGGAAAAGAAATAAGCGATGAATAGAGCGTTAAAATCATACACATATAATTTAACTTTAGAATTAATAGATGCATTGCAAACTGCTTTTTATGACCCACACTTGAGTGGCAATTCGGCTAGAACAATTCGTGGATACATCCTAAAAAATCAAGGAAATGAAATTCATTATCAAATTAGTATCCCAGCCGAGTGTTACGACATTCCACGATACAAAAAAGAAGGTGTGATTATTCACACAGGGGGGTCATATGCTAATGAACTTGAAGAAGAAAGTGGTGGTTTTAGTGGCAAACACAAACATCAAACAAGAAATACAGTGAATGCATGGATTTGGCGTTATATTGAAAATATAGATAAAAGCAATTTTGAATTGGAGAGTTTTGATGTATGGTGGTAAATTATGAACAAATATTAGACTTAATAAGGGGCAATTTTACTAAATTAATGCTCAAAGATAGTGAATATTATGCTAACTATGAAATTGTTTTATCTTTAGAGCAACAATATGTGCAAAATCCTAAAAGAAAAAAAGGAACGATTTATTTAGTTTGCAAGCCACTCGAAGCAACAATCATGTATGGCATTACAGTTATGCCATTTAATATTCAAGTTGTGGCTGAAGAGAATAAAATAGATGTTGCTCAACGATTACTTTTAGATTATTGCGAAACTTACACAAACAAAATGGATGTAAATAAAGGCATAAAGCAATTTTACACAACACCTGTAAGTTTATCGCATTTTAATGAAATCGGCAGTGGCTTTCGCTCTTTATTTTCAATGAGTGCATCTTTTATTATTGCTCCTGGATTAGTAGACTTGCCTATTTGTGAAGTTTATAATGAAACAAGCGAAAAATATGAAACTTTAGGAATAATTTCATATACACCAATTTTTTCAAATCAATTAGAAACTCAAGGATTTGAAACAATTAATTCAAGAACAAGAAGTGTGGCAAAATTAGGAACTTTTTCATTTAATTTAACGATGTATGAAATTAAATCCGATTTTGTGAATAAAATTAGAAAAGTTATATATGAAAACGAACCAATTAATAATACATTTAAGTTCAAGTTTTCATTTAATGATTACACAACTCCTGAAATTGAATGCAAATTAGTAGAAGCAACAAGTCCTTATTATTATAGTGAATTAACAATTATTAGTTTAACTTTTTCAAGGTAATTAAAATGGCTGATACAAGAGATATACAAATCAATATTATTTTAAAACAAAAATCAAGCGGTCGTGGGGGCGGTAGCGACAAAATACCAAAACCAGATACTCCACAAGTTGTTGATGATACACAAGATAAAAATAAAAATAGTGCTTGGCAAACTGTTATTCTTTCGCAAGCTGCAAATAGCACTTTTAAGCTTGTAAAAGAAGCAGGAATGTATTCAATTAATCGTTATTTTAATTTAACTGAAGATTATATGAATGAAAATGACTTTAAAAACGCTACACAAGCAATTACAAAGACTTTATCGTTTGGGGGGTCTATTTATATGGGCGCTAAATTAGGCGCTGTTGGTGGACCTGTTGGCGCATTTATTGGTGCTACTATTTCAACTGCTACTTGGCTTGTATCTGATGGCATAGCAAAAGCAAAGAAATGGCAGACTGCAAGATTAACACAAAGCAATGCAAACTATGAAAGTTATTTTGCTCAAGTTAGAGCAGGTCTTGTTGATGGAAGTAGGGGGACAATGAATTAATATGTATAAAGTTTTTATTAATAATAAAGAATATTCAAAATATTTAGTTCAAGGTTTTACAATTGATGAAGAATATAACGAAACTTTAGATAGTGGTTCAATTATTCTTTCACAATCCCCAAAACTAGATATTAAGCCATTCGATGATGTGATTATTTCAAATGGCGATATTTCAAAAGCAATGAAAACACAATTTAAATATTATGATTGCAATATCACTATAGAAAAAACTTTTGGTTATAATTGGATTGATAAATCAAGAACTTATAATAATACATATTCAACTGATGTGCAAACTGCTGATGTTTCAAGTGAAAATAAAGTTTTAGTTGGTAAAGCAATTGAGAATTTGAAAGAAAAAACTATGCCAACCGAACAATATTTTGAAGAGTTCGCAATCAATGTATATTATACTGATGGAACTAGTGAAATAATGACTTACACGCTAGATACAACAATTAGTGCATTTGATTTTTATAGTGATGATAAAAAAAGAAAAATCCGTGGAACTGCAAGAAATGTTGACCCAAAAGGAATTATTTTTAGATTTGATGATGAAAATAACATTTTAGGTGGGAAAACTTTGCAAAGCGTTGGTGTTTCAGCTTTACTTTCAATTTCAAATAAATATTACAGAGCTGGTGAAGGTTGGCAATACAAATTAACTTTAAGTGGAATTGATAATTTCACAAGTAGTTCACAAATGAGTGTATTAACTCTTGCTTGTATTTTAAATGGTGAAAAAATCGATTATAATTTTAAATATGAAAATGGAACGAATTTTACTTTTAAATATGGGCCATTATTAACACAAAAAATAATTAAGTTTGAAAATAACGTTGCTTATTTTTACGGATTAAAAAACTTTGATTTTTATAGCGATGTTAATTTTATACATTTAAATTATAAAAATAAAAATAATGATGAAATTGTTAAACCTAGTTTTTACAAACATTTTTTAATTGACACTTTTACTGAAGAAAGATTAAATTTGGTTGAAAATCTTTATAAATACAAAATAACTTTAATGAGTGAAACAAAATGGCTTGAAAAAATACAATGCCCAAATCTTTCAATTACTCAACCCTTAAATGTGAATAAAAGGCATACGATTTGGGAAAAGTTAAACGATTTTGTTAATCTTTACAATATGAAAGTTAAAATTGCTAGTGAAACAAACGACACTTTTTATGTTGAAAATAAGTTTTCATTAGATGAAAAACTAGAAAATGTTTTTAAAAATATAATTGCACCTGAGTTTTCACTTACAAATCCTAATTTAAGAGAAGTTTTATCACAACTTTTTATTGCAAAAGATTTAATTCCAGTTGTAAAAGATAATGCGATTACTTATTTGGATTTGAGTAAAACAAATGGGGCTTTTGACTATAAGAGTGATAAAGTTAATTACATCGAGCGTTCACTTTCTAGTAAAGACTATGCGCAAAATCTTAAAACACAATACAATGGGGCTTTGGCTCAAGAAAATAGTGCAAGTATCGTTGAATATTTAGGCTTTAGAAATGAAAGCAAAGGTTTGATGACTTTAAATGATTTAGAACTTTCAACAAGATATCCAATTTATAAAATTAACAAAATCTATCTTTGCTATTATAAAAAATATACTTTAGTTAGCGAACAAGGAGCAACCGATAGTGTTGAAAGAGCATTTTTATGCAAACAAGATATAACTGATTTAGTTTTGTTAAATAGCTTAAGAAATACACTTTCAACTGATTGGCTTGATAGTTCAACAAGTATGCCAACAAGTCTAGTAGAAGCAGCTAAATATAAGCTATATACGATTGGTTATGATATTAATTCGAATAAAATAACAGGTTGGGGAACAAGGTATTCATATCCAATAAAAAACACGTGGTATGATAAAAGCAAAACTTACATAGAAAACATCCTAGATTTAGTTGATAGCTTAAATCCATATGGTGATAAATCTTACAATTATTTTAAGACAAACGAAACAGACAAAAATATTGTTGTAATGGGTAGTTGGCGAGATAGCATTGTTATGCCAAAAGAATTTAATAACAATTTAACTCTTGCTATGAAATCACTTATATTTCAAGTTGAATATCAACCATTTTATAATGGAATTTTAATTCACTCAAAAGATAATCAATTTGGTGAACTAGTCGACAATGATGGAAATAGTGATGGTCTTGTTTTGCTTGAAAGTGATGGAAGTTTTAAAAAAGAAAAAATAAATCGTTTAGGAAATGATTTATTACAAATAAATGCATTTTATAATTCACCTAGTGAATTACAAGAAATAGGAACAACCTATGACAATGATTTAGTAATTTATCATCGTTCATATAGCGTGTATGATAATTGTATTAAAGCAAATTATTATGCAACAAAAGATTATATAATGAAAAATTATTATACAAGCGTGTGGGCTCAAAAAAGACCATACAATTTAATTGACTATGCACAAGCAGTTTCAAGATGTGAAAATAAAAAAATCTTTTTAATGCTTGATAAAAATGAAATGTATAATGATGGTTCTAATTTAGATTTTAATATAACAAATTATGAAAATAATGTGTATTATTTACTTACAAGTGCTTTTGTTGAAAATGAGCACATCGAAAGTAAAAATGATTTTTATTTGCCTGATAAAATTAATACTGCATTATTTTATAATAAAAATAATCAATATATGAGCGATGCAAATGTGTTCGTGAGTGGAACTTCATTGTGCTTAAATGCAAGGATGTTTGACAACGTTAGTGGTGGTGTCGCAATTAATAAAATTGCACCTGATGTTGGTATTATTGATGCAAATGATAATTATACAAAAGGAACTACACAAGAATGGCTCTTAATGTGTGATGATAGAGAAACAGGCGAAATTGAAAACATAGGTGTTTATTTTTGCCACACAAGTCAAAGCAATATATTTTTAGATGAGCCAAAAGATTATAGTGAAAGCAATTATTCCAACTTATTTGACAATGTTATTTTTAAGCTTCCTTTGAATAATTCTTTTGACTATGAAAATCAAAAAAATCTTATTGGGAAAAGTTTTGAAATTAAAAAAGATAATAAAGAACTTTTAGATTTTACTTATCAAATCGAGCCAATTACAAAAGATAAAGATATAAAATTCACTTCTTTATTTAGCAAATTGAGTAATTTAATTAATTTGCAATATAAAAATGATACGAGTTATACAATTACTGACACGCAAGTGAAAATAATTTATTCAATAAATGCAAGATATTTTACAGGATTTAGCGCAACACAACCTGGAACTGAAATAGGCATTATGCGACTTTTGATAAAAAAAGATGTTATTAGTAAAATGGCAAAAAACGATGAACTTAATTTTAATTATATTTTTGGCAAAGGTGGCGATAGAAACGGGCAAATTATTTTAGCAATAAACAAATGTGTGATTAATTCAATTAGCACCAGTAGCATTGAAATAAAATTAAATGTTTATTACAGCTATTGGACTGAAGAAGGTGTTAAAATTGAAAATACACAAGATATTGAAGTCTCACAATATTTAACTGCTAGTGGCGATTATTATACAACTGGCGACATTAGATTTGAAGATTACATGGGTGCATCGAATAATGTTTATTCACCTGATTATATTTCAAGATTTGTAAATAAAGAAGGTGAGCCAACCACAACCACAATTGAAATGAATAAAAATATGTTTGTGCTTTTAGGCAAAAATGAATTAAGTGGTAAAAATGAAATGATAAATATTGAAAATGATTACATCAAAACCAATTATTCAGTTAGTAATTTATTTAAAGCTGAAAACGATAATCGAAATGTTCCATTTATAAAAATTGATTTAAGTAAGTTAAGTGATAGCGAGTTGACAAGCGCTAAAACAATTGAATATTGGTTTTTGGATGGTTCATATAAGTTTGTTTTTGGAGTTAATTTGAGCGAAATTGATAAAGCAAATAAATATGTGAAAATATATCTTTCATTATTAAGCAATAAAAATTTAAATGTTTATGATAGTAGATTTATTTTAAAAGGAAAATCAAGCAATTTTGTCGATAATCAAAAAATAGTGAACAATTTTGCAAAATATGATTTAATATAAATAGGAGTTAAAAATGAAAATTGAATATTTAGATGTTGATGGCATTACTGAAAAACTAAACACCAAAGCAATAATAATTTACAATGAACGCCGTGGGTGTTGGGAAGTTCAAAGCAAAGACACATTTTTAAAAAATATATATGAAGAAATGTGTGTAATTAATGATTTAATTGTTAACACAAGAGAAGAATTGAGAACATTTAAAAAGAATGTCAATCAAAAACTTGAAGAGCAACATAAAGTTTTACAAGTTTTGACTAAAGATAAAATAGGAGATTAGTGAATATGTTAAAAAGTTTATTATTATCAAGTGCAATTTTATTTGCACCATTAAATGCAAGTGAAGAAGTTCCAACAACAGGTGAAACCACAACGACAACCGATGAGAATTTAACTCAAGAAGAAGTTGAACAAAAAATAACTGAAAAGTTAAAAGAATATGCAGAAAAATATTTAAATGCAGAAATGGTTGCAAATGTTATTAATTGGGCTATTAATAGTGGCTTGATTGTTGCACTTGCTACAATTTATTTAAAATATCGCAAATACAAATCTATGAGTTCAAAAGAAATTTGTGAAGAAGTTAAAAAAGAAGTAATGGCAACATTATCGAGTGAATTTCAAAAGTTAAGCAAAGAACAACAAGAAACAATTATTGGTGCAATTGATGAGATTTGTAAAGAAATGGAAGACATGAAAAAAGCATTAGTTATTTCACAAGATAAAACTTATGAAGGCAAGTTGGCTATGCTTAAACTTTTAGAAGATAGCACCAAAGAAAATAGCACCAAAGAAGAAATTAAAAAAGTTGAAACTCAAGTAAAAGAAGAAAAGAAAAAAGATGAAGAAGTAAAAGAAAAAGTCAAAAAAGACTATGTTCCAGTTGATTAATTAAAATGAAAAAGTGGGAAAAAAGTAAAAAAAAGTTGCAATTAAAGGCATATCAAAAAGTATGCCTTTTTGTGCTTTTGGGGCTTTTTTTAATTGCGACAATTATTTGTTTAGTGATTTATAGAAAATCAATATTTACTGAAAATACATTAGTTTGGATTGTTCTAGCTTTATTTATTTTATTTAGTGCACTTGGAACTTTTTTATTTTGGAGAATTAACAAAAAATGAAAGACAAAAAATATTCACAATATTTAAAAGATAGAAAAACAATTTTGACAATTGTCAGCTTGTCATTTGTTTTTATTTTGACTATTTTAATGTCTTTTGGTGTTAATTTATTTTTTAGAAGTATTCAAGACAAAGATTTTTGGAGCAACTTGGCTATATCTTTTGTATTGTGTGTTTATTGTTTATATGCAGGAGTTCCAGAAGCAATGAATTTTTACAAGAAAAAGATTGATGGTCGCTATCAAAAAACTTTGAATGATTTTTTAGCAGTTAGAGAAAAAAATAGTCCACGAGATAGCGAATTTAATCAATGGCTTGATGAATATTACAAAAAAAGCAAACAAGATTATTATAAAAGTATTTTAACACTGCACGGAAATATCAATGCATATGTTTTAGATTTAGATTATTATGAACTTGATAAATTAAATAAGCCATTTAAAAAAGAGTGGGATGATACTGAATTTAAAGGTAGAAAACCAACTTATTTTAGAAGCATGAGCAAAGAGCAAATTGAACTTGTAAAAGAAATATATGAAGGAAAAATAAATGTTTCACAAATACCTAGTGATTATTTTAAAACATACAACGGAAGTGTGATTAATAGCGAATATGTTTTTCAATCAAAAGTTAAGAAAAAAAATACGATGCAATTTATGCTTTTAATTTTTTATCGAATTTTATTTGTTTTTGCTTTTGCGTTTGTTTTTGCAATTATTGGCTTTGATATTGCAGATTATACTGGAAATGTTGGAGCTGAAATATTTAAAAGAGTTGTTTTAGCAATTTCAAGGGTGTGGACAATGCTCACAAGTTTTGTCTATGGCTATTCTTTAGGTAAATTGATGGTTGAAAAAGATTGCGATATTTTAGTTTTTAAAACAAAAATAAATACACTTTTTGACAATGACAAAGATTTTAAAGCAATGAATGAAGAAGAGTTAGCTGAAAAAGAATACAAAGAATATGAGAAAAAACAAGTAAAATGTGATATTATAGAAAATAATAATAACAAAGTAATGGAGATTGGCTATGGCGGAAAATGAAAATGATAAAACAAAAGAACAAGAACAAGAACAAGAATTAAAAAAGTCATTTTATGCAAGACTAGCAAGTTTTTTAGTTTTGGCGATTGTTGTTCCATGTTCTTATTTAATAATTAGATTTCATCTATTTACACAAACAAGCGCGATGCAATTAGGAATTTGGGGTATTATTTGTATTGGAATAATTTTTCTTTCAATAAGTGTGTTAATTAAATTCTATTTGGATGGAATGAAACACAAATATTCTTATTTTAAGCAAATTCTAAGTGGTATTGTTAAATTAATCTTACCAATGGGCGTAATTTTACTTTTATGCACATGGCTAAAAGATAACATGAACCAGCTAATTGAAGTATTATATGTTTTATTACCATGTGAATTTGGAGCAATTTTGGTTAATCCTTTGCCAAAATGGTGTTTTGACAATAATGTTGAAGGACTTGGCGAGATATATGACAAAGTAATGTCAAGGGGGAAAGATAAGAAATGATAGTTTGGTTTGATAATTTAGGCAGAATAAAAGAAGTAATAAATGATGAAAGCCTTAGACAAGGCAATTTTAACGCTAATTCTATTTATTTTTATTTAGATGGAATTGGAAAACTTTCGCTCTACGAAGTTGTGTGGAATGATGTTGAAACAACTACGATTGAAAAAAATCCTACTAGAGTTAATGTTGAAATACCTTATAATGCAAAAGAAGATTATAAATATTTTAAAGAATATCAAATATATGAATGCTATAAAGTCGACATCCCAACGAGTGGGGTGTTAGACACAAGTGGGTTGCATACAGCTAGTATAAGAATTAAAATTGAAGGAAGCGAAAGCATTTTAACTTTAGGCTTGCTCACTTTTTTAGTTGAAAAAAGTAATGTTTTGCCAAACGAAAGCATAACAGTATCACAATATGACTATTTGATTAATTTAATTGGTCAAGAAACAAGACAAACAGTTGTTGGTGTTGGTGATGAAGCATTATTTAATAATAAAGATGTAAGTGGTAGATTTGAAAATGATACATTTTTACTTTCAAGAGCAAGGGGCTATTTAACAATTGCAGTAGTTCAAGAATTAAAAGAAAAAGTTTTGATTGACACTGAGCAATATAGTGCACTTTTTACTGCTATAAATAGCAAACTTGATACTCAAGAAACAAACATTGAAACTTTAGAAAATTGGGCTAGCACGAAAGATGAAGAAATCACAAGTTTAAGCACAAATAAAGCAAACAAAAGCGATGTTTATACTAAAGAAGAAGTTGATAGCAAAATTGCAAATAGTGAATTTCATTATGAAATTGTGGAAACTTTACCAGAAGTTGGACAAAGCAATGTCATGTATTTAGTCTTAAAATCTAAAAGTGAAAGTGGAAATGTTTACACAGAATATATATGGGTTGAAAGTTCTAAAAAATATGAAGAAATTGGCGACACTGCCGTTGATTTAGATGGCTATGTTAAAGGAAGCAATTTAACTGCTGAATATATTGTTATTGGAAATGGCGATGGAACTATTAAAGTGTCAACAAAAAAAGTTAGTGATATTGAAAGTGAAATTGCTAAAAAGGCAAATAGCGAAACACTTGAAAATCTAGTAGCAGAAACACCAACAGATATCGATTACAATGATGGCTTTACTTTGATGCACGATACTAAAGAAATCACAGGACAAACAAGCAAAGTAAAATTAGGAACTAATTTGACATATGATAGTGCAACTAAAACAATAAATGCAAGTGGTGGTGAAGCTAATGAAACATATACGAACGCAAAACAAACGCCATACACAGTTGGTGGAATTAAAGCTGGAAGTTCATTTGATAATCAAACAATGACTGAAATGTGGAATGCACTTTTGTATCCGTTTGTTAAGCCAAGCAATTTAAGACTTACTATTGATAGTGGAGTTGCTATAGGCATTGTTGAAAAAGGAACAACAATTTCACCTAGTGCGACAACAAAATTAATGTGGGCTATTAGTGGAAATGATGGAACGATTACTAAAATTGAATTTTTTAAAAACAATACAAGTGTAAAAAAAGTTGAAGCTGCTAGTGTGAGCACATCTGGATATGTTGAATGGGGAACTGATTTTGGGACAATTTCAAGTGATACATCAATTATTTACAAAGCAACATATAAAGAAAATACAAGCGATATTTTAACAAGTAATGCTCTTACTTGGACTTTTGTTGACCCATATTTTTATGGTGTTGCTGCTGATGGTGCTGATATTACACATTTAACAAAATCGGTTACATCCAAATCAAATAAAACATTATCATTTACAACAGACAATAATTATATTTATTTTGCATATCCAGCAAGTTATGGTGAATTAACATCAATTAAAGATAGCAATGGCTTTGAAAACATCGATGGTTTTACTAAAACAACAACTACTATTATTATTTCAAGTGGTTCAGTTGAATATCTCGTGTATAAGAGTAAAGGTGCAAGCACTCAATCTAATTTCATGTTAACTTTTAAATATTAAAGGAGTTTTGAAAATGGGAATAAAAATAATAAATGGCTTTGATTTAAATAGCCCACTTCCACTAGATAGTAGGGCAGTTGTAGAAAATGCAACTGAAATGAACGAATTAATCACAAAGAATTTTGTTTCAATCGGTCAAACTTGTTTCAATAAAGCTGATAATAAATTATATGTTTTAAAAGATAATGGTGAGACTTTAGAATGGAGTGAAGTTGGTAAGTCAAATTATAAACCATTAATTTTTACTAATATGACATCATTAGAAGGCGGCAATTTAATTGAGCTAACTGATGAAGAATATAATAGTTTAGTTAGCGCAATAGAAAATAAAGAAAATGTGATTGCTTATGCCCAAACCGAAAATATTAATCTTCCACTTTTTGCGCCTACAAAATATATAGTGAAAAACAATAATGCAAGCATAACATTTTATTCAGGCTCAGCTTCTTGGCTTAATGCTGTACTACTTTCTTCTTCTTATGTTTGGACATTGTATTCAAAAGAAACAGGAATTGTTGAAGGTAAAAATGTAATATATATGCAGCCTCTGCCAAATTTTGAACAAACTTGGGGTTTATATGTTGACACTAATAATAATTCTATCATGTTTGGAAATGGTGGCAATTTGCAAATTCAAGGCTCAATTGCAGGAATAAGAAAAATTGATGATATAAGTTTGTTGCAAAAATTAGATAATCAAGATGGTTCAGCAGACAGTATTTATTTAGACCATATTAATGGCAATTCTATTATTCATACTTCTGCAGATGATGTAAAAAATTATACTATACCAACAATAACATTTGAGGATTAATTATATGAGCACAGAAACAACAAAAAAGAAAATTAAAATTGATAACGGAACAGAATTTGCTAAAGTTTATACTGATAAGCAAACTGATAGCAAATTAACTGCTAAGCAAGATGTATTAATAGCTGGAACTAATATCACAATAAAAGACAATGTGATTAGTGCTAGTGGTGGCTCAATTGCTGCTACTGCTTTAACTAATGAAGATTTAGATACACTTAAAACTGAAGGTAGTTATTATGCAGGTGGAAATAATACATGCACTAATAAGCCTACTGGAATTGATGCATTTGGACTTACTATTAAGCGAGTTGCTAGTGGGTATTACACCCAATATCTAACAGGTGGAAATACTAATACAGGACAAGTATACACAAGAACTTTTACATCGGGAGCTTGGACTAGTTGGATAAAGTTTACTCAAGACACCCAATTGTCCGCATATGAAACTAAAGCTGATATTACTAATAAACTTAAAGGATACGAAAAGACACTTAATTTAGGAACATTAACTGCAACTGGAAACTCTTTATTAGATATATTATCTACTTATTTTACTGATAATAATCAATGCTTATTAGCTTTTAATAGCGAAGGTTTTATTGATACCACAACTAATTTATTAAGTGGAAGTATGGTTGCTTTTGCTCAAGGTGATAGTGATTGTTATATTCTATCCAACGGCTTAATTTATAAGTTTAATGGAACAACTGCAACTCTTATTAGTCAAGATAGGTTAGTTAGTGGCACTAACATTAAAACTATTAACGGCAACTCACTTTTAGGTAGTGGAG
>ERZ808274.202-NODE-202-length-35015-cov-6.137929_pt1 | contig 35015 bp, 12 predicted proteins | sample MGYA00521277_ERZ808274 | MGnify/ENA primary metagenome ERZ808274 (study PRJEB31516, sample SAMN03275597) | gut metagenome | biome: mammalia-associated habitat; material: feces | host: Papio cynocephalus | place: Kenya | collected 2012-07-28 ... | reverse complement strand
ATTGCCCGTGAACGGTATGCGCATGCCATAGTTTCTCCACGTCGGTTCGTCGACGACCTGCGTGTTGAGTTTGAGGTCGATGAGGTTGCCGTCGTCCGTCAAGGTCGGCGTGACGTCAAGAATGACGCCCACTTCGCGCATGGTGAAGCTCTGCGGCTCGACCACGGCGAGAATCGCGCTCTGGGACGAACCCGAGGAGCCGGAAGAACTCGAGGAACTCGAGTTCAGCTGCACATCGTAGTCGGTCGGGTAGATATACTCCGTCACGACCTTGATGACCGCCTCCTCGCCCGGACGCGTCAGCACCTTCGGCGCGGAAAGGAGATCCGTGTCGCTGCGCTGCGCGAGCATGTGGAGGATCATCGAGAGATCGGCGCTGCCCAGGAAGGCGTTCACCTTCATGAAGCGGTCGTTCGTCGACTTGCTTTCACCCGAAATGTGGTTGCCTTCCGTCGAGAGATAACGGTTGCCGTTCGAGTAGTCCGTTCCGCCGCCAAAGGAATTGATGCCGACATTGCGCTTCGCGCCGTCCGCCGTATTGCGGGCCCACCCTGTCGACGCCCCGCCCGACGTGCCGCCGTTGACGAAATCGCCCGTTATTTTTTCGCTGACATCGGTCAGTGTTGAACCGCCGCCAGTCGTGGAATTATTATGATCGCCGAGAGAGGGGCGTCCGGACGGATTAGAAGAATTACCGGAGGACGTAGATCCCGCGCCAAACGTGCCCGGGCTGATGCCGAGGGCCTTGCCGAGGTGGCGGTTGAGACCGAGGGCGTAGTCGCCATTGAGAATCCACTCGAATCCGAGGGAGTTCAAGTCTTCCTGGCAGACTTCGACGAAACGCGCCTCGATTTCGATGAGCTTCGGGTCGGCGTTCATTTCGGTCAGCGCCTGCTCGAGTTCCGCCAGGTTCTCGTAGGTGTTCTTGACGCGCAGCTTGCCGATCGTCTTGATGTACATGATGGACGAACCTTCGGGCCACTGCACGCCGAGGAGCGAGAAGAATTCCTTCCAGTCCTTCTCCTGATTGCCTTCCGATTCCTCATCGCCGCCAAGACGGGACGAGCCGCCGCCGAAGCCGGACGACTTCATTTCCTTCATGTCGCTCGACGCGCTCGTCATGCGGTCCATGAAGGACGACAGCACCGGGTACGAGCGGGTCACCATTTCGTCCGTCGACGCGTTCTTGTGCATGACGATGATGATGGAACCTTGCACCTTGAACTTGTAGCCCACCAGTTCGCAGACCTGCTTCAAGGCGTCGTAGAAGGAGATGTTGCTCACGGCGATCATCGGGATGACGGGGACGCCCGCCGGACCGCTCGCGGACTGGGAGCTTTCCTCATCCGAACCGAAGCCCGAATCTTCTTCCATGGATTGATCTTCCGCCGCAGTCGATTGAAGCGTTGTCGGGGTCTTCAGGACGAAGTTGAATCCGCGCTGTTCGACCGGGATATCGGGGCGGTCATAGTCCTTGGAAGCCGTGCGGAAGAACTCCACCGCGTCGATGATCGTCGCCGGCGGCTTGAAGGAAATGGACGGCAGGCGCATCTCTTTCATGCGTTTGATTATGGACTGCTCGACGGAGCGCTCCGAATCCTCGCCGGTCTGGGACTTCAATGTTTGCGCCGTCGCATCGGCGATTTCACGCGCGTCCACCGCATAGACCGGACGCCAAGCCTCGTCCACATCGGCGATCATCCCTTCGCGCGTGGCCGCGCGTTCCTGCTTCAGAATCGTGCGGCGTTTTTTCTGGATCGCATTGCGCACGCGGATGGCTTCTTGGTTGTAAGGGTCGGATACGAGCACGAGTTCGCACTCGTCGAGCGCCTTGTCCAGTTCACGCGTAGCGAGGTACTGGCGCGCCCGCTTCAGATGGCGTAGGGTCTTTTCGCGCTTGGCCTTGAAGTCCGCGTCGTTGCGACGATGCGAAATGGCGGCCACATCGACCACTTCCTTCAAGGGGTCGCCTTCCTTCACCCACTCTTCGTACTGGCTGCGTGCGCGCGGATGGCGCATGTCAATAGCCTTTTCCATCAACTTGAGGGCACGCGCACGGCGTCCGGTGCGGTCTTCTTGAAGAGCGGCGCGGTAGAGACCTTCCGCCACGCCCTGTTCGCATTCGCGACGCAGGCCCGCGGAAACCGTACGTTCATTCAACAGCTTAACGGCGTTGCCGTAGTGGCGCACGGCGGCCGCGTAATCTTCTTCGGACATGGCACGGCGCGCTTCGTCGATCTCGCGATGCGCCTGCGCATCGTACGCCTGGCGACGGAGTTTTTCCGTTGCGCGGATGTTGGCCAAGAGTTCCGCGTCCGGGTTAGCCGGTGCCGCCGCGGCTGGCATTTTCGCCTGCGCGACATCTGCCGTCGCCGAGGTTGGCTCTACATTGTCTTCCGCGGCCAGTTCGTCCAAGAGGTTGAGGACGGAATCCACCTTCGTCACCACAGGCTTTTCGACTTCCGCCGCGGCTGCCTGTTCCGTCTTTTTCGCCGGCTCGCCGTCCGCCGCGGCCGTTGCCGGCCGAAGGGCTTCCGTCACGGCCGACGGTGCCGGCGCGGTGTTTTCCGCCACGGACTCCTTAATCGTCTCGACCGGCTTTTGCTCGGCGACTGCCGGCTTCTCTTCCGCCGGCGCCGCGGCAGGTGCCGCAGAGGTTGCCGCCTCGGCCTGAGGTTCTTCTGTTGATGCCGGAACTTCCTCCGGCGTCTCTGCTTTCGGCATTGTCGTCGTTTCGACAGCATCCGATTCAAGATCTTTCAACAAATCATCTAGGTCGTCCTGGGCGAACGCGGAGCCGCTGAACGCGATGAACGCGATCAACGAGGTCAGCACCAACAGATTTTCGATCTTAGCCATTATTTTCCTCTCAGACTTTTGTAAATTCAATTATAACGGATACCTGCCGACTATTCAAGCGTTTCTCTCAGAACGCGCGTCTCCTTCGTTTGTTTGTTCTCGACGCCGACCTGGATGACAGATCCAAGTTTCTCAAGACTCTTTATTGTATAGATTGTTCCGTTCAGATCAATCTCGCTTCCGCGCACGACGGTAAAGGTCTTGCCCTCTCCACGCGCATACGCGAGCGTGGCCTGCGTCTCGACGGGGACATGACGCGCACCCAACACCAGCACGATGCGCTTGCCGTCGCGCGCGCGTTCCACAACCGCCTCGGAGACATCCACTTCGCGGGACACATTGCTCCCCTTGATCGGCACTTTTTTGAGTTTGTGGTCGTACTTCTTGAGCACATAACCCGTCTTGCCCACGGGGTCGCCGACGAGCACGGAATAAATGCCGCGGTCGTACTCGTTGGACCGCGAAGGATCCTTGAAGTCCAGTTTCATGCCGGCCGGAATCTTGCGCGCACCTACGAAATGGAACGGCAAAAACGTCTGTTTCAACGGCGGCTGAATCTTAAGGAAGTTAAGATAGTCCGGGTGCGAGGCGGAATCGACGGGATTTGTCCCCGCTTCGTATTCCTCCAAGTCGGAGAAACCATCGCCATCCGTGTCCTTTTGGGCGTTGGACGGGTCTTTCGGGTCTAGACCGTACTTGATCTCCCAATCGTCCGGCATGCCGTCGCCATCCGAATCCAGCGCGGGCTTTTCTTCCTTGGGCTGCAACACGCCGCAAAATGGGCATCTCTCCACGCCAAAGGGAATGGGGAGTCCGCAAGCGACGCGTTTATCCGTGGGATCGCCCTGCTGGCAAAAGACGCGCGTTTCCGACACGAGGAAACTCCCTTTTTCCGCCGGCGGTTCAACTATTTTCCCAGGGGAGAAATATATTTTCCCCGCGGACAAATAGGGGGCCTTGTCTATCGCGACGACACCCGTTTTCGCGCGCGCCGGCGATTTCAGTGCCAAGGCCGCATTCTCCGCGTTTTCGCTCTCTCCGCCAAGGAACAGGACAATGGCGACAGCCAACGCGGCGAAACCCAAGCCTGCCGCAAGCCAATCCCAGTGTGCCGCGAAACCTTTTTTGTTGCTCGCCGTGTTCATTTCGACGCCTCCTCTACAGCCGGGCGCGACTTCGTCCCGAAATCGACCGTCGCAATACGCAGGGTCACGACGAACGGCTCCGTCGTCGCCGGATCCGTCACAAGTCCCTTGCGGGGGGACTCTGTCCCCTCCTTGGCCGCCTCTTCCGCAAATGACGCGCGCCGACGATTCCGCCTCCTGCGCCCGGCATTCTCCTGGGTCTCTTTCTTGGACTCCCCTATGCGACTGGCGATTTCATCGCTCGGGCGCGCGAAACTCACCGCATTGACTATCATGAAGCGCTTATTCGCCGCGCATGCGTTGAGCACCCTCACAAGCGAAACGGGAGAAGCGCGAAACTTGAACATGTAAGGACGTTGCGTAATTGGCGAGGCGGACGCTTCCGCCTTTTTCTTTGCGCGAGGCGGAGAGCGCCGACCCGCGCGCGCCGGCGATTCTTCAGTCTTGGGCGCCTCTGGAGACAATGCCGAGACTTCAAGAAGTTCGTTCGCGCCCGCCGCGCCCAAAAGATTCACGAACGTGACGATATCGGACCAACGGATCTGGAGTTCGGACAATTCCGCCGTCGTGGGCATTTTGCCGCCTGTAATAAAGTCCGTATAGCCAAAGCCAAAGTTCTCTTTGACAAGCTTTCCCGCAACGCCGCCCGGCAACCCCGAGAGTAGACGCGCATCTTCTATCATCTTGCTCTTGAACGCCGCCTCGGACAATCCTGCATCGACCGCGCGGTCACCCGCCGAAACAACCGCGCGCGTCACTTCCACCCAGTTCGCCAGTTCAAGGCGATTCGTTTCTATTTGCCGGAGCGCAGCACGCGTGGGGGCGATTTTGGCGCCCGCCAGCTTGCGCGCCTTCATCTCCTGCATGTCTAGATCTTCTAGCAACTCCGCCTTGACGGAAAATGCATCGAAAAGCATCCATCCGACTATCAAGGCGCCCAGAAGCGCAAGCCCTCCAAGGGATGCAAGTATAATTTGCGTCTTTTTCATTTGAACGACATCTCCACCACGAATTGCTCAAGGACATCCCCTTTACCCAGCACCGTCATATCCGCCACCTTGACCGATTCGGGCTTGACGCCGGAAGAATCCTTTAATTGCGCCACAACCACTTCGGCCGCCGTGCGTTTTTTTCCGCCGTTGCGCGCGGCCGCCCGGGTCACGAATTTCTCTATGCGATCCTTCCAGCCGCGGAGCGTGACGCGCGTTGCGGTCGGTCCATCCTCCCATTTGTCGATCCATAGATCGTCACCGAGCGTCTTGCGAACCGTCTCGAAACGCTCGGCAATGGCATCGCGTCTGTCTATGAGGGAAACCAGTTCGTCCGCCTCTTTTTGGACGGCGTCCGTCGCCTCCTGCGCGTTCTTTATTTTTTTGGACATCGCATCCAAAATATCTGTTTCGTGCTTTACCGATTCCAGACGCGATTCCAGCGCCGCATTTGACTGCTTGATCGTCATAAGCCCCAGGACAAGCGCCGCGACAAATGCGAGAGCGCCCGCCGCCACGAAAGGAATGCGCGCCGCTTCGATACGTTCGGCGACAAGCACGGGCGGTATGAGATCGATCTGCAAAGCGGCGTGTTTGGCCTGATGAAGCGCGATTCCCGTCGTCGACGCGAGCAAAACCGCATCCGCCTCGAGCGCCGCGGTATCCAGTGCGGGAGACACGGCCACGACCTCGAACGGATTCAGATATTCCACTTCAATGTTGAGCGATTCGCTGAAAAATCTGTCGATTTGCGGCAACAACGAACCCGCCCCCGCCAAATACAGGCGAACTGGCGTCGAACCTCCCTGTTGACTGCGGTAGAAATTGACAGAACGGGAGATTTCCGCCGTCAGACGCGTCAAAACCGCGCGGCAGACCTTCGACACGCGGTCGCGCGTCGCGTCCGGATCCTCCACCGCTCCCCCCGCCGCCACATAGGCGTTTGCGCGCTTGTAGGCTTCCGCCTCCGCCAGGGAGCACTCGAGCGCACTCGCTATCTCTTTCGTAAGCGCAAGTCCGGCAAACGGAATGGAGCGCGTGTAGAGTTTGTCGCCTTCCGAAATAATGAAAGAGGTGGTCTTGGCGCCGATATCCAACAAAAGCACGCACGAGGAATCGTCTTTGGCCACCGCCTTGACGACATTCAGGAGCGCGAAGGGTTCCGTGTCCACGAGAACGGGAGTAAACCCCGTCGAGGCAACAGCCGTCGCCACGGACTCAATCTGATCGGCCTTCGCGGCCGCTATCATAACCGAGACATCGCCCGTGGGCGTTTCCCCGAGAACCTGGTAGTCGCAGATCATCTCTTCCATCGGGAAGGGAATGTTCTGCTCCATCTCGAAGCGCACCATTTGATCTAGCTTCTCAGGGCTTCCCGCGGAAGGAATGGTCGCAAAACGCTGGAAAACCATCTGCCCAGGTATCGCAAAGGCCACCTTGCCCGGACGAATGCCCTTTTCGCGCACGATGCTCAGCAATGCGGGGGGGATCAGCGTCGATGCATTTTCAGCTTCAAGCGGCATGTCGAACGTTGCCGACCCGTAGGCGGACAACGTCAGAGTTCCTTTCCCTCCAACCGTATATTCGGCGAGCGTCAGCCCCGACGTGCCGATATTCAAAGTCCGAAACTTAGTCGCCATCACTGCACCACCATTTCGTAGTCATTCGGATTGACCAGCGCCCAGATCGTCTTTGAACGGTCTTGCAGGCCCTGGCGACGCTCGATCACGGGTTCGCCATTTTTATCCTGCGCGTTCATGATATCGTTCTTGTTCCAAAACGCATCTTCCAACGCCTTCGGGTGCGATTTGATCCCCTTGATCTCGCTTTCGCAATCGCCCGCCAGAATTACGCCTTCCTTATTGGCAATAACAAGACCGATTGCCTTCGGTTCGCCATAGCGCTCCAGATAGGACGGATGCAAACAGACACTCGCGGCATGCGTGCCTTTGGGAATGTTGGCATACGTGACGGTTGTGGAAAAATAAGAGTACGGCGCAATCTTGTCGTTGCGGTCTTTTTCCGTTGCGCTCTTTGTTTCCAGCAAGACATGCCAGGTAAACGTCAACTGGTCTTGCCAACGCGCGAAAGTCGAATATTTAGCCTCTAGGACAATCCATTTGCGGGGTTTCGTGTAGCATTGTCCAATAATCGAGGCGCCCTGGAGCGAAGGCGCGGACAAGGTCGACGCGCGGCCGGTTTTCGGAAATTGGTCTATCGTGATCTTCGCGTCCTTGCCTGTTGCAGACGCTTCGTCTTCCGTCTCGGGTGCGCGTGCATTCCGGTCTCTGTTGCGCTGGGGCGCCGCAGAAGCCATCATCGCGAGGGAAAGGGCAACCGTCGTTGCAAAAATAAGTTTCATGTCCATTTGTTCATCCTTTCTTTATAGCACCTTCATCTTGGGCAAATCTTGTATGTCGACCAAGCCGACCACATGCCCCTGCGCATCGCAGACGGGAAGATCGTCGATATGTCGATTTTCGAATGTTTTCAGCAATTCCGACGCGTATGTCTCGCTAGACGCATATTGCGGGTGGCTGGTCATGTGCCGGTCGACCGTCTCTTTCAGCAAAACGGCGACGTCGTCCCCGGCCTGCGCGGCGGCCCGACGAAAATCGCCGTCTGTGAAAATGCCTAGAAGCCGGTTTTCCGCGTCTGCAATGACGGCCGAACCGCTTTTGGCGCGCGTCATCGCGAGCAAGGCGTCCATGACCGTAGCCGAGGGCGGCACCTTTGCCAGACGCTCGCCCGTGCGCATGACATCGCTTGCCTTCAGCACGAGAGCACGCCCGATGGCCCCCGCGGGATGGTTCATTGCATAGCTCGAAATGTCGAACTGCAGCGCGTCTATCATCACCATCGCAAGCGCATCCCCCATCGCCATCGTGGCGGTGGTGGAATTGGTCGGCGCCATTCCGAAGGGACACGCCTCGGGACCGCACGGAATCTCCAAGTGGATGTCGCTCATGCGCGCAAGGGTCGAGTCCGGCTTGCCCGTCAACGAGATGACTTTCAAGCCATGCCGGCGGACGGCGGGGACGAGCTTCAGGATTTCGTCCGACTCGCCGGAAAACGAAAGCGCGATGAGAATGTCCCGCGGCGCCACCATTCCGAGATCCCCATGCATGGCCTGCACGGGATTGAGCACAATCGACCGCGTCCCAGTCGAGGCGAAGATGGCGCTCATCTTCTCGGCAATCGCCAGATTCTTGCCGACCCCCGTAACAACAACAATGCCCTCGTTCTTCACGCACGATAGCATGAGCGCAATCGCCTGCGTGAAACTTTTCCCAAGCGATTGGCGCACGCGGGCGAGGCCCTCGATCTCGATATCGAAGACCTCGCGTGCGCGTTCAAGTTGTTGCTCGTCCGTCATCCTGTTATTTCTTCGCTGCCGATTGCAATAGCGTCACGCAAATCGTACCGACGATGTCTTCGGCGCTGCATCCGCGCGACAAATCATTCATGGCCTTCGCAAGCCCCTGGAGGTTCGGTCCGATGGCCACGGCCTCCCCCAAGCGTTGCGCGATCTTGTAACCGATGTTCCCAGCTTGAAGATCTGGGAAAATAAACACGTTGGCTGTCCCCTGGATTTCGCCGTGCGGATTCTTCAGTTCGCCCACGCTCGGTACAAGGGCAGCGTCAAACTGCATTTCCCCGTCCACCTTGATGCCGCGCGCGGCGAATTGCGGACGCGCCAGTTCCACGGCCTTCTGAACCTTTTCCACGAGCGGACCGGCCGCCGAACCCTTGGTGGAATAGCTCAAATACGCCACGCGCGGTTCATAGCCCGTCAAACTCTTATACGTTTCTGCCGTCGCAAGCCCGATATCCACAAGTTGCTCGGCCGTCGGGTCGGGAATCACCGCACAGTCGCCAAAGGCGAGAACGGAATCCCCCGAGGGCGTGGGCCGTTTGAGATCGAGCAAGAAACACGAACTTGCCGTCTTGACGCCCTTCTGCGTGCCCAACGTATGAAACGCGGCGCGCAACATATCTCCCGTAGAGGCGATGGAGCCCGCGACAAGCCCATCCACGCGACCGAGCCGGACCATCATGCCGCCAAAGTAGATGCGCTTCGTCTTTATCGTCTTTTCAGCCGCGGCCAAGTCGATCATCTTCTGCTTCTCGACCGGCTTGCGCGCTTCTTTGGCGTTCCATGCCTCAAAGTAGGCTTGCGCGAGTTCGGGGTCGCCTAGCGTATAATCGATCGTCTTGATGCCCTTGTCTGCGAGCCGCAGTCCCGCGGCGATTTCAGCCGCGGCGATTTCGGCCGCGGTCCCAAGGACTATCGGCGTACAGATGCGCCGGCTCACGCAGGCGCACGCGGCCGTTATGACGCGCGGATCCATGCCCTCCGGCAGGACAACCGTGCCATCCAACTTCGAGGCTTTTTCTATTATCGCTTGTATAGCATTCATTTTACAGCATTATTATACTCAAATTATCTCTACTTGGCAAGTACCCTTACCGTGTCGCGCGCAATCATCAATTCTTCGTTTGTAGGCAGCACGACGACGGGAATCTTCGAATCCTTTGTCGACAAGACCGCGACGACGCCACGCGTCTTGGCGTTTGCCCGCTTATCGAGCTTTATGCCAAGTGCTCCCAGGCGCAAGATGATGCGCTCCCGCGCTTCGGACGAATTTTCGCCGATGCCGCCCGTCATGATGATGGCGTCCGCGCCGCCGACGATCGTATTGTACGCCCCGATATAGAGCGCCGTGCGGTACGCCATCATTTCGAGAGCGAGTTCGCACCGCGCGTCGCCGGCGTCGGCCCGGCTGCAGATGTCGCGGCAATCGCCACCCGCGACGCCCGAGACGGCCTGCAAACCGGACTTCTTGTTAAGCAGCGTATCCGTCTCGTCGATCGTCAGATGCTCTTCCTTCATCATGAACAGCACCGCCGCGGGATCGATGTCGCCGCAGCGCGTCCCCATCACCAGTCCCGCAAGCGGCGTAAGCCCCATGGTCGTATCGACCACTTCGCCATGCTTGATGGCCGCGAGCGAACTGCCGTTGCCGAGGTGACACGTCACGAGATTGACCTTCGCGAGCGGCTTGCCCAGATATTTCGCCGCGGCCATCGTCACGAACTTGTGGCTCGTGCCGTGGAAGCCATACTTACGGACCCCGTATTTTGTATAGAACTTGGGGTCAATCGCATACAGAGCCGCGCACTCCGGCATCGTCTGGTGGAACGCCGTATCGAAAACCGCGACGTTCGGGACGCCCTTGAAGATCTTCTCGCACGCCTCGATGCCGCCGAGATTCGCCGGCATGTGCAGAGGCCCGAACTTGACGAGCCTCTGCATCTTCGCGAGATTCGTCTTGTTCGCCACGACCGAATCCTTGAAAATCTCGCCGCCGTGCAGGACGCGGTGCCCGATGGCATCGATGTCCGTCGGATGCCCCAGATCCTCGACCACCTGCCAGAGCGCCTCGGCGTGGTTTTTCGGACCACCCGCGCCGATGCGCTCCACGAGACCTTTCGCGAGACGCGTTTCTGTCTTCATATCGAAGAGCTGGTATTTGAGCGAACTCGACCCCGAGTTTACAACCAGAACTTTACGGATTGTTTTTTTCATTTTAATTAGCCTTCTCAACCGTCACCTTGTAGAAGCCGCTTGTCAGATCCTGTCCTTGCGTGAGCTTGGCTTTAATTTTCTGGGTGCCCTCGCCGAACGAAACAGATATGCCGTTACCGACGGACTCCCATGTCGTATCCGAAAGCGATTTCTTCCGCCACAGAACAACCTGCACATTGTCCGTCTTGTCGAACACGTAGAGCCGCGAAGCCAAAGTCGAGCCGGCAGACTTCAGATCGGTCGTCACATCCAGAACAACCTGGTTGTTCGCCGCGTCAATCGCAATGCCCGTGATCGCGATCTTGCTTGCCTGCGCATCCAATCCTGCGGACAGCGATGCCAGCGCGTTCGTCATGGTATCCAGATTATCGCCCTGCACATTGAGCAGCATTGCCGCCACATACGGGCTCTCGAGCGACGCCTGCAGCATGGTGGACAAACCGCCCGGTAGCGTACCCGCCGCCGTAATGCTCCTTGAAAGCGCCGTCTTCATTGCGAAGCCGCCCGGCAGAACCTGATCGAGGCTCGATGTTGTGAGGTCCTTGAGATTGCCCTTCGTCTGCATTTCCCATGCATCCGGCAGGTTGTCGTGATCCGTGTCGCAATCCTCGATGTAAAGCGGCAATGCCGGCGAAGTACCCACGTGCGACCCAATGATCACCGGTTTCGGCACATAGATTTTCGCGAGTTTATCGTCGCGGTTGCACACAAGCCCCCACGATTTCCACGCGGCGAACCGGCCGTCATACTTGTCGGCGCCTGCCGGCTTCGTGTCGATGAAAGCACGCACATAGTAGGTGCCCTCCTCTAACCCGATAATCCGCGCGTTTGCCACCATGGCCTTGTTTGTCGAGGCGATGTCGTCCGTATTGTAGACGTACCCTTCCGCCACGGGATCGCCCGTGAAATCGGCGGACGTGAACGCCTGCACGCGGATCTTGCCATTTTGCGCGACGACATCCGGACCGAAGTAGCGTATCGCAAGATTGATCTGCCCGTAGTCCGTGCTGTTCGTCATGACATTCATGAGAAATGTGGCCGGTTCGGACGGATTGCGCGTCATCTTCTTGTTATATTCCGGATTGAACTTCGCATTGTAGACTTCGAGTTTCCACTGGTAGTTCTTGCCGTTTTCGAAGACGCCCGAACCGTCCGGCAGAAGTGCGCCCGCATAGAGCGGCGGCCGCCACGTATAGGCGTGGCACTTGAGCTCGAAATCGTACACGCGCGGCGGCATCGGCTGATAGTCCGAGTCCCACACCAGCGTCTGGCCGTCGGCCGCGTAGACCCAGGCACGGAACGCGGTGTAGGTATTGAGGCCGTCCGTCTGAAGCCGCCACTTGAACACCGGCTGCGGCGTCTTCACGTCGCCCGAGATCAAGATGACCGGCTTCGCCAGCTTGTAACCATAGTCGCTGTCGAATTTGCGCGCAATCATCACCGACATCACATTGTTCGAGTAGAGCTCCTCGGCCGCGAGGTTTTCGTTGCCCATCACCACGCGATACCACACGCTCGTCCCCTTGAGTGCTGACAGGTCGCTTGCTGCGGCAATGTCCTTCGCAAGGTACTCCCAGTCGAGATCGAGCGCGTTCTTCAGGATGTCCGCTTCCGTAATGTACTTCTCTGCTGACTTCGTGACCATCTTGTCAAGAACCGTCCGCTGTTCGTTCGAGAAGAGTTTCATGCCGTCGACCGCGGTGCGCACCACACGGATGCGCTCCTTTTCGCCGCCCGCGGGCGTACCCTCTTTGAATCCGTAGTCCGCCGCCGTGATATTGGAGTCCTCCTTGCCATAAATGACCGTACGGTCGTTGGTGCCGCGGTCGTCTCCGATGACCTTCAGACGCGCGAACACGGGGTGGGTATCCGTCAGCACAATCGTGAGCGGCGTCGTGTTCCAGCCGACCTGGACGTCCTTCACGGTTCCGTACGGTTCGCCCGCCGTATATTCGCCGTCGTCGTCGAGATCGTAGAACGCGATGAACGTGTTCCGCCCTTCCTTGACGTGACCCTGCGAGTTGTTTTCCGCGCTGCGTTGGTCGGCCGTACCCAGATAATAGGTCGTCTTGCCGCTTTCAACAAGCGGCGAGGCCTTCCAATTGATACGGAAGTTCGACTTGGCAAGGTCGTAGGAGGTCACATATACATAATATACATAGTCCCAATCTTCCCCGCTCTTTGGCCAAGCTCCGGTAAGATCCGAAACAAAATCGGCGACTTCCTGTATCTTCGAGAAGTCGACAACCGTCTCGCCGGTGTAGTAGTCGATCGAACCGACAACGGTTTCCGTCACATTCGACGTGAGAGCCGAAGTCGTGCGACGGACGAGGTCGCCCGTCTGCTCGCTGGCGGCGTGAACGCGGTCGTAAATCACAACCGTCCACTGCGCATCGTTCGGATTCACCAGAACCGTGTTTTCCTTGACATAACCGCCGTTGCAACGCCACACCTGCAGCCCCAGGTCTTTCGCGCTGATCGTAACCGAACCCGGATTGATCTTGCCCGGAGGCAGACGGAATGTCCGCAACACGCCCGGATTGTAGCCCAGATACTTGGTGTCCACAACCAGGTTGGTGCTGTTGCCGCCGATCGTCCACTGCGCATCGGCGATGGTCTCCAGATTGGGATCGCTGAACGCCTTGACAACGAGTGCATGATCCTGCACGTTCTTCTTGCCGTCATAGACGAAGTTCGCCTCGATCGTCGGCACCGGGTATTCCGGTACGCGTTCGCCGTCGATATTGCGCACCGAGACGACTTCGGGGTCGGTGCCCGCAAGGAACTCGGCATAGTTCGACCAGCCGTCGCCGTCCTTGTCCTCGTCCGCATCATAGGCGTAGCGGGAGGCGAATTCTGTCGCATAGCCATCCTCCCACACGTCGGAAATACGGTCGTGGTCGGTGAAGATCTCGCCCACGTACATCTGACCGAGACGATAGAAGTAGTCGCTCACGTTCGGATTGACGCTGCATGCGACCGTCGGATCGAAGGTCAGCCCGAGGTCGAAGACCTCCGAGAGCAGGTATTCCACGTAATTGGACAGCCCGTCGCCGTCATCATCGGCATTGGCGTTGCCCGTGAGACCGTAGAGATCCTTCCACCAATCGACAAGTCCGTCGCCGTCGGCGTCCGCGGTCTGGATGTAGCCATTGTCGACTGTGCCGTCCGGCTGCATGCCCTTGGCGAGATCGCGCAGATAAGCCTGCCAGGCCGGGATCATTTTCCCATGGTAATTTACTTCTGTGTCCCAGGACAAACCGGTCGTGTTCCCGCAGTACATCTTTTCCCACCAGTCGGGGAGACCGTCCGCGTCGGTATCGGCTCCGGTGTCTTCCCAAGGCGCGGAAGCACCGGAACCGTCCCACATATTTGCGCACGCTTTCGCGAACGCTCCGCCATGCGGGACGAGGTCGCCCGTCGCGGAGAATCCGCTGCGCATCTCATACATGTAGCGCCGCGCGACATCGTCCACAATCTCGCTTTGGGGCAGTTGCTGCCGCAGATGGTCGAGTTTGAAGAGACGCATGGCGCGGTCTATCACGCTGACATCGCGGTACCCGTACGGATTGGCCGTATTCCGGAATGTATGCGTGGTCGTGCCCGCTTCACTGGCGAGGAGCGTATAGCCACCCAGATACTTCGAGTAGACGAAGGTATCGGACGAACTGCCGTCCAAAACCGGCAAATGGCTGACCGTGTTCGGGATCCATGTCGCAAAATACGGGTTCGTATAGACCGAACTCGGTGTATTGACGCCCCCCTTCCAGCCAACCTCGCCTGAAGGTGCGGCAGTCGCGACACCCGACGCCGCGGAGCCGGCGATCTGGTCCACCACGTTCGCCATGAAGCCGATAGGCGCGGTTATCACATCCGCCGCGTTTTTCGCGCTCGGCAACGCGGCAAAGTTGTAATGCTGCAGCAACTCGGGCGCGAGACTCTTCTTGTCGACATTGTCGTTGCGGCTCGCGTCCGCGTTCGCGCTGAGAAGGTGCGTATACACTTCTTCGCGGTTTGTCGCCACATCGTCGAATGTGAACGCTTTCATGTAGTTGTCCTTGATTTCCTGGGCCGAACGGGCGCCATCCCACACACGGACTTCATCTATCCAGCCCTTGAAGAACTCGGTCGTCTGGGACTGGAGCGACACGTTGCCGTCCACCAGTTTTTCGCGCGCACCGATGAAGAATGTGCTCGGATAGGAACTATAAGCTTCAACGCCATCCAAGGTTGCGTTCTGTTTAATTTGGAACACGCCTGTCGCTGGAATCAGCGTGGTTGTCGCGTAATTCGCAGACTCTCCGTTCACGTAGAGCTCAAGCGTTTTGCCCGTGTACGTCAAGGCCAGATGCGTCCACTTATTTGTTTCGAGCGCCCCTTTACCCTGGACACGCTGGCAACTGGTCGGTTCGCCCGTTCCCGACTCTATCGGATTCGAATTGTCGAAGAGACCGTAGGGCCTGCCGTCCTTGATGCCGATCCGGAACGTCGAGCGTAGGGCATGAAGATCCTTGTTCTCTGAGCTCGCCGGCTGATAGACGATACGGTCGACAATCGTCTGGTCGGCCGTGGATTCCGGATAGACCCACGCCTCGACCGTGAACTGCTTCAACAGATCGGCCGCCGCGGTCTTGCGCAGGCCCGCTTCGTAGGACGCGACGTACGAGTTCTTGCCGTCCAGGTAGAGCGCCTGGCGGCGTGCCGGATCCGCCGGGTTCAGAGGATCCGTCGCCTGCCGGACGGTACGCGTCAATTCATAGGCGTCACCCTTCAAGTCGTTATCGGTGTCGTAGCCCTCGCTCGTCTCGAACGAGAAGGCGAAAATGCTCCCAAGCTCAGAGTCGAGCGGATGCGCCGCCTCATAGTAGCCCGCGTCGATAGACGTGCCCTGCGCAACGGTCCAGAATGAAGCCGTCGACGCATAGTGCGACCGCTTGTAGTAAAGGGAGGCAAAGCTCTCTTCCGAAGTCGGATCCGTATACCACGCAGGGGTCGGGTCCGTATGGTAATTGAGCGGCGAAGCTAGGTTTGCAAGCGCCTTTTCTTCGTCGTTGCGGAGGCCGTCGCCGTCCGCATCCGCTTTAGGCAGCCCCATCGCCCACGGATAGCGCGAGGGATCGTAGAGCCACTTCGGCTCATCCGCCGCCGGGCTGTTTTCGCCGCCCTTGTGCGCCGCTGTCCACGCGTTCTTTGCATACGTCGGAACCGACTCCGCTTGCGAACCGGCATACGCTTCCGCGATAATGTCCTTCGCGCCCAAAATTGGATTCAACCCGTGATAGAGTTCCCAGTAGTCGTCCATGCCGTCTTCGTCGGAGTCATGCTTGCGCGGATCCGTCGAGACATAACGGCGTTCCCGACGCAGATTCTCGAGTTCGGCGCGATTGCCCGGCGTGCTCTCGACCGTCGGCGCGAGCAGGATGTAGGAGGCCGATGTATCCCAGTTGGCGTGGAGTGGCGGGGCCCAGTAGCCCAGCGAACGCCAAACTTCCGCCGTCATCTTGAAATCATCCGAACCGTTCGCCAGGAGTTCCTTCAAGGTTGTACCGTTAACGACCTTGTTCGTGTTGAGGACCTCCAGACTCAAGTTCATCGGCACGCACTTCTCGATGGCGCGCAAGGTCGCGTTCGTACGGTATCCCTTGTACTGGACTTTACCTTCCGCATCCAGTACCGTGCGCGTCGTGCTCGTATCGGTGCCGACAAGCGCATATTTCATGAGCGGCGTCACATCGTCGTCATAGCGGAAGTGGCGCACCTGCTGGACGAGATACTCTTGTCCGTTTGCAAGACCGTCGTGGTCGAAGTCCAGATCCCGCACGCGCTCGAGCAAGTCGTCATTGGCGCTCGCCTTCGAATCGCCGGGCCACGTCGGATCCATGCCGCCGGCAATATAGACCACGTTGGAAACGCCATTCGTCAGCATAAGGCCGTCCGCGCGCAGTTGCGCAAGCTTGACCTCGATCCTGTCCGTCGTGTTCGAGACCAGGAACTCCTTTGAAAGCGCGTTAAACGGCAGGCCGGCGAACTGGCGCTCCCAGCCATCCGGCAGGCCGTCGCGGTCCGTATCCACCGCGCACGGGTTCATGCCGCCGCCGCGGATGCAGCGCGAACCGTCGTCGACAGGCTTGCCGTAGATGCTCCTGAAGGTCATGCCCGCATGGGTCTCCCCTTCATAGGGGAAGTCCGCAAGCCAATCGGCCCCTTCTTTTCCATCCGAGACGCCATCGCCGTCCGTATCGGGATTGGACGGGTCTGTCGGGAAGAACTTGTTGTACCAACCCTTCTTGATGCCCGGGTGGTTCGCATAGATCGTTTCGCAAGTCTTGTACGCATTGCACGAATCGGTTCCGGCAAACTCCTCGACGAAGGACAAGCCGTCCCCGTCCTCCTTTCCGGCGCTGCTACCGCTGCAGGGGTTCTCGCCTACATAGAGCGTCCACCCGTCCGGCACACCGTTCCCGCTTGTATCCGCGCCATGCACGCTCATGAGCTGCTTGCGGTTCGTGACTTCCGCGTTGTTAAGAGCGTCCTTGTAACCCTCGACAAGATCCGACGATGTGGTCGAATCGACGCTGACGGTCACATTTGTGACCAGCACGACCGACGGGCAGGTCGTCCATTGGGCAAAGCGCTCGAATTCGCTCTCGACCTCCTTCGTGATCTTCTGCGCTTCCGGTATGGTCTGCATATCCTGGCGATATCGGCGCAAGAGATACTCGTCGTAGTCGGTGTAGGGCACCGTGTTGACAGACTTGCCCGCTTCGTCCCCCGCTTTCTCCCAACGGCCGGAGACATACCCCTCGCCGGCCCACGCGGTGCGCGGATCAAAACCGAACGCCTCGTAGACCTGACTGTGGATAAGGATGATTTCCTTTTGGCCGTCAAGCGTTTTGAAGCCGTCTTGCGCTTCCGCCGCCGCATAGGTCACGTTCGTGCGCCAACCCGTCGCGGGCTTCTCCACCATCTGCCGCGCCCAGACCCTTGTCTCGATATTTGTGTCGGCCAAACGTCCATAGAGGTAGGGCGTGGTACCGTCCGCTTCGAACTTGGGCTGGACGACGAGCAGGTTGCGGTGGATTTTCGCCTCCTCATCGTCGACACTGTCCTCGAGCTTGATAAAATAGAGACCATCCTTTTCGAAGTATTCGCGACCCTTCGCGCTGAAGAAGGCCATGTAGTCGCCGTCGGCGTTCTCCTTGCGGTTGTCCATCGAAGCGTTCGTGCCCATCAGGATTTCCCAGCCGTCGGACATATGGTCGCCGTCCGTATCCCAATGGCACGGATTTGTCCCCAGCGCCAGCTCTTCGAGGTCGGCGAGACCATCGCCATCAAAGTCAAGAAGACCATCGTTGAGTTCCGCGACCGGATCGAAGTGCTGGACAACCTCTTCAAACGGGATGGACGTTCCTTCAACGATATTGCTCGGATTGAAGCGCTCGAAGACGAACGTCTGGCCCGCGCGCGGCAAACCGAACGCCGTGAACACCGTCTTGTTCTTCAACGCGTCCGGGGCGACCGTCGCCGCATATTCCGCGGCGGGGGCCCACACCTTCGCCTGGTACCAGAAGAAGTACTCCCAGCCGTCCGGGAAGTTGTCCGCGTCGGTATCCGTAAGCGTCAGATCCATGCGCGAGGTCGGTTCCGGCGACCAGACCGCGAGATCGTAGCCGTCTGCCTCCTGCCACTTGTAGACATCGTTCCCGAAGCCGTCCGCCGCGGTCCATTCGCGCCCTTCGACCGCCTCGAACTTGTTCTTGTAGAACGCCGCCTGGTACGCATACTTCTCCTCAAGGCCGAAATCGGCCTCGCCGTTGGCGTATTCCGTATCGTTCAGACCCGCATGGAAGCCGCGCAGCTTCGTGAAGGCCGTGAACTTGTTCACTGTGCTCACACTGCCCGGCGCATAGTTGCATGTCGATTCGCTCCACTGTGCATAGATCATCGGCAGATAGTCGCCCTCGACCCAATAGCTGGCGAGCGATTTGAGATCGGTCGAAGCATCCGCGAGCGCCTCGCCCGACTTCCACTTGCGCACAGCGTAGATATCAGGGATACCGTCCTGGTTGATGTCGCCGAGGTTGTCTTTCGCCCGGTATTCCTTCGCGAAGACCGCCTCGTATTGCGTCTCGAAATAGCCCTTCTTGTCGTCTGTCATCTTAGTCGGGAGCGTGATGGAAATGGTCGACGCGCCCTTCTTCGTCTCCGGCGCAATCAGCGAGGACGATGCCTGCGCATTCTGCCCGCTGTTGCCGCCACTCGAGTCGACCGCAATCGGCAACCAGCGGTAGAAGAATGAATCCTTCTCCGTGTCTTTATATTCATAGTAGTTGCCCGCTCCTGCGGCGGGCATGCCGCCGCTCGCGCTGATTGCGCAGTCCACGCCGCCGTTCAGGGAGCCATTGTCGACCGCGCCGACCTTGTAGCCGAACGCATAGGCGTCGCGTGTCGTATCGGAACTGCAGTTCCATTTGAGGCGGAACGCCGTCGCGCCCGCAAGCGTGGACCCCGCATAGACATGGCCTTCGCCGCGGCCGCCCGCACTCGCGTACTTGGTCGAGTCCTCATTGTTCGCCGTGGCGCCCGCCGGCCCGCCCGCAATGAGCGTCAGGTACTTGGACGGCGTGATTGTATACTTGTACGTTATCGTCACCGGCGCCGTGGCGTCGCTGTCCTTGTCCTCGATTGTGACTGTCACCGTGCGGTCGCCCTGCGCCGATCCGAAATCGGGCACAAATTTCTCGGATGTCGCCTCCGTCACATACCAGGTCTGCGCATTGTCGCACCCCGTGATTGTGACGCGTACGCCTTTCGTAGGCCACTTCGCGGTTGTCGTGTTGAAGTCCGCGTCCACGTCGCTCCGGACCGTCCAGGTGATCGGATAGCTGCTGGCAAGTCCGCCCGAAACCTCCCAGGCGTTCGTATTGGCTTCCGCCGGCTGGAACGAACAACTTGGCGCCACGTTCTCGACATAGACGCGCTGCGTTCCGGCCGGGGTGTAATAGTCGGCTGCGGGCGTCCCGCTTGTCGGGAGCGTTGTCGTGGACGTCACCTTCGCGTCGATCGTAAATCCGTCCACCGAGGACACCATCGTACCGTCCATTTCGCTGATGGCGAGTTCTACCGGCGCGGTGCTCGTCAGACGGACCTTCACCGTCGTCGTACGCGTGTCGTCGTCGTAGCTGTACGAGCCCGTGACGATGTCGTTGTTCGCGGAATCGATCTTCAGAAGACCGGGGTTGACTTTAAGTTCCGGTACGGTCGTCTTGGGCGCAATCGTCACCTCGACTTCCAGCGGCTCGTCCTGTTGCTCGTCCCAGTAGCTGAGACCAATGGCAATCTTGCCGCCGCGCTCGGTTTCATAGTAGGTCTCCGACGAAGGTGTGATTTCCACAGTCGGGTTGTTCAGAACCTCGACCTGCACCGTGTAATTTGTCGTCGACCAGTCGTTCATGTCCTTGTCCTTCACCTGGGCTATGATCTCCCACGTGCCGGACTGGTTGAACGTATATTCGAACGTTTTCGCCGACGAGTTCGGATTTCCGTAGATGACCTTTGGATCCCCGACGACAATGTTATTGCGGCGCGTCGTCCATTTCGTCTGGAACTGGTAGTCTTCCGCCGGTTCGTTGGCGTTCGTCAAGTCGTAGGTTCCTTTGTCCTCGACAATCGCCTGGAATCTGCGCGCCATGCCTTTCGGGATGCGGTTGGGATACTTGTAGCCGCTGCCTTCGGCTGCAACGCCATTCATTTCAAGGCGCGTGATGGTCGGCTCGACGTTGAAGACGCTGAACCCGGCTTCGTCGGACGTATAGCCGCTTACCTCGTCTTCCGAGGTCGTCCCGTCCCAATTGGCCTTCGTCGAGAGCACGACCTCGAAGGCCAGGCTGAGCCCGCCTTCCGCTTCGGAGAGACCGTCCAGCAACTGCACCGTGCCGGAGACCGTCTTCTTGTTGGCGCGGATGGGCCAGCCGCGGCGGCTGCCGACGACATTGCCGGAGCCATCCTTGCCGATGACGGGATTGTAGCCGTTTCCTCCTTTGAACTTCGTGACATCCTCATCCGGATTGCTCGGCCTCAGATAGGCATACAGGGTGCTGCCGGTCTCGTTTTCCGCGCTCAGCTCGACTTCGAACTTGGCGATATCGCCTTCCTGATAAGTATCCTTGTCGGTCGTCACCGTAATAGTACGCGCCGCCTGGACCACCGCCTTGAACGCATAAAGCTTGCTGCTGAGCTGGCCGCTGACGGGCGAAACGACGTAAATGAACGTATCCTGGCTGTCCACCGCCTTTGGGAACTTCAGTTGCGGCTTGTTCAGCGTTTCCGTTCCGTTGGCTCCGAGCGCATAGAGATTGTTGCCCTGCCCCACGTAATACGTGCCGGCGAGCTGGGTGAACGAACTGCCCGTCGCCCCCGGATACTTGACCCAGATCTCATAGCCTTTCTTGCGGTCCTTCATGTCGGCGTACGCGTCCTTAACCGTAATCTCCACGTCCGTCGGATCGCCGGCCACCGCATTGAAGGGACTGTCGACCGACACCACGGGCGTGCTCGTCACCTTGACTTTCGCCGGGTTCTTGCTGGTGAAATAAGTATTCGCCGCGGCATCGGCCACCCCCGGTGTGAATGTGATGCCTTCCGTGACGGACGTCGTGTGCGTATCGGCGCGCAGGAAGTAGGCGTAGACGGGCGCCGTCTCCGTCTCCCCAGCCGACAGTTTTACAGTAATTGCCGAAGGCAGGGACGCCACGTCCGCCACCTGGTTCTGCGTCGAGAACTTCACGTACTCGCCGACGCCAGCCGCCCCGATGACCGCGGGCGTAATCGTGATCTCGACATCATTCGTATAGGCCTGCGAAGCCTCGACCCAGATCGAAGCCTTCGAGACGGAGAAATTCTCGTCCGCCGTGACGTTCTCGTCGCTCGTCTTCACCGTCAAGGTCGGCGGCAAGGGTTCGCCCACCGTGACGGGGACCGTCAGATAATCCACAACACGACTCCCTGTTCCCGAAGAGATAGTGTAATAGGGCGTGGAACTCAAAACGAGATTCGCCTTCTGACCTTCATTGCCGACCGCTTTCAGCGTAAAATCGCCGGTCATCTGGCCGCCGTAGATCGTCACCTGGCCGATATGCGTGGACATGGAACCGTTTTCGTTGTCAAGCGGGAGATTCGCCGCCGCACCGCCGTCGACGGTGATGATCGAATCGTCTTCGGACCACACATACAGCGTAACCGCCTGGGAAACCGCCGCAATTGCCGTCAAGCTCGGAGCGATGCCGTTCTTGGGCGTCGTGGAATTCTTGTGGATCGTGCGCCAGACAGGATTATTCTCCGTCTGGGCGACCTGCCAATTGGCGTCAAAGTCGATTGTCTTGACATAGAAACCGCAGTTTGAAAGGGTCACATCTGACTGGCGCTTGTCGACCTCTGGATTCTCTACTCCTCGGTCGGGGGTCCACTGCCAAAAGTTGCAGGTAGCGCCGTTTTCCGTATTAATCGACCACGACTTGGCCGTCAACGGATTGAGATAGAAGGCTGTCGACGGATCCTTGTCCGTTATCGGGCTGGTCGCGTCCGCCGCGAGCCGAATCGGCAAAGCGAATTCGCCCGGCTGGACCGTGTAGCTGAAAATAAGATCCGTATAGTAGGTTCCGAGGATCTGCTGCGGGACCGGATCATTGACGAGCGTGGCCCAGCGAATGGGACCCGTACCCGAGCTATCCGGCGTATCCGTCACATACAAACCAATCTGCAACCGGTACAGCTCCGCTGTGCCGGTCCCCTTATACTTGACCTGCCAAGCGTCGTTCGGATCCGCATCCGAACGCCCGATGAGGCGCATACGGAAGTAGAACGTCTCGCCGCTTTTAAGCGGATTGTCGATTGTGCGCGGCTTAATCGTCTCGCCTTGCGCGTTACACGGGCGGATTTCGTAGACGTCGCCGTTGTCCGCGTGCGCAAACAGACCTGCCGCGAGGCCCAATGCGCATACCAATGTTTTGAGCAGTTTCTTCATGATTTAGTTTCCCTTGCTAGAAATGTCGTTCGCGTTGTTTTCGCGCACCTTGCGCGCTTCGATCGCCGCATTCTCACGCAAAATGCGCGCCCGGACAAGCTGTTCCGTCTGCGCCTGGTTCGCGTCGTACTCCTTGCGCAGGCCCTCGCGCCGGCCGCGGAGCGCCACCGATTCTTCGGAGTCCGGGTCTTTCGACTCGGCCGTCTTGATGGCGTTCTCGAGCGCCTCTATACGCTTGAAGATCTCGTCGCGTTTCGCCATGCGCGCATGCAAGGCATCCGTGTACGCCTTGTCTTCCATGCGCGAAAGCGGTTTGTCGAACGGGTCGGCCGCCGTCTCAGGCGCTTCCTTCGAACAGCCCGCGGTCAACAAACCGAACACCAGCGCCGCACGCGCGGCTCCGTCCAGGATAAATCTGTCTTTATGTCTCTTCTTCATGGTGTTGTCTTAGCCCAATCATAGTAGTTTGTCTGTTTGAGGGGTTCCACGGCCACGGGCTTGATGCGCGTGTCCAGCGACCAGAAATAAAACGCCGGATTCTTGTCCTTCGGCCAATTCGCCCAGCTGTCACCGCCGTACGAGGTCGGCGAACTGGGCGAGAACGGATCCATCACCTCGATGCGGCTGACGTGGTTGGAATCGAAAGAATCCGCCCCGAACACGAACCAGCGCAACGGCACCCAGCACGTGTAATTGCTGATGGACGAATGCCCGTTGTTGAGGAAGCCCGTCACCTTGAAGGTCGCGCTCGTCCAGTTCTTGTTGATCCACGCCGGATCCGTCGCGTAATTGAGCGAATGCGACCCGGGGACGAGCCCGCGCAGCACGTACGGGCTCCAGCTCGCCGCCGTCTGCGTGTTCGTCATGTAGAGTTTCACGCCCATGCGCAGATTAGTGAGGACGTTACCCCCCCCCGAGGTGATTGGATGTTCGATCGGCTTCGCCGGCTCGGCCATACCGCCAACAAACCAAAGTCCATTCGTGGTCGGGTCCATGTCGAGCCAATACATCGTCGTCAAGGTTAGGTTCGTGACGAACGAGCCGTTCAGGCTGTGGAACTCGGCGAGATTAATCTCGCCGGAACCCGCGTTCGGCCACGGGTTGCCTTTGACATCCGTCCCCTTCTCGAGCCAGTCGATGATGGCGGGCGTGTAGGGGTTGCCCACACCAAGGCCCAGATCGCGCAGGCGTCCATCTACCTGCGCCGTCGCGACGACCGTCACGTTGTTCGAGGCGCCGCGTCCCACCGTCACGCTGTACTGGCGCGGGGTGCTGTTCGTCGTCACCGCGCTCGCCACGCCGTTCGTCGTCACGTCCCGCAGCTCGTACCAGTTGTCCACCTCGTAGGTGATGTTCGTGCCGCGCACGGAACCCTTCTTCATGTAGAGAATCCGGCTCGCGTTCGTGAAATCGCCCGCGTCGCCGATGCGTTGGCGGATATGTCCGGGCGTGAGGTTGAGTGTTGCGTCGATCCGGATGCTTTCGCCGTTCGGCGTGGGAATGGCGTCCGGATCGATCTGCTGGCCGTCGTTGACGCGGCCCGGCGTCGCCACGGCCGTGTTGACCCACTTGTTGGACGTCTCGCCATGGTCGTAAAGGACGCTCAGCGAAGCGCCCGAACCTTTGTATCCCGAACTCGTAACGCTCAAGATGGGCTTCTCGACCGCACGGTCCTTGTCGTCCGCGCCCACATAGAAGTAGCGCGCGCCCGGCTGAAACTTGTTCATCTGGTTCACAGCATTTGTCGGACTGTAAAAATGTCCCCAGTAGCCCATGCCGTCCCACTTGTTCGTGCCCAGCGCCACGAGTTCATGCTCCACGATGCCGCTCGAACGCACGAGCTGCAGCGCGAACGGCGCGGTCACCGAGATTTCGCCCGATGCGCCCAGGACGGTGGTCGACGCCCGCGGCTTCGCCCACACCGCATCTAGCGAACCGTTGTCGCGCGTCAAATAACTGTTGTTTTCCGCCGCGGGTGACCCCACCACCACAAACGTCATGTTCGACTGCACGTAGGCGAGGTTCTTCGAAGTCGGCGCGCCCGCGTAGCCGAATCGCACGAGCGTGTTCGTTATGACCGATTTGGACGAGGATTGCGGCTCGAGAAGACGCAACGCCCAATCCTGCAAATCGGCTCCCGATGGTACGGCGAGTTCGATGAACTGCGCCTGTGCGTCGTTGTTCTGCCAGGACGATGTATAGCCGCCAAAAACGTTGATCTCGTTGATCCACGCCCAGCCCGGCGCGACCTTGTCCAAAATCGTATACGCCGCGAAACCCTCTGGATACTGCGCATTGAAATCGACCGGACGGTACCAGTCCGGCGTCTGCCAGTCCGCCGCGGTGAGGATGTTCGTCTGCGGGATTTCGGACGCGCCGGGATTCGTCTTGTCCTCCTTCTGGTACCAGACCGCCTCGAGCGCATACTGGACAACCGAACCCGACGTCGAGACGGGGTCGGCCACCGCGTCGGGCGCCGTCTCGTAGCTGGAACGGAACACGCGGTTGGAGTCCGCCGCGGGGGCGAGTTCCGCCGACTTCGTCTCCGCCCGGTCGCGCCAGTTCTCGAATCCCCACGGGCTGGCGCCCCGGTACCAGTAGAGCCGCACCTTGACCTCGCGGTTGAAGTCGATGTTCTCCGGGAGCTGCGCCCCGTAGACCTCGCACTGCACGCCCCAAGACTCGCCGCACAGCGGCTGTTCCTCTGCGCTCGGCACGTTCGGGACGCGCTTCGTCCCCGAAAGGTCGCTGCGGAACGCCCCCACGTTGCGGAAGCCCATGCGCGGGCGCACCGCCTCGGACACGAACACCTCGTCCAGCAGCACGCGCACGGCGTCCGTGTAGTTCGTCGGTATCACGCCGCCGGAATCCTGGACGTCCTTCACGCCCGACACCTCCAGGCGGAACGCCGCGTAGACCTCGCCCGGATTCGTCACGTACTTGTAGGTCGCGTACGTGTCGTTCGAAACGACGAACGTCTGCAGCTCCGTCCAGACCGGGCTGTTGCCGTCCTTCGCGCCGCGCAGCACCACGCTCGCCGGCTGCGCGTAGAGCGCGTCGTTCGTCGGGTAGCCGTACTTGCGCGCCTTGAAGGTTATTTCCCCGATATAGTTCGTCTGGAAGGTCGGCGTCTGCACGAAGGGGCGGTTCTGGGGGTAGGCCGCCTTGTCGTTCTCGACCGTATCCAGCGTGACGGAGTTGTTGAGCGCCAGGCTCTGTCCGAACACGCTGTCGGACAGGAATATGCGCTGGCTGTCGTGTTCGGCCGCGTTCAGCGAGTTCGTGTTGTCGCTGACCATGCGCAAGTTCCACCCCCACCAGCTGCGGTCGTCCAGCGCCGGTTCGTCGTAGCACGAGATGCCGGTGATGGTGACCTCGCCGAACAGGTTGGGGTCCGTCTCCGCCGCGACCCGCGCGATGGTGTTCGTGTCCACGACGAGGCGCATGGCGCCCGCGACGCCGTGCAAACCGATATAGTAGCTCAACTGGCCGCTCTTGCGGTCCAGGTCGCTCATCCCCTCGAAGGAGAAGTTCGTCACCGTCGTCCAGCCCGAGAAGCTGTCCAGCATGGATTCGGTGTAGCCATTCGTCGCGATTTCAAGCCGCAGGTTTGCGTTCGTCTGGGCATCGCGGTAGCTGAAGGACAGCATGCCGAGCCCCAGACCGCGTCCCCCGCGCCCGTCCATCAAGGGCGCGCGGATCGAGGAGCACCCGGCCGGGGACGTGCGTTTCGCGCTCAGCAGGATGCCTGCGCGTTCGCTCGTGTTCGAGACGATCCACGCGTGCGTAAAGACGAAGTTCGTGTCGCCGCTGCGCGTGTAGCCAGGGATGTCCGCCGTGCTGTGATCCTCCCACGAGTTGCCGGCCCACTGGACCAGTTCGATCGTGTCCAACACAATGTCCACGCGCGGATCGCCCTGCTTGCTTTCCACCCGGAACTGCACCTGGCAACGCTCGGTCGTATAGAGCGGAATCTCAAACGGCGAGTTGCCGAACGAGGCGAGATTCGTCGTCCAGAGCGGCGTCTCCGGCCACGCGGCGGCTTCGGGCGCCTTCACATAGACCGAGAGTTTCTGCGGCGCGACGGACGCCTTTACGAGCCTGTTCGTGTAGACGAGCGAACCGGGGCGGAGCGCCCAATCCCCTTTCTCCGGCGTCGCGTTGGAGAGCTTGGGGGACGGGGAGGGGAAAGCCACCGCGCCGCTTGCCCACGTCTCGTTGTCGTCCCCCATCTTGGTCGGCGTGTTGTAGTACGCCATTTGCTTGAATTCCGCCTCGCAGTTCGCGGAAATGACGCCGTATTCGCCGCTGCGCAGACGGTCCGCCGACGTGTCCTTGTAGACGAAACCCTTCCAGTCGTCGGTTGTGCCGGTGAAACTACCGTTTCCACTGCTGTCGGCCATCTGCGTCTGGCGCGCGGCGACCTGCAGCCAGGTGGCGTCCGTGTCCGTGCGCGCGGAAATGAAGAGCGGCTGGCGGTCGCCCTTCTTCGAGAACGTCCAGCTCGTGTTGTTCGTCCACGCCTTCAGGAGCGTGGAAATCAATCCGCCGTTCACGTTGTCGGTGTTCCAGCGATAGAGCGACAGAACCTGCTTCTTTTCCTCGACCTGCTCCCAGCGCGCCTCGTACGCGCCCTCGTATTGCCGGTAGTAGGCGATGGCCGAAATGGACCCGTTGCCGCGGAAGTTGTCGATGCCCTTCGGGTCGAACACGCCCGCCGCGAAGAACGTGTAGTTCGAAAGCGTCGACCCGTCGCGCACATGGGCGAAGTAGTCGGGGTCGACGATCTGCCCCAGCCGCGCGTTGAAGGAGAGCTTCTTGAGTCCACGCGGCGCGTACTCCTTCGACGCATAGGTAAGGTAGCCCTTGCCGCTACCCTGCATCTGGAGCGCGACGCCCGAATTCGGGTTCGCGTATTTCTTCGCGACCCACTTGCCCGGACCGGACACCCATTCGCCGAGCGTGGCTCCACTGAACTCGCCAATCTGGATCATCTCCTCCACTTTGCCCGCGTTGTTGGTCACATAGTAGTCCGCGAACTGCCAGGCGTCGTCGGTCTCCGACATGGGCCGCCAGCGCGTGAAACGCTCCTCGTAGTAGCGCTTCTTGGAGGACGTGCCGACCTTGTAGTCGTTCGTCTCGGAGGTGCCCTTGAAATACGGTCCTGTCGCGTCCGTCCAGCCGTTGAAGTTCTGGTAGTCGGCGCGCGCCACCGTGACGGCCCGCGTGGAGGCGTCCATCTGGAACATGTACCCGCCTGTCGCGCCGTCCAGCGTGAGCGACGACCAGCTGTTCGTATCGCCTTCGCTCAACACGCCGCTGACCGGGAATTCCGCCGTGGCGCTCGCCACGTAGAGGATGTTGGTGTTGGCGGACCACTCCGCGGCCTCGGGCGTCTGTTGGTCGCGCAGGACGAAGCGGTACTGCAGGGGCTTGCCCGCGAAATTCGTCGAAACCGGCACATACCCGCGCCAGAAACCAGAATCCGTCACGTAGAGCGACGCGAACTGCTCGTTCGTGTCCGCCCCGACACGGTACGCCACGGAAACCGACGCATAGTCGCTTTGGCCTTCCCGGAGGCGGACGAACCAGTCCGTGCCGCGGCTGGCCAGGCGGACGGGCGAAGCGAGCGCATTCGTGACGCACGCGATCTCCTCCGTGAAGAGCTCGCCCAATTTGATGTTCAGCCCCGAATAGTCCACGTAGGAGTAGAACGGCGCGTTCAGGCGCGAAATATAGCGGAATTCCACATCGCCCGGCAACCTCTCGCCCGAAGGTGCGCGCAAATCGAGATCCTCCCGCGAATCGAGCGTCCCGACGTCCAGATAGACGTCCTTCCATTCGTTCGTGATCTGGTTGAGATACCGCCACCGGTACTGCATTTTGACGGACGACAGGAACGCCGCGGTGTCCGCCGGCGTACCCGGATTCGTCGTGTAGACGGCGCGCCCGCGCGCCTTGACCTCCGTGTCGAAGACGGACGGGAACGGCACGCTCCACGCGCCGCCCTGCCCGATTACGGACTTTCCTTCGAGCGTCTCGTCGAAGAAGCCGCACGGCTCGATGTCCGCCCGCATCGCCGGATACGACACGAGAATGTTGTCCACCAGGATGAAGCCGCCGTCGTCGTCGAAGTCCTTGTCTCCCGCGTACTCCGGATGCGCAGACGCGTTGTCGATGGCCGTGCGGCGGATGCGGAAGCGGACAAGCCCCCGCTCGTTCACCTGCGCGCAGATGCGGTAGAAGTTGCGGTCCGACCCGCCGGTCGCGACCGTCAGCTCCGCGACATTCGTTTCCGCCGGACGCTCCGCCGGGAATGTGCCCCCGACGACCGGCAGGGACAGAAGCGGGACGCGCTCCCAGACGCGACCATCCTCCTCGGACACGCCGGCGAGCGCGTTGGTGCCGGCGAGCTTCTCCACGACGAGCCGGTAGCCGTTCGTCGCGTCCTGCGTAAAGCCGTTCACCGCGTCGAAATACACGACTCCGACGCCGTTTGAATAGCAAGGCGAGATAATGGACGCGTCCAAAACGTTCCGCACGACAAGATGCATGGCGCCGCCCGCATCATCCGCGCTTGTCTTTGAGAAAGGCAAGTAGTTGCGGGCGGGGGTCGGCCGGAGCGCCTTGTTGTACAGATTGCCCATGCGCACGTCGTTGAGCGTCCAGATTGTCTTGGATCCGCACAGGTCGGCGACCGCCTCGCGCGAGAGCAGGCGATGGTCAACGCCCTTCTTCAAGTAGACGTAGCCGTCCACCGCCTTGTCGCCTGAATGCTCCCAGTAGGTGTCAGACGCGGGGTTTGTCAGGTCATACGCTTGTCCAGTCACCTCCGGTGCGGCTCTATCGTCGTTCGCCAAAAGCACGCGCCCGGCTTGTGTCGCGGAAGAGGCGGAACCCTTCAGGTCGCTGTACGGGCTGCGCGGCATTATGTTGGTCGTGAACGCGTCCGACACAAGCCCCATCCACGACTTGTAGTTGTCTTGACCCTCATCCACGAAGAACCGGATCGTGTAGGCGCCCGCCTTCTTGGGAGGCTGGTTCGTCAGCGTCTGGCCGCTGCTCGTCACCGTATAGTAGACTTCGCCGTAACGCGCCGGGGCCATATCCGCCGCGCTCGCGGCATGGTCGTCCCATTCCGGCTTGGAAAGCCACGTATTCCAGAACCGGGCGTCCTTGACGACGCGCGGCGTGGTCGTCACTTTCGCCGCGGACGCGGCGGTTGCCGCCGTGGTCGTACGGTCTGGAACCGGGAGTTTCTGGTCGTTTTCGTCCGCCAAAAGTCCCCAGCAGACGGAGCCGCCCGTTGTGCCCGTCGGCAGTTCGATCACAAGCCGCGTCGTGCCGGCGGAATCCCATGTCTCGACGCGGCACGGAATCTGCTTCCCGTTCGCGTCAATCACGCGGAAATCGTCGCCGTTCGCCTCTACCTGCGTGTAGCTGAAGCCCTCCGGCGAATCCTCGGCGAAATCCAAATAGACCGTGCCCGTGCCTGTGAACGGCAGCCGGCAGCCCAGATTCATCCCTTGCAATTCCGGAGCCTGCCAGATCTCAAACGGATTCGAAACAACTGTCACCGACCCGTCCTCGACAATGTACTCGTCCGTACCGACGATGGTCGCCTGGACATAATATCTGCGCGCACCTTCTTTTTCAAGTATGGACACCATCTCATCCCAAGCAACGGCCTTCGAGGGGTGCCAGGGCGGACGCCCGCGCGTGGACCATTTGTAGGTCACGCTTAACTTATCTTGTTTGACATTGGCTTTGATGACAGGGGGGGCCACATAACCGCCGATCTGCCAGCCTTCTATCGTCAGGGACTCGACTTTCAAGCGAAGTTTTTCGATCTCCCAGGTGAATTCGACCGGCGTGTCCTTCGAACCGTCGGCCCAACAATAACCTGTGTTCAGCTCCACCGTTGCGGTGTACGTGCCTGGATCCGTCGCCGCGACCGTACTCTCTTCGCGAATCGTATACGCCGCGTTCGGCTCGATAATGGTGTGTTCCAATCCATCATACGGGATGACCGTGCCGGAAGCCGGCTTTTCGGGCATGGCTTGCTGAAGACGGATGATGATGACGCCGTCACCACCTTTGCCGCCGGCTTTGTTCAGACTGCCGCCGCCGCCGCCGCCGCCGAGACCGTCCGTGCCCGGCTGGCCGTTTTCGCCATCGGAAGCACCCGCGCCGCCGCCCGCGCCGGCCTTGCCGCCTATGCCCGTACGCGAACCGCCGCCGCCGCCGCCGGCATAGACAACGCTTGCGCCCGAAATATCGCTCTCACGTCCATCGCCGCCCTTGCCGCCGATACGTTGGGCGCCATTACCGCTGCCCGCGGGGCTGCCGCCGTCGGAACCCGCGCCGCCACCGCCGGCGCCCGCCGCCATAGCCTTGCCCCCGGGACCACCGTCGCAACCTTGTCCCTCCGTCCCGACACCGCCGTCCGCCTTTGATCCGCCGCCGCCGCTGCCGCCGTCCCGGCCGTCGGATTTGATGCCGCCGCCACCGCCGCCAAACGCTCTATGGAGTTCGGAGGAGCCAAAAACAAGAACCGAATCGCCGCCGTCCTTGCCTTCTGAAACTTCGGTGTCCGTGCCGGCCGCACCGCCGGCGCCGACCGTCAACGTATAATCGCCCGAGGCCAAGAGCACATCGTCCGCGGCAATCAGGCCGCCCGCGCCGCCGCCGCCTGCACCGCCGACCCGCGCGCCGGCTCCCGCCGGGCTCGCCCCCGCGCCGCCGCCGGCGACGACGAGGAGACGCGCCTTCGTGTAGGCCGGAAGCTTCAGCGTGCCGGCCGTCTGCGTGTTCGTGTAGACGAGGACGAGCTCCCCGTCCACCCAGTTGGTCTCGGCGCCCGTATACGAAACCGTCCGCCCGCCGAAGGAGACGTCCGCGCCCTGCGCCGCGAAAGCGAGGCCGGCACAGCAAAACGCGGCCACGCACGTGCCGCGGACAGCACGCGCCAGTCCGCGCCCTGCGGTGCGGATAATACGCTTCATGTTCAGACTCTTTACCATTTTCTTTCTCGTTCGGCTTGGGTGGAACGCGCCCTTCGCCGGGTCAAGGCGCAATACACCCATATTCAACTACTTAACATTATATCACAAACGATGTTCCTTGTGTAGCCTTTTTTGCGCCCGCTCCCTCCCCCTCGCCGCAGGTGAGTAAATATCTCACGCAGAGACGCAGGACTAAACTCCGATGGGCGTTCAAACGGCTGCGCTAACGCTCCGCCTGTCCGCTCCGCCATCCTCGCCCCCCCCCCTACGTTGTTTCCATGATGTCTTTTCCGATGGTTCAACCGGATTTGTATTTCTGCAAATCGAATACGTCGTATTGCAATTCTTGTCTTCCGAAATTTATCAAAAAGCCGACCGGTATTTGTGTCGCGCGCATATAATGCAAAATCTGCGCCCATTCGTTTTTCGTTAGACTCCTTATCGCTTTCAGTTCTATTATATACCGCTGATCGTAACAGGTGAAATCCGCTCTGTAACGTGTCTTGAGCGGCACCCCGTCATATAGAATTCTGACCTCGTCCTCGCGAACATACGGAATACCCTGCTTTTCAAACTCAATCTGCAAGGCGTCTCCGTAGGCGGACTCCAAAAATCCATGCCCCAATGTTTTGTGCACCTTTATCGCACATCCCATTATTGCATACGCGTTTTTATCCTCTGACAATTTCATACTTCTATTATATCCTAATTGGTGTTCGGGGGCAAATTCGCGAAGCTTTTGGCGAAGCGTTAGCGGAGCCTTTTTTGCCCGTCGGAGTTTATTTATCCTCCGCGAAGCGGCATTCTGTGCCGTCAGTGGTCAAGACATCCTACGCACCCGACGCAAGGGGCAGGCCATGCGGCCCGCCCCCTTTGACGTTTCTCGTGTGCTCAGCTTACCGCTTGACCTTGACTTCGATCACGTAGAACTTCGTCGATTCGGACGCCTTGCTGTCCTTCAGCTCGACCGTGCCCGAGCCGTCCGCGACAACCGATTCGCCAACCGGCGTTGCTCCCGCCATCTTCGTGACGTCCGTGGACGCCTTCAGCACGTAGGCGAGACCCGGAATCGCCTTCACCTTCGCCGTCGCCGCGCCACCCGCCACCGCGAACGGTGCGACCGTCTCCGTCGCTTTCTCAAGCTCCGGCTTGACCTTGATCGTCTTGCCGTTGACCTTAACCGAGCCATCCGGATCCAGCGCGATCTTCGTGGTATCACCACTCTTGGTCGTCTTGAACGCGCCCGAGATATCCACCGTGCCGGACTTGACCGTCACGGTCCCGACCTTGCCGTTGATGGTCGTCACGTTCGCCGGAACCTCGATCGTGTAGCTGGACGCATCGCCCTCAATGGTCACCGTGCCACCCTCCGCCGGAGCAGTGATCTTGATGGTCGAACCCTCAACCGTACCCGTACCGCCCGAAACCGTAGGCGTAGACGGCTCGGGCTCGCTGCCCGCGTCGACAAGTTCCCAGTGCGACTCAACTTCACCAAGTTTCTTGCCAGCGGGGACCCTTATTGTCGCACCTTCGTCAGTTGTAGGCTCAACCGAGAACCTTCCGCCCCTAATCTCTAAATCTGGAGCATAAATATCAGCCGCAGTGAGCACATTCGTCGTAGTCGTTCCCGAATCTTTGATCAGGAGCGTCTCGTTTCCGAAAAATCCCGCGCCTGTAATCGTCAAATTAAACCCGTTAAGGTCGAGAACCGCATTGGTCGGCGCCAAGCATACGCCATCGTCTTGCGACACCTCTGCTGCCGAGCAATCCGCAAGGAGCGTGATGACGACTGTGATATTTGTCGTGTATCCTTCAGCTGCGTTCACACCTTCTGAAAGTTTGGCTACGGCCGTTTCGAAATCGCCGACATATTCCGTGACTCCATCTATCACTAGCTTGATGCCCGCACTCTTCACCTTGAATGTGATGGTCGTGACACCGTTTGCCTTCGTCACATCCGGTTCATCCGCGGTCTTGCCGGCCACGGCATTGAAAACGTACTCGAGCGTATCCGTCTCGTTGAAGCTTATCTCTTTACCATTCTCAATTTTCTTTTCCACGCCGTTGACCTTCACGACCGGCGACCCATCGTCGGAATCCCACTTGAAAACATATTTAACGGCTATAGGCGCCGGATCGTCGTTTGTCCACGTAATGTTGTCGATGGAGCCCTGCCCCTTGAAGCCGACAGAAGCCATTTTGGCCTTGTCGTTTCCCGTCGTCTTGAGGGAGGGAAATTCGTTCGCGCCGAGATCTTCTACCGCCGAATCCTCGTCGCCCTTCTTGACATCGACCTCAAGCGGCACACCATCCACCACAACCTTGAACACTACTCTTTTATCCAGAAGGCGTGTCTTGACGACGAGTCTGTGCCAGGCATTCGCGTCAAAATTTGTCGGCACCGCACAGACATAGTTCGTCGCCGTAGAGGCGTTATCCATATCATAGTACCCCGCCACGACGACGAAGTTGGTGGTGGCGGTAACATTGCCGTTTTCATCATCCGATTCTTTGACCTGCAAGTAGACGAGGAGCTTGTCGCCCGTGCCCGCATCCACCGTCGTCTCCCCGTCGTAGGGCGTGAACTGGACGTCGCCCTCGAAATAGATGCCCGCGCCGACATCCAAGGCCGCTCCGCCGCCCTGGACATAGCGCTGGAGGGGTGCGCCCGTATCCACGGCGAGATACTGATCGCATCCATCCTTTGGCTTCGCGGCGCCGTCTTCGTACGCCTTCACTACCGCGAGGTCGCCCATGGAGCCATCCTCCGCCTCCTCCGAGACCCAGTATTGTCCTTCGGCTCCTCCTGAGATATCCAAAGAGCCCTCCGACAGCCCCTCAAAATCCTCGCTGCTGGACAATGTGCCCGCGACGGAAGACGTCGCCCAAAGCAACGTTCCAAGCATGCAAAGCGTTATACCTGCTCTTTTCATATCAGTTTCTCCCAATTGCACGGCCGCTAGTTATTCATTTTACGGTTTCCATTATAGCATATTGTTCAATAGCGCGCAAGTGGGAAAATTTGCAAATCCTTTGGACGGCAAAGTCCCGTCGTAGGAAGGAAAATCCCCCGCGTGCGGAGAACGCAGAGGGGGGAGGCCACGGGACAACCGGGACGGACGGGACGCCCGCGACGCGTCCCGCCAATCCTGCACATCCTGTCTAAAACCACCCCGTCTACACGACGGTGGCGCCCAGCCCACCCAATGGTAGGGGCCGCAGTCCCCTGCGGCCCGCACGGTTGAAAAACCTTTGCGTGGTCGAAATTTTCGTGCGCCGGGAGGGCGGTGCCTGTGCGGCGCAAGGGCGATACCGGGCCCTGCGACCCGGTTGCGCCGTCCCGCCGGAACGGTGCCGGCGTTTGTTTGCCTCAGTCGGCATCCGTGACATTGAGCTGCTTGGAGA